>WNFY01006982.1_pt1 | contig 22714 bp, 26 predicted proteins | sample 5400091 | NCBI WGS metagenome assembly WNFY01 (sample SAMN13153364, study PRJNA577476) | soil metagenome | isolation source: 60 cm soil or saprolite under grassland replicate 1 | place: USA:California | collected 2016-06-15
GGGCCGAAATAGCAGCGGACTATCTTGCAAAAATAAAGGTTAAGTGAACAGTGACTCATCTGCACAACTCACCGAGGTCTATCAATTCAGCCCCTTTTCGAACTCTCATTCATGACGCTGATTAGACGAATCGTAGCAACTTCAGTGGCTTTTCTCTTCTTTGCTTTTCTGGCAAGTAGCCATTCACAAAAGCAGGAAGCAGGGAGCAAAGGAATTCGCACCAATATAGTTGTCTCGAGGCAAAGCGTTCTTCCTTACGAATCTCTTTCCGTGATGCTTCTGCTGCGCAATGAAATTACAGAGGACAGGCGCGTGGTTGCATCGTGGTGTGCTTTCCTGAGCATCGGCGAGATAACACCCGGTGGCTCGAAGTGGCGTCGTTATCGGGGTGATAATGAGCCCTTGCTTAAACCGTGCGTACCGAGCGCGAAAAATTTAGTACCTAAGAAAATTGAGAACATACGCGCTCACATCGACTATGAAGCGCCGTCCGGCGAACATGTCTTCGCCCATCCTGGCGAATACCTCTTGAAAGGAGGAACCACAGATTCGAATGGAAGCTTTGTAAGCGATGAGATCAAAATCACCGTGCGAATGCCGGAGGGCATCGATGCCAGAGCCTACGAGTTCTTACGAACGAGTGACATTCATCACTTCTTTGGCGAGTATACAATCCACAAATATAAGTATGACCAAAAGACCGTTGAAGACATCGAGAAGTTCATCGCTGACTTTGACGGCTCCGAATACAGCTATCTGGCGCGCATGGGACTGGCCTTCATGTGGCTGCGCGGAGTAGAGGGCAAGCAGGATCAGGCGAGAGCTATAGAATTGTTAACCCAGGTCGCGGACCAAGCCGGTGAGCCTCTCTCCTCCGCGGCAGAGTATCATCTGGGAAGAATAGCGTATTCAGGCGGAACGTCAATGCTCGAGCGGGAGAAGAAGATCATCCAGGCGAACTACCACTTTCAAAGAGTCCTAACCGGAACACCAACCCCGTATTTTAAATACCTCGCTCAAGATGCCGTTCGTCACCGCTGACGGAAAGCCAGGCAAGAGAGAAGCTGTAGGTGAAAATAGCTTCTGGCTTTCGATACGCCACATCACGCCTTGGGATGGGCTTTGTCGTACACCTCGATCAGCTTTTCCATGGAAACATGCGTGTAGATTTGGGTAGTTGAGAGTCGCGCATGGCCGAGGAGTTCCTGAATGTCACGCAAATCAGCGCCGCTGTCGAGCAAATGTGTCGCGAACGAATGGCGGAGTGCGTGCGGACTGATATCATGAATGCCCGCGCACCGTCGAATATATTTCTCAATCAGCCGGCCAACTGAACGCGTAGTCATGCGCGTACCCTGGTAATTCAGTATCAAAGGTTGGGCGTCCCGCCTGGATGGCGGCGCGTTCGCGAGGAACCGCTCGCGTACGGCCAGATAATCTTTCAAAGCCTTCGCCGCTGGATCGCCGAACGGCACAATGCGTTCCTTTCTTCGCTTGCCGAAAACTCGCAGCAGTTTATTTTTGAAATCAATGTCGCGCAGATTAAGCTGAACTAACTCTGAAACGCGCATGCCTGTTGCATAAAGCAACTCCAAAATTGCTCGGTCGCGTTTGCCAAAATCGCTTTCCGAATCTGGTGTTTCGATGAAGCGGACCGTGTCTTCAATAGATAGATGCACGGGCAGCTTTTTTTCCTTGCGCGGCGTGGCCACCAGTTTTGCAGGATTCGATTCGATTACGCGCTCGCGAACCAGAAACTGAAAAAAAGTGCGCAGCGCGGCGAGCTTTCGGGCGATTGAAGTCTTCTTGTTTTGATTTGAATGCAGCGATGACAGCCATTCGCGTATGGTGATGTGATCGATCTCTCTGGGGTCAGGTTCGTTCCGCTTTGAAGCAAGGGACGATACTCGTTTTGAGGCGGGCTCACCTTCCGGCTCTTCTCTTGATGGAATCAGATAATCGAGAAACTGTCTGAGGTCGCTGTCATAATTACGCAGCGTGTGCGCGCTGAGGTTGCGCTCGTAACGCAGGTGATCGAGAAATTGCGTGAGAAGCTGATCGAGCATAGAACAAGTTACACCCGGTCGTGCTGCTTCACCAAGAATCCTTTTCGCGCGCGCACGCGCGCATTCGGCCTGGACTTCACTCGCACCACAATCACGTGATAACGGCCGTCCCGTTTGTCAGCCGCCGGGTAATAACTCAAGACATACTGCTGCGCCAGATCGGCGGAAATCTGCGCAAAGGCGTCGTCAAGATCGCCGACTGATTTTGGGATATAAGCTGCACCGCCCGTCTGTGCCGCGAATTCCTGCATTCGTCGTTCCGCCGCCAGATCGCGCACATTTGCGTTGTCATAGATTCCCGTCTGCACGACATAAACCTGGGCGTCATCGACCAGTAACCGCTGCAGCGTGTTATCAAAATCGTGATCGTAACGGCTGGTTGTGTCCCTGCCATCCGAGACGATCACAATAACTCGCCGTCCAGAATATGGCTTCAGATAAGCGAGAGCATCAAAAAGCGCGTCGTATAGTGAAGTCGCTCCTTCGGGTTTGCCGAAGCTTTCGATTGTCTGCTCAAGTCTTCCTACGTCGTTGGTCATGGGCTGTGCGAGTTCGACGTTCGTCGAGACCGAGTATAGTGCGGCCTGATCGCTGGGACGCATGACATTCCGAAAGAATCGAATCGCCGCGCGCTTTTCAAAATCGCGCGACTCACTCAGGCTACCGCTGTTATCAAACAGCATAACCATACGCACCGGCGTGTCCGCGCGGCTGATATCGCTGATGGGATTTGGTTGGCCGTCAACACGCAATTCAAAGTCTTCAAGCTTCAAGTTGGTGAGCGCCACGCCGCGATTGTCCACCACCGTAGTCGGTACCGGCACGAGGTTAGAAGTGACTCGCACGATGTCTTCGGAATCATTGGATTCATTTTTATTTGTCGGCGTCTGCGTGTTTTGTTGAGTCGCGGGCCTCGACGTCTGACGCGGTGGCGTGTTGCTGTTAGCCGACGGCTTTGCCTCTTTTTGACGACCGGATTGGGAATGAATCAGTGGTGGGTATGAGAGCGCTGTTAACAATCCAAGAAGGACCAACACTGAATAGAAGCTTCGTGGAAGGCACAGAGGGAAAGCGCTGTAGGCGCGAAAGATAATAGCCAGGGGCAAGCGCGTAGCGCGCCGCCCCTGGATAAGAGTCCAAAAAGGTCCATCGCGTCCCGTGAGGGGCGCGATGAGCTTTTGCCGATTCACACTTCTTACACCACGCAAGAAATTTTCCGTCGCCCCTCCGGGGCTGCGTTCCCTTATTCCATCAACCAGGGGCAGCGCGCTCCGCGCTTGCCCCTGGCTACCTTCTGCCGCCATCTTCGATGGCTCATTAACCTCCCGAACAATCATATCGCCACCAGAAACTCTGGCTCGCGCTGCTTCGATCTTCCTTGAAGCCAACTGTCCCACTCTTCCAGGGCCAACTTAACTTGCAGCAAATGCCGGTCGCGCTTTCGTCGTACGCTGCGGCTGGTTTCGGTGTCGAGCGATTCAAGCAATGCGAATGTGATATTGACTGGCTGGTAGTTTTTGGTTTCCGCGCTGGAAACGTATCTCGCCAGCGCGCCGATCGCACTACGCGGCGGCGCTACCAAAAGTTCTTCGGCTTTCACAAACCGCGCCGCATTAGCGCCCGCCAACCAACCCATCGCTACCGACTCGACGTAACCTTCAACGCCGGTAATCTGGCCGGCAAAGAAGATGTTTGGATGCGCGCGCATTTGCATGGTTGCCGCCAGCACCCGAGGCGCGTTGATGTAGGTGTTGCGATGAATTTGTCCGAACTGAAGGAACTCTGCATGCTCGAGTGCCGGAACCATTCGCAAAACCCGGGCCTGCTCGCCATAACGTAGATGATTCTGAAAGCCGACCAGGCTATAGGCGTCGGCCATCAGGTTTTCCTGTCGCAGTTGAACTGCCGCGTAAGGCGGACGGCCGGTGCGCGGATCAACGAGTCCAACCGGCTTCATTGGCCCGTATCGCAAAGTATCAACTCCACGACGGGCGAGTTCTTCGATGGGCAGACAGGCTTCAAACCAACGCGTGTCCTCGAAACGCTGTAAAGGGACGCTGTTGGCTTCAATCAATGCTTGATAGAAACGCGCGTATTGTTCTTCATCGAGCGGACAATTGAGGTAGTCATCACCGCCTTTGCCATAACGAGCAGCGCGAAAGGCGATCGACTGATCGACTGAATCAGCGGCCACAATCGGCGCGATCGCGTCATAGAAGTAGAGCTGATCGTCCCTTGTCAGCCTCATGATTTCAGTGCTCAGCGCGTCGGAGGTGAGTGGGCCGGTGGCGACGATCGTGATGGCGTTGCTCGGAATAGTTGTGACTTCCTCGCGCACGATTTCAATGTGCGGATGAGATTCTATGCGCTCAGTTATATATTCGGCGAACTGTTGCCGATCCACCGCCAGCGCGGCGCCGGCAGGGACACGCGTTATCGCTGCGGCCTCCATCACCAGAGAGTTGCCCCGCCGTAATTCTTCTTTCAGTAAGTAAGATGCAGTTCCTGCTTCGTCTGATTTCAGCGAGTTAGAACAGACAATTTCAGCAAGTTTGTCCGTGCGATGGGCGGGTGTCTGTTTCGTCGGGCGCATTTCATATAAACGCACACGCGCTTTCTCGCGAGCCGCCTGCCAGGCAGCTTCAACGCCTGCTAATCCACCGCCGATAACTGTGATTTCGTTCATTGGAGCGCAGGCATCCTTGCCTGCTGGTGCGGGAGGCGCGCTTCGAAGGCCTCCCTTACGGTCGGGCTACAGCCCCGCTTTCGGCAAGGCTGTGTGCCACTCAGCGCCGCTTCTTCCTGCGCAGGACCTTCTCATGCGCCTTCTTTGTTAAGTTCGCTACTCGTTCGGCCCTGGTTTCTTGCTTCTCCGAGCCTCGCTCGTGTTCGTTGATGTGCGATTCATGCATTTCACCCTGATGCTTATGAAAATCGAATTCGTTCACCTTTGAGCCGGCACCAACCTTGAAGGTCTCGATGTTTCGAGTTTGATCTCGCATGATTACTCCCTTCCTGTCGCGCTTGACACTGAAAACGGCGCGTTCGTATAGTCAGACGCATCGAGAGCCGGCTTAGCTCAGTTGGTAGAGCGTCTGATTCGTAATTAGAAGGTCATCGGTTCAAGTCCGATAGCCGGCTCCAGTTTGCCTTAGCGCTACAAGTACACGAACAGTCTAAGATCGGAAACAGACGACCGCAAGGTTGCCTTTTTCTGATTGAAGTAAGGGGAAGTTTCAGAAGGGTTCCCGCTCAGCTTTCGTAGCCATGCGCTTTCGCCGGCCAGGCGGCGATGAAGAACAGAGTTCCAATCACACTCACGATGATTAATCCTTCAAAGGCAACGTCCCAGCCGTAATGCTGCACCAGGGCGCCCAGACCCCAACCGGAAAGCACAGTGCTCGCATAGCCGAAGATGCTCGTTAATCCGATGGCGGTCGCGGCGGCCCTCTTCGTCGCAAGGTTGGCGGCGGTAACTGCGAGCAAGCATTGCGGGCCATAGACAAAGAAACCGGCAGAGCCGAGCAACGCTGTGGTCAGAAGTTCAGACTGTAATGGAATCTTCCAGAAGGCGAACAGAGAAACACCTGCCAGCGCCATATAGACAACGCATGCGCGCACGGCGCGGCCGCCGAGGAAACGATCAGTTAACCAGCCGCCAAACATCGCCCCCAACGCGCCACAGAACTCGAACGCTGCTACCATCCATCCTGCATGGGTAATCACCACATGCTTGGATTCGGTAAGCAGCGTAGGTCCCCAATCAAGCACTGCATACCGAACGATGTAAACGAAGAAGTTTGCCAGGGAAACGATCCAGATGTACTTGTTGAGGAAAACGCGATCAATCACGAAACGTCTGAACTCGGCGCGCGATTCATGTTTCTGAGAGTGATGCTCTGTTCCTTGAACTTCAGGCAAACCAAGAGAAGGTGGCGTGTCGGGCAGGGTGAACCAAATAAAAAGTACGCAAGCGAACGCAATTACCGCGGGCACGAAAAAGGCTAGCCTCCAGCTGATCACAACCAGATAACCGCAAAGAATGACAATCACTCCTCCGCCGATGGAGTGCGAGATGTTCCAAATCGACATCCTGCTCGCCAGTTGCTTGGGCGGAAACCAGTGCGCCAACAGACGCGCGCAGGGCGGAAAGCCCATGCCCTGAAACCAACCATTCGCCATCCAGATCAGGCCGAGCACGACCACAGCTGAATTGAAGCCAAACAAGACGTTCATCAAAGCCGAGGCGCCTAGACCGAAGGCCATGAATGCTCGGGCGTTCGCGCGGTCGCCAAGAAAACCGTTTGTGAATTTCGACACGCCATAAAGCAATCCATGAAGCGTTAAGAACAAACCAAGCTGGGTCTTTTTAAAGCCGAGACTGCTTTGCATCACGGGCATGGCAATGCTCAGATTCTTGCGGACGAAATAAAAAGTCGCGTAGCCGATTATCGATGTCAGCAACACGCGCTTCTGCCAATAACGATATTTCGCGGAAACTTCAGCCGGATCCTTTAAGCGAATTGGAAGAGCAGGAGCAGGCGCGAAGAGCTTCAGCAACCGACCGTAAGCCGGTGGTTGTGAGATTGATTCGGTGATGATGCCAGTCTCTATTTCATCGGACAAATTTGTCTGCCTCCAGAAACGCAGCAAGTCTATCTCGCACTTTCTGTAACGCAAAGCGTTTCGTACTGCTGGGAGCGCGGACGTCTCGTCCGCAAAGCTTGCGGACACGCTTCCAATCGCTCTCTTGAAATCAAATGCCGAACTTCACGTTTGCGCTCAATGCGGACGAGACGTCCGCGCTCCCGGCAAGAACAGTTCGCTGCGCGGCGACGCTGGGCTGTATTACACAACCGCTTCACGGTCGACGGAAAACTGGTTGCAGCGCTCGCCGGAAGAAATGATGCCACTGCGCGGATTTTGATTATTCCACGGTTACAGATTTAGCCAGGTTCCTTGGCTGATCCACGTCACAACCTCGTCGCACTGCGATGTGATATGCGAGCAGTTGCAGGGGAATGATGGAAAGAATAGGCGAGAGCAAATCACTCGAGGCGGGAATCGCGATGCCTTCGCGCGCCTTCACTTCGACGATGTTCGAGTGTGTCTTTTCGTAGCGAAGCTCTGAGGCGCGATTACCTTGTTCACGCGTATTGATGAACATTACGGGCAGGCGTTCATCGATTAGGGCGTTGGGCCCGTGCTTCATCTCGCCGGCCGGATACCCTTCGGCGTGAATGTAGGAAATCTCCTTCAACTTCAATGCACCCTCAAGCGCGATGGGAAAGTTTATGCCCCGGCCCAAATAGAGAAAATCAGTTGCGCGGAAAAATTCCTTCGATAGGGCTTCGATCTCGGCGTCCCGGTTTAGCAGATGCTCCATCTTTACAGGCAGTTCTGCGAGTTGCTGCACGTGGGCCAGACTTTCTTCCGAACTCAGCGTTCCCCGCAGCTGTCCGAGATACAGCCCAAGTAAATAAAGCGCGATCATTTGTGAGGTGAACGCTTTGGTTGAAGCTACGCCGATCTCAGGTCCGGCATGGGTGAGAATCGTGCCATCGGCTTCCCGCGTGACCATAGAGCCCTGAACATTACAGATGGAAAGCACTTTCACGCCCCGGTCTTTAACTTCGCGCAGGGCGGCGATCGTGTCGGCGGTCTCTCCCGACTGTGAAATCACCAGCAGCAAAGTGTTTTCATCCAACACCGGATCGCGGTAGCGAAATTCTGAGGCGTAATCGACGTCGACGTTAACGCGGGCGAGTTGCTCGATCATGTACTTTCCGGCGAGACCCGCATGCAGAGACGTGCCACAGGCGGCGATCTTGATTGATGTAAACCGTTTGAAGTCAGCTTCGCTGATCTTCATTTCGTCGAGAAAGACGCGGCCGGTATTGTGCGAGATGCGACCTTCAACGGTTTCGCGTACGGCGCGCGGCTGCTCGTAAATTTCCTTGAGCATAAAGTGTTTGAAGCCGCCTTTTTCAGCTTCGATGGGATCCCAGGTGATGTTTTGCTTCACCGGCTCCACATGATTGCCCGCGAAATCCGTGACCCGCACAGACTTTTTCGTCATTACCGCGATCTCGCCATCGTTGAGGAAGAAAATGTTTCTGGTGTGTTGCAGGATTGCAGGAATGTCCGAAGCTACGAAGTATTCACCGTCGCCGAGACCTATCACGACCGGCGGTCCTTGCCTGGCTGAGATGATAGTGTCGGGTTCTTCCGCAGAAAGCATCGAGAGGGCAAAGATGCCGCGCAATTGCTGCACCATCTTGCGAATAGCGCCTTCAAAAGTGTCGCCATGCTTCAAATGTTCTTCTATCAAGTGCGCAACTATTTCCGTATCAGTTTCAGTAACGAATTGATGATCGGTTTTTCGTAGCTCATCTTTTAGCTGCAGATAATTTTCGATTATGCCGTTATGCACGACAACCACACGGCCGGTGCAATCACGATGCGGATGGGCATTTTCTTCGGTAGGACGGCCGTGGGTAGCCCAGCGGGTATGGCCGAGGCCATAGCTGCCATCGAGAGGTCGTTGCCGCAGGGCCTCTTCGAGATTTCGCAGTTTGCCTTCGGCGCGACGAATTTCCAGCTTGTGATTTTCGTCTACGACAGCGATGCCCGCGGAATCATAGCCACGGTATTCGAGTTTGCGCAGGCCATCGATGATCAGCGGTACGACCTGTTTGTTTCCGACGTATCCGACTATTCCGCACATGTCAGTTGGCAGTAAGCAGTGAGCAGTGAGCAGTGAGGAAATCCATCTGAGGCACTTCGAAGTCTCGCATCACTTGGAATCTTCCTTTAGTTTCTTTTTCACTTTCGCAGGAACCCCTACCACCAAGGTATCCGGAGGTACATCTTCGGTAACGACTGATCCGGCGCCGGTTACGGCTCCGCTGCCCACTCGCACGGGCGCAATGAGCATCGTGTCGGAACCAATTCTGACGTGGTCTTCAATAATCGTGGGATGTTTTTCTTTTCCATCGTAATTGCACGTTACTGTACCCGCACCAATGTTCGTGTTTTCTCCAATAGTCGCGTCACCAAGATAGGTCAGGTGCATAGATTTCGTGCCGCGTCCGATCCGCGATTTTTTTACTTCGACAAAATTACCGACTACAGCGCGTTCTTCCATGGTCGCGTTCATGCGCAAGTGTGCGAATGGTCCGACAGCACAATCATCGGCTATGTCAGAATCAACGATTAGGCAGTGATCTTTAATCATTACCCGATTGCCTATGCGTGAATTGACAATCCGCGAGCCTTGATGAATCTCGCTGCCTTCGCCAATAACCGATCTGCCCTCGATGTGCACATCCGGATGAAGCACGCAATCGCGTCCCAGCTCGGCTTCATCGCTGACATAGGCATGAGAGGGATCGATAAAAGTTACGCCTGCATCGATCATCAAGCGCCGAATTGTGCCGCGGCGTAAAAGATTCTCGAACTCGGCAAGGTCAGCTCGAGTATTGACGCCGGAAACTTCGCGCGCGTCGCGATGTTGAAAGATGCCGACTGTTTCGCCGTCATTTCGCATGATTGCGGGCACGTCAGTCAGGTAGTATTCACCTTGCTTGTTAGCGGGTTTAACGCGAGGGAGCGCCATGAACAGTTGTTGGTTCTCAAAGCAATAGATGCCCGCATTGACTTCGCGAATCTCGCGCTCTTCTTCACTCGCATCTCTTTGCTCAACGATCTTAACGAAGTTTCCGTCTTGATCACGGACTACGCGCCCGTAACCACTCGGATTTTCCAGACGTACGGTCAGCATCGTGCAGGTCGCCTTTTCAGTCCCATGCTTTTCGATCAGAGCGCGTAAGGTCTCAGCCCGGATCAGAGGCACATCGCCTGACAAAATCAGCAACGTCGCAGTCGCGTCTTCCAAAACGGTGCGCGCCGCCAACACGGCGTCGCCAGTGCCACGCTGTTCTGGTTGATTAACAAAACCCACTTTACCGCTTCCGAGTTCCTTTTCGGCGGCGCGTAAAACTTCGTCGGCTTGATAGCCGACGATCACGTAAATTTTCTGCGGATTCAGTAGCGCTGCGGTATGGCAGACGTGAGCGATAAGTGGCCGCCCACCTAACTCGTGCAAGACTTTGGCGTGGCGCGACTTCATACGCGTACCGAGTCCTGCTGCCATGATCAGGACATACAACGGCTGGTTCGCTTGATTTGGGCTGTCATTCATTGAGTTTCTTTGTCTGGGACCAGCTTTCGCGGCGCACTAAATGTGAGCGAGGGCAGCTGGCTGTTGATGCTCACTGCAAGCAAGTACGACCTGCCCCAACCGATGCGAGTCATGCCTGACCATATCACCTTTATCCAATAGATCGGCGCTTATAACTTCAATCCCCAGATCTGCTTTTCCGAAGTCATCTCCCAATTTGACTTGATAGGCCCCATCAGCGTGGTACAGGGCTGCTTGCTCTTCGCTGATGGCGCGACTGTTCACGATTACATAATCGAATTCAATTTGCGGCGCGTACCTCTTGACAGTTTCCACATGTCGACGTACGTCGTACCCATCAGTTTCTCCAGGTTGTGTCATCAGGTTAGTGACAAAAACCTTGATGGCTTGTGATTCGGAGATTGTATCGGCAACTTGCGCGACCAGTATGTTAGGGAGAATGCTCGTGTAGAGTGAGCCCGGGCCGATGGTAATAAGATCCGCGTCGTTAATTGCCGCCAGTGCTTCAGGCAGGGGCAGGCATCGTTCCGGCTCAAGACGCAGGCTGCGAATAACAGCGCGGGCGCCCGTGATCTGGGTTTCACCGTAGACTTCAGTCCCATCCTCTAATTCAGCGACCAGCCGAACATCTGTTATTGTCGCGGGGTAAATGTGACCTTTACTCGCCAACACCTCGGAAGAGAGTCGGACTGCTTCGACGAAGTCGCCGGTGACTGCGGTCAATGCTGCCAGAAATAAATTACCGAAACTATGGCCGGCAAGATCGCCAGAGCCACCAAAGCGATACCGGAACAACCTGGCGAGTAAAGTTGAATCTTCTGACAGTGCAATCATACAGTTGCGTATGTCACCCGGCGGAAACATTCGTAATTCTTCGCGCAATCTTCCGGAGCTTCCGCCGTCGTCAGAAACAGTTACAATCGCAGACAGGGACTGCAACCAGGAACCATCGCCGCGTTCTCCCACAAATGGCTTCAGCCCTGCCAGCAGAGTAGACAGACCTGTACCGCCACCGATAGCGACTAGCTTCAGGCCGCGATTCCCTTCCATATTTGGCAATTATTGTCTCCGGTGTGGCTCTGTGGTGATGCCTGGCAGGCATCATACCTGAAACTTAAAGGCTTTGAAACAGCCCACAGAGGCGTAAGGGGACTATCGTCGATAATCGAGGCTCAATGAAACAGCTATTCACGAGCAGCAAATACGAGGACATCAAATTCAGGATCGCTTCGGAGCGGATTCAGATCGTGGTCGCGCTGAGCTCTGATCCTAAGGGTTGGTTGAAGATCGAGAGCGCGTCGCAGTGATCTGAGGGCAGTATCAATCGCGCCGAGCCGGGCTCTACTAGCGGCCAGTCCGTAGTGAATGTGCGCCGCATCTGGTTCTCGTTTTAGTGCGCGCTCAAAAAGCTCTTGAGCGGCAACATATTCGCCGCGATTCAATTCAATTACGCCACGGTCGTAAAGCGAATCGGCGTCCCGGGGCGGAGTCAACTCCGTGCGCAATCGCGCTTCTGCTATCGCAAGATAAGTACGCGCGCGCGCGGTCACTTCGGAAACGGAAGCGTATTTATCCACGAGCGTCTTGAACTGGTTACGGGCTTCGGCAAAACGCCCCCGGGTAAACTCTTTGTGCGCAGCTTCAAACGCGCTTAGCGCAGCCGCCTCGTCATGAGTAGGTTGTGGAGGTGGCGTTACAGGTTTCTTTGGCGGCAGGATTATTCTTCTTTGCGGCGCGAGGGCTCGAGCAGGAGCCTTCTTCGGTCGTGCGGCAGCGACGCCGCGCTTTGCCTGCGCGGGTTTTCTGGACTTGGCCTGGGCCTTTGTAGAACTTCGCTTAGTTGCTCGAGATAATAGGGTGCGCGGTTTTTGCTTAGCGGCTTTAACCTTCGTTGCTTTATGAGCTCGCGCCTTGCCGGCAGGTGAACGTTTGGTAGCCGGCTTCAGACGGGTCGATTTGCCCGCCACGACCCGCTTGCGAGACGATGACGACATAGACGCGTGCCGCGAGGCGGAACGTGAAGCTAACTTCTTCACACTCTTAGCGATGGGACTGCTCATTCGCAAATCCTCGTTTCGAGGACGACTGCTCTAAAATCGCTACAAAAAACGCGCAGCAGCTTAGCACACATGACCGTGTAATTCAACGAAAGAATAGGGTTTGCGGGCGCGACAGCCCGCTATCTTCAACCTTTAACAGCGTTGTGTTGGCAATGAAAAATGCTTGATGCGTCTGGATGCCCCGTGTTAATGTGACTCGTGAGCTCGGCGTTGCCCTCGCAGACGGTAAGCTCGGCGAGATGGAAAAAACAGGTTGTTTCCTGTTTGTGCTATTTAAGCGCGGCTCTCTTGCTTTCTTTGCTAACCCGCCCCTCCACGTATTATCAAAGTCGCGACCGGAAACTCTTCAATGGCTGAAACTCCAATCTTGATCCGCGAGCAGCGATATCACCAGCTCAAAGCTGTCCTGGCTCGCCTTCGCCTCGATGCCGCTGCTCGGTTGGTCGTATTGGTAGACAAAGACGGCCAACAGATTGCCGTTCATGGCGATCTGGCCGATCTTGATACGACAAGCCTGGCTTCTTTGGTCGCCGGTAATGTTGCGGCCACGGGTGGAATGGCAAAACTGATCGGCGAAAGAGAGTTTCCGACCTTATCTCACGAGGGCGATCGCGAAAGTATTCATATCAGCGTGATCGGTCGCGTGCTGCTCGTGGTTGTCTTTGACCAGAGATCCAGCCTCGGTTTGGTCAAACTTCGTTCGAAGCAAGTTTCTCACGAACTGGCCGCTGCATTTACCGAGATCGAACGCGAATCTCTATTGGCTGGGAGCGAACCGCTTCCCTTCGGCGAGATTACCGACGAAGACATCGATAGTCTGTTTTCACAGGCGTGAAAGATTCTACGGCCCCGCCAGATTCCGAATCCTTATGACTTTTATTAACTACGCATCACGAGAGATCAACTGCAAGATCGTCTATTATGGTCCTGGTCTCTGTGGAAAGACTACCAACCTGCAGCATATTTATAATTCCACCGCAGCGCAGGCAAAGGGAAAGCTCATTAGCCTGGCAACAGAAACCGATCGAACTTTATTTTTCGATTTTATGCCGCTGGAATTAGGAACAGTGCGCGGCTTTAAGACTCGCTTCCATTTGTACACGGTGCCGGGACAGGTGTTTTACGAAGCATCGCGAAAGCTAATCCTCAAAGGCGTTGACGGGGTGGTCTTCGTCGCTGATTCGCAGGAAGAGCGCATGGACGCGAATATTGAGTCGCTCTACAACCTCGAAGAAAATCTTCGGTCCCACGGGTACGATCTCATGAAAATTCCGTACGTGCTTCAACTCAACAAACGCGACTTACCCAATGTAATTCCGTCTCATGACATTGCGGCGGAGTTGCAGCGTAAGGGCGAGCCGGTGATTGAAGCGGTGGCCTCAAGCGGCGTCGGCGTATTCGACACTCTAAAAGCGGTTGCCAAGCAAGTACTAACGGAACTACGCAGGAGTTAGCGACCTCGGGATAAGTAATTCCGCAAAGTTCTTAAGCGATTGGCTTCACCATTAGCAGCCCATCGCCACCGTTTGAGTAATATTTTGGCAGGCGCTGCGTTACCGAATAGCCCAGGCTCAAGTAGAGCTTCTGGGCGGAGATATTGCTAGCGCGAACTTCGAGTCGAACGATCCGCACATCGCGTTGGCGAAATCCTTCTTCGACCCTTTCCATCAGGCAACTCGCTAAACGGCGCCGCCGATGTTCTGGTGCGATGCCAATCGTTGTGATATGGCCCGTATGATCGGGCTCCAGCAATCCGATCACAAAGCCAGCCATGGCGCTGTTTTGGGTAACGACGCGATACGAGACAGATTCCGGCGCGGTGAGAAGGTATTCAAACGTGTCGCGGCTGTAGGCTTCTCCATCGACAAAGCAACGTTGATCTAGATGCCAGCACTCATCAAGTTGGGCAATTGTCAGCGGCCTCAGATCATAACGCGCGTTGATCGGCGGAACCAGCGCAATGTTGGTCTGGCCTAGATGAGGCGATGGCTGACGGCTATTAGGCCACCAGCGCGGACGAAATTTCTTGAGAACCGCCATAAGCCGAATACCAATCCGTCGCGAAACCGAAAAGCGTGGCGCAGATTATAGCCTGTTACCTACGGCTTTTTACAAGTGCGTGCCCCACTTTTGCCGTTAAATCACACTATCAGCATGCAGTCGCCATAGCTGTAAAAGCGGTAGCCTTGGGCGACCGCGTGCCGATAAGCCGCGAGAATGAGGTCGCGATCCGCAAATGCACTTACCAGCATCAGCAATGATGACCGTGGCAAATGGAAATTGGTCAAGAGCACATCGACTGCGCCAAATCTGTAGCCGGGAACAATCGTCACCGTCGCATATTGTTCGGAACACGCGGAGATTCGCCCAGGCGGCGTTAGCGACGATTCAAGCGCTCGCGTTGTCGTGGTGCCAACGGCAATGACGCGGCCACCCGCCCTTCGGCGTTGGTTGATTGTCTGTGCGGCCTGCTCAGTAATGGAAATGCGTTCCGGTGCGACGCGATGCCGGCTAATATCATTTACCCGCACCGGCTCAAACGTGCCGTATCCCACGTGCAAGGTAACTTCCACGATCGGAATGCCGCGAGCTTCGATGTCTCTTAGAGATCGAGCGGTGAAATGCAGTCCCGCTGTAGGAGCGGCTATCGCGCCGCGCTCTTTGGCGTAAATCGTTTGATAGCGTTCACGATCTTCGCTCGAATCTGTTTCCCGTTTAATGTAGGGAGGCAGCGGTGGCTCGCCAAGCTGGTCTATAAGGCCGCCGAAATCCCCGTTCGAGTCGAATCTGAGCAGCCGCCTGCCATCGTTGAGAGATTCAATTACCTCTGCCTGAAGCTCTGATTCGCCAAACGAAAGTCGCGTACCCTTCCGCAGCCGGCGCGCCGGCCTGGCCAGCGCTTCCCAAACCCTCGGCTCGACTTCATGCAGTAATAGCAATTCAATCGAACCGCCCGACGGCACGCGTGTTCCTCTCAATCGCGCTGGAAACACGCGAGTGTTATTGAGCACGAGAACATCGTTCGGGCGCAGGTAGTCGGAGAAGGCAGAAAAGCGGGAATCCTTCCAAGTCCCGGTCGCCCGATCCACGATCATCATCCGTGAATCATCACGTTGAGTTAGCGGATGTTGGGCAATTAATTCTTCCGGAAGCTGGTAATCAAAGTCCGAAATGCGCATGCCGAAGGCAAAGTCTGCACGATTGCGATCTACTCAGGAGAGGGAAGCCGAGGGAACGTTTACGCTGGGGACGGCGATGGGGTGCTCCATATGTTCACGATGAAAGACGCCCGTCAACTGGGCACCAAAGAGCAAAACCAGACTGGACACGTAGCCCCATGTCAGCACCGCTACGACCGCGCCGACGGAACCATAGATTTGATCGTAATGAAAGTAATTTAAACTCCAGGCAAAAAGGTATTTCGCCGCTTCCCATAATAATCCGCCAATCACAGCGCCGGGAATGGTGTCGTGCAGGGTAACGGGTCCGTTCGGCATGAACCGATAGACGATCGCGAACAGAGTGAAAGTGACGAGCAAGCTTACCAGCGCGAATGCAATTTGCCAGAAGACGCTGCCGACTGACGATAGCAGACGATAGCTCTCCAACTGCCTCGGCGATAACCGGCCCGCAATTTCCTGAAGTGCGACCAAAATCGAAGTAACCAGTACGGAAGCGGAAAGCAACAGGCCAACTATTCCGATCATTCCTAAAGTCAGCAAGCGGCCATGGAAAAACGTTCGCTGTGTCGTGCCCCAGATGCGATTTAGTGCCCGTTCAGCAATGGCAAAGACCCAGGAACCAGCCCACAAGACAATCACCGCACAAGTGACGATCATGCCGGTACCGATGCCCGAAAGCGATCGAATTGTGTCATGCAGGAACTTACTCGAACCGGGATACACCTGCACAATGCGTGCAATCATTTCGTTGCCGGCGGCTATCTGATTGCTGAGAGCAAGCAACAACAGCAGAGCGGGAAAAAGCGTCATCAGACCGAAGTAACTCATTGCTGCCGCCGATGTGAATAGATCATTCTCATGAAACTGATGCACGGCGTGTGTCAACATCCGCCACCACGGTAAGCGGTTGCGAACTCCAAAGGAATGACGTGAAATTCGTTTCATGCTGGTAGCGCAAATTGCTAATTTGCGTTTTGTTTAGAGGCGGGACTTGTCCCACCCTAATGGGCCCGGCACAAGTGCCGGGTCTAAACGAGCTAAGCAGAATCAAACAGGCCGGGTCGAAGCTGTCCGGCTTTCACACCGAAATGTTGATAAGCCAGTTGCGTTGCCATTCGGCCGCGCGGCGTGCGATTAAGGAAGCCGATTTGAATCAGGTATGGCTCGATGATTTCTTCGATTGAATCCTTCTCTTCTTGAATCGCCGCCGAAAGCGTGCCGACTCCAACCGGCCCGCCGTCAAACTTTTCGATGATCGTAACTATGCGCGGTGTGCCGCGCGAGCGGCGCGCAATTTCGCGGGCTCCGCCTTCGTCAATTTCCACATTGAGAATGCCTGCGGACCGTTGGCAAATTATTTCCAGGTCTTCATGTGGGTAAAAATCCAAATGAAAGACGATTCCAAACCGTCCGCGCAATGGCGAAGTGATTAATCCCGCACGCGTCGTGGCGCCCACTAAAGTGAATTTTGGGAGTTCGAGTTTGATTGAACGAGCACCCGGACCCTGGCCGATTAACAGATCGAGGTTGAAATCTTCCATCGCCGGATAAAGTTTCTCTTCCAGCGCCGGCAGCAGGCGATGAATCTCATCGATAAAAAGCACATCGCCTTCCTGCAGATTTGTCAGCAGCGCCGCAATATCGCCGGTCTTTTCAATCGCCGGCCCTGAAGTTGAACGCAACTGCGCGCCCATTTCGTTTGCGACAATATGCGCCAGAGTAGTCTTTCCCAGGCCGGGTGGACCAGTTAGCAAAACATGATCGAGTGCTTCTCGACGCTTGAGTGCAGCCTTCATATAAACGCGCAGATTCTCTACGACCTTACGCTGGCCGATGTATTCGGCGAGCCGCGTCGGGCGCAGAGTCAGATCATATCTACGGTCTTCTTCCGTTGGTGTAGCGCTGAGCGCTTCGGCTGCTCTGGTTGCTTTTGCCATCGATGTTGTGAATTCTGAACGCGACACGCGCCTTGGTCAACTTCTCCGTGAAATTCGTTACTGGTTCAATTTCAAAAAACGGGAGGCTACATTTTACTGGGAGCGCGGGCGCCCGCGCCCGCAATGAGCGCGAAGCGCGAAAAAACGTGCTTCGACGCAGGTTCTCGTTTGCTTTCGACCAAGCGCCCGCTGGCGATGCGGGCGCGGGCGCCCGCGCTCCCAGTATGAGTCAGCCTTATAAATCAAATTGAACCCTACCGTGAAATTAATTCAGCATGCTTGTGGACGCCGGACAAATCCGGCGCGCGTGCCCGGCCGATAGGTCCGCAGTCTAAACCGGTCTTATTCCGATCATGTTTTCCCGAGCGAGCGCAAACTGCGGCGCAGTATGGATTCGACTGAAAGCTCGCCACCTTCGTCGATTGCCGATTTCACAGCCTTTTCTGCGGCGGATTTCTGATAACCAAGATTCGCGAGAGCAGAGATAGCATCGGTCCGTATCGCATCTTCGGATGTCGGCGCGCGGGCGCTGGCTTTTGCCGCGAACGCCTCTTCCAGGGCGGGCGATGAAAGCTCTGCTATCTTGTCGCGCAAATCAACCACCAGCCGCTCTGCCGTCTTTCTCCCAACTCCGGGAATTGCCACCAATCGCACCAGATTATTCGTTCGAATGGATGCGATCATCTCGTCGGCATTCATTCCCGATAACAGTTTGATTGCCAGCCCCGGCCCGACTCCATTGACCGAAATCAACTGCAAAAATAGTTCACGCTCACGTGCTGTGTTAAAGCCGTAAAGTTGAAGAGTGTCTTCGCGAACATGCGTGTAGATGCGAAGCTGCACCGGTGATCCAACTTCCCCAAGCTCATAAAACGTTGAAACAGGAATCACCACTTCATAACCCACACCGCCCACATCGACGATGGCCGCCGTCGGCTGTTTTGAAAGCAGCGTGCCTGAAAGATAAGCAATCATGAACGGAGCGTATATTTCGTCGTTCCCCTCTCCCATTAGGAGAGGGGTCAGGGGAGAGGGCTTGCGGCGCGCTCAACCCCTCCCCTTTAATCCCCTCCCACAGGGAGGTGAACAACTTTCAAGAATGTGACGCCGGCATCCTTGTCTCAATATTTTTCTCGTTTCCCCTCTCCGTTGGGAGAGGGGTTAGGGGAGAGGGCTCTATGCCGCTAAATCCCTCCCCTTTAATCCCCTCCCACAGGGAGGGGAACAACTTTCAAGAATGTGACGCCGGCATCCTTGTCTCAATATTTTTCTCGTTTCCCCTCTCCGTTGGGAGAGGGGTTAGGGGAGAGGGCTCTATGCCGCTAAATCCCTCCCCTTTAATCCCCTCCCACCGGGAGGGGAACAACTTTCAAGAATGTGACGCTGGGCAAATTTCAAAGCCAAAATCATATTAGCCGCCCTTAGCACTCAACAGTGGTTCTGAAATCGCGCCGATTATGCTGGAAGGCACTTTCATTCGCAAACCTCTAACCTTTTCGGCTAAGGCGGATCAGCGCTATACTTTCAGCGCAGCGCATTCTTATGAAGAGAGAAAAGATCTCCGAGCTTACCACCAACCGGCTCAGCATATACCTGCGTTGCCTGAACTCGCTGAAGGCGGCCGGAATCAAGACTGTCTCGTCGCAGGAACTGGCCGAGCAGTTCAATCTCAACTCAGCGCAGATTCGCAAGGACCTTGGTTACTTTGGCGAGTTTGGCGTGCGCGGAGTCGGCTATTTCATCGATGACCTACGGGAACATCTGACGAAGATTCTCGGTCTCGATAAATCGCATCACGTTGGGATTGTAGGTGCGGGCCGGTTGGGGACTGCGCTGGCGAACTACAACGGTCTGGAGAGATCAAATTTCGCGGTCGTCGCGCTCTTCGACAATGACAGAGAAAAGATCGGCCAGCATGTCGGATCCTGCAGAATTCCAGTTCACGACGTGAAGAAGATTGAGAAGGTGGTCCGCGACGAGGAGATTGATGTAGCCGTGATTGCGGTACCTGCGCGTGTGGCGCAGCGAGTGCTGAATCAAATCATGGCTGCCGGCGTCAAAGCGGTGTTGAATTTCGCCCCTGCGACGCTAACTCCACGCCTGGGCGTAAAAGTGAAGACCGTTGACCTGACAACTTCGCTCGAGTCTCTGTCGTATTTTCTGGCCCGGCCCGGGACCGCTCATGTTACAAATGCCCGGCAAAATTCTTCCCGGACTGAACAGGTAAGAACCGACCACAAGCATGAGCTGTAGTTCGCCTTAAAGGGCAAATCGGATGGACGAACAAAGCGCCAGGCACGACCTCATACGAATCTGCCAACTGATGTACGAGCGCAGTTATGTAGTCTCGTCAGATGGCAATGTGAGCGTGCGGCTCGATGATGGACGCGTGCTAGCGACGCCGACGATGACATGCAAAGGCCGGACAACTGAAGACATGCTGGCCGTGACGGATCTCGAAGGACGGCCTCTGAATGATCGTCGCGCATCCAGCGAACTGGCGATGCACTTGCTGATTTATCAGGAGAGACCCGATGTGCGCGCGGTTTGTCATGGGCATCCGCCGCATGGGACGGCGTTCGCAGTGGCCGGACTTCCAATCGATCAACCAATTCTATCTGAAGTGATCCTGACGCTTGGCTGTGTACCGCTGGCAGAGTACGGAACGCCTTCAACTGCAGAACTAACCGATGCCATGCGCCCGCTCGTAAAGCATCATAACGCGCTTTTGATGGCGAACCATGGCGCTGTCGCGTATGGCGCAGACCTTTGGCAAGCTTTCGATCGACTTGAGACTCTTGAGCACACGGCGAAGATTGCGATTCTTTCGCGTGTGCTGGGCGGTTCGCGCAATTTGTCACCTGCCGCGATTGAAAAATTAATCAATGTGCGCGAGGCTGCCGGATATCTCGACGAAGGGGCTCGCTGTCAGGCTTGCGGCTACCTGCACGAGACAAGCCTTGCCTGTCCAAGCGGGGATCGGCCGATCTCACGTTCATATTCGTCATCGAATGGCATTGGAAAAGTTTCGTTAAGTCGCGATGAATTAGTAGAGCTGTTGAGCGAAGCAGCGCGACTGAAAGAGTCGTGAATAGGGAATCGTAATCGTAAATAGAAGACGGTAATCTCCGATGCCGTGGATTGTGTCTATTGCCATTCTTGAAATCATCAGTGGCGCTGCCCTGTTTAAGCTCTCGCTGACAAATCGCTGGGTAAATTGGTGCCTGGACAAGCCGTTTGTCATTCCTTACTTTTGTTGTAGCCTCAGTGTTCTGGGGAATTATGGGAGGACTGACGCAGTTATTGATGCTGTGGCAACCAAAATGAATTTCGAGTTAAGGGACACTACCTGGAAGCCCCCGTGATATTCTATTCGCGATTTACCATTTACGATTTACTAACCCTGACTTCTCACAGGAGAAACTGAATGCAAGAAGCACTCGGTATGGTTGAAACCAAAGGTTTGGTGGCAATGATTGAAGCGGCCGACGCGATGGTTAAGGCCGCCAACGTCACGCTGGTTGGTTACGAAAAGATCGGCGCCGGATTTGTTACGGCGATCGTGCGCGGCGATGTCGCAGCGGTGAAAGCAGCAACGGACGCGGGCGCAGCAGCCGCGCGCCGCGTTGGCGAATTGGTCAGCGTGCATGTGATTCCGCGCCCACACGGCAGCGTTGACGACGCGATGCCGATTAGCGCGCAAAGCCGGGCATGATCATTGCCCGCATCATTGGGACAGTCGTCTCGACACAAAAAGATGAACGGCTGCAAGGCAAGAAACTGCTAATTGTTCGGCCGATTAATCTTGACGGCACGGACACGAGCGGTTATGTGGTTGCCGTGGACACGGTGGGCGCCGGATTTCACGAGCGGGTGCTGGTGGTTGCCGGCTCAAGCGCGCGGCTGGCGCAAAATATGAAAGATACGCCCGTTGACGCGGCAATCGTTGGGGTGATTGACACCGTCGATGTGAATCAATGATATGCAACTTGCGCGAGTCATCGGCACAGTAGTAGCAACGGTCAAGAACGATTCGCTTTACGGTCGGAAGCTGCTCGTTGTCCAATCCCTCAACAAAGATCTTGCGCCACAGGGTAAGCCCATGGTTGCAATAGATGCCGCCGGAGCGGGCGTCGGTGAATTGGTCTTCTGGTGCCGGGGAAAGGAAGCAAGTTTTCCCTTCAAGCGCGAAGATACACCAACCGATTGCACGATCGTAGGAATTGTTGATTCTGACAAACATGTAAACGTGTAGCGCAAGATGTTATCTTGCGTGCGCAAGTTATCAACTTGCGCCACAGAAATGATTCTCGCGAAGGTCTTAGGGAACGTCGTAGCTACGCAGAAGAACTCGCGTTACGACAACGCGCGAATGATGCTGTGCGAACATATCACACCCGAAGGTGAGGCGACCGGTCATACCGTCCTGGCGTTGGATGCCGTTGATGCTGGCGTCGGCGACACCGTCCTAATAGTGCAGGAAGGCTGGAGCGCCTCAACGGTGGCGACGGGAAAAGCAGGCGCGGCGATCGATTCAGCCATCGTGGGCGTTGTCGATCGCATCGATCTATTGGAAGACCTGACAAGATGACAATACGCCGTTTAGAGCTGGCACTTATGCCAGCGTCGCGGGACAAGTCCCGCATCTAAACGATTTTAAGTAGCGGGACAAGTCCCGCGTCTAAACGATTTTAAGCTCGCAGTTTTTCGAAGTGATTACCGATCAAGATCAAGCAAAGTTGATAGCTGAGCGCGTTGCGCGGAGAGTGAAGGGTATCAGCGGCGGTTCATCAAAATCTGTCAGTTCAGCAGCTACCTCAAAAAACGGCGCGCCTGTCCAGGAAGAACTCTCGGCCATACGCGAAGGACTTCACGATCTCGAAAACAAACTCGATCGAATCGAATCAAAGATTGTTTTTGGCGTGCAGCCGACAGAATCACGGCGAGCGCGCGTGATAGATTTCGTTTCGTCGGGACCGCCGCTTGCTTCATCGTCTTCGATAGCACCTCCATCCTCTGCATCTCCGGAAAAATCACCTCAGTTCGTTCCACCAACACAATCGCCATGGCTTGCGCCGATGTCGAGCATGTATGGCGAGACTGCCCCGCAAAGTCAGAAAGAGAATCCGCAATCCGAGATCCGCAATCCGCAATTCGTCGAACACCCAAGTCAGGAACGCTTCGGCGTCGAGGAAGCAGCCGTCACAGAACTGGTTGAGTTCTTCGAGAACGAAAAGAAATGCTCCGTCGACCCCAGCGGCAAGCC
>WNFY01001634.1_pt1 | contig 22695 bp, 18 predicted proteins | sample 5400091 | NCBI WGS metagenome assembly WNFY01 (sample SAMN13153364, study PRJNA577476) | soil metagenome | isolation source: 60 cm soil or saprolite under grassland replicate 1 | place: USA:California | collected 2016-06-15
AGCGTACTGGAACCACCGGCATGCGCTGGCGGAGTTTCGTCCTCGCGCTGAGCAATTGCAGCAGGCCGTGGATCGGGTCGGAGATTTAGCGCCGTTTCAGTGGGCACAGTTGTTTGTGATGGCCCTCGAATTTAAGCCTGATCTGATCCTTGAGCTGGGTAGGGGGATAGGCAACTCCACCTGCGTTTTTACGGAAGCGGCGAATCGGCTCGGATCGTGCAACGTAATCAGCATGGATTTGGGAGACTCGTGGGAGAAAATAACAGTACCTAAAATACGAAAGATCGTGCCGCCCGACTGGTTTCAGCCTCTGCAGGCGCTGCAGGCTAACATACTCACTTTTGATTTCGGAACTGTATTCAAAAATGCTAGCCGAGTCCTGATCTTCTGGGATGCCCACGGGTTCGATATCGCTGAATGCGTATTGGGTCGCATCCTCCCAGCTATTGAACACTTACCTCATCTGGTAATCATGCATGACATGTGTGATGCCCGCTATATTCCCGAAACAATCTCGCTTTCCTATAGAGATTATTACTTGTGGAAAGGCAGTAACGCTGAGCTAAAATTTGTTAGACTTGGTCATGTAGTATCGGCGGTGGCGCAAGCTATTTCAATCATCGATTTTACATCACGAAACGGGCTTGCTCTCCATTCTGCTGACGATGACCTTCATACTGAATTAGCCAACCGTGAGCGTCAAACAACCGAACTGCGTGCCCTGCTCGGTGACGATTTGTTTTCCCTAAGCGCTTGGTGGCATTGGCTTAGCCTGAATGAGAAATCGGGTCCGTACACGTTTCCAAAGTACGACTATGAAGAAATTCTGAGGAAACAAGATCTAGAAGACAAAATGCGGGGGGCTTATGAGTTGGAAAAGCAGATGGATAGGGAACGCGTCACATTCGGGCTCCGGTTAAAAGTGGCGGCAAAAATTCTGCTTAATCGCTACCCAAAAGAATTTTCAAAAGGCATTATATGGGATGTTATCAAATCTTAGGTACCTATAGAGATTAGGCTGGCGCCAATTTGATAATAGGCCTAAGCAATAATGGGCCCAAGGCAAAATGACAAAGACGGCAAAAAGTATGGCGGTTACCCCCTCGCGAGCGTACTGGAACCACCGGCATGCGCTGGCGGAGTTTCGTCCTCGCGCTGAAGAATTGCAGCAGGCCGTGGATCGGGTCGGAGATTTATCGCCGTGTCAGTGGGCACAGTTGTTTGTGATGGCCCTCGAATTTAAACCTGGTCTGATCCTTGAGTTGGGTAGGGGGATAGGCAACTCCACCTGCGTTTTTACGGAAGCGGCGAATCGGCTCGGATCGTGCAGCGTAATCAGCATGGATTTGGGAGACTCGTGGGAGAAAATAACAGTACCTAAAATACGAAAGATCGTGCCACCCGACTGGTTTCAGCCTCTGCAGGCGCTGCAGGCTAACATACTGACTTTTGATTTCGAAACTGCATTCAAAAATGCTGGCCGAGTCCTGCTCTTCTGGGACGCCCACGGGTTTGATATTGCTGAATGCGTACTGGGTCGCATCCTTCCAGCTATTGAACACTTACCTCATCTGGTAATCATGCATGACATGACAGATGCCAGGTACTGCGAGCCAAAGTATACAGTTCCTTACGGTGAAAATGGTTTATGGAAGGGAGTAAATGCTGAGAGTGCTCGCATGAGGTTGGGGCATATCTCTTCAGCCGTAGCGCAGGCAATTGCAATTGTTGATTTCACATCTCGTAATGAATTAAACCTATATTCTGCGGATCATGATTTACACACCGAGTTCGGAAGCGGCTCATCTAAAAAGGCCGAGTTGAAGGATCTCCTCGGCGACGAATTCTTCTCTTTAAATGCACACTGGTTTTGGTTCAGCTTGAACGATATGGCTCGCCCCTGTACCTTTCCCAGGTATGACTATCAGGAAATACAGACGAGACTTACGATGGAAGAAAAGATCAGGGAGGCATTAGAATTGGACAAGCTAATGAGTCGGGAGCAGGTGACACTAAGGCTTCGGTTAAAAATCGCCACAAAAGTCCTTCTCAATCGATACCCTAAACACTTCTTGAAAGGGATCATATGGGACGTTGTCAACTCTGGCCCTGCTTGAGGTCATTACGGTATCTGTAGTAAGTTGAATGACAGCCCAACTAGTTATCTGTGAAAATCTCGCTCCTTCAAATCAACCCCACAATCGGCGACTTAGCCGGTAATGCCAGGCTTATTGCTGAAGGTGTTCGTAAAGCGCAGGAGCAAGGAGCAGATCTAGCGGTTACGCCAGAACTGGCTTTGCTCGGCTACCCTCCTCGCGACCTGTTGCTCAAAGACAATTTCATCCGCGACAGTTGGGCGGTCTTGCGCGGGCTAGCTGAGGATTTGTCTCAAGGGCCTCCGGTTCTCGTTGGTCTGGCGGAGGCGAATAAAGAGAGGGTCGGCCGACCCTTATTCAATGTTGCTGCTCTCTTACAGAACGGACGGGTCGAGCAGTGTTTCCGCAAGACTTTGCTGCCTACCTACGACGTTTTTGACGAAGATCGTTACTTCGAACCAGCGCCGGGAAATCAACTGCTTGAATTGAAAGGCTGGCGACTGGGAATCTGCATCTGCGAGGATGTGTGGAACGACAGCGATTTCTGGCAGCGCCGGCGCTACCACACCGACCCAATTGAAGACCTGGCGCGTGCAGGAGCCCAGGCCCTCATTAACCTCTCTGCTTCACCCTTCACCGCCGGCAAGCAACAACTACGTGAGAAGCTATTAGGTAGTTTGGCACGGAAACATCATGTGCCCTTGTTGTATGTAAACCAGGTGGGGGGTAACGATGACCTTGTCTTTGACGGGCGCAGCACTGCATTTGATGCGGAGGGGAATCTCGTAGCCCGCGCTGCCTCGTTCGCCGGAGATACTATTACGGTGGATCTGAGTGATTCCAGAGGCACAATTAGTTCAGATGACTTTGTGCCTGAGGCAGAAATCTGGAGCGCATTGGTTCTGGGGGTTCGAGACTATACGCGCAAGTGCGGATTCCAGAAAACCCTGTTGGGCCTCTCCGGCGGAATCGATTCAGCTATAACAGCTGCTATTGCCGCGGAGGCACTGGGAGCGGAGAACGTTCTGGGGGTGCTAATGCCTTCACCATACTCCAGTGAGGGCAGCGTGCAGGACTCCATAGATCTGGCCCATAACCTGGGTATTCGGACTCTAACACTGCCCATCGCCAGAATTATGAGCGCCTTTGATGAAAGCTTGAGTGATGCCTTCGTGGGTTATGGCATCGACGTTACGGAAGAGAACATTCAGTCGCGCATTCGAGGTAACCTCCTCATGGCCATGTCTAACAAGTATCGGGCGTTGTTATTGACCACAGGCAACAAATCCGAGCTGGCGGTGGGTTACTGTACAATCTATGGTGACATGTCCGGTGGCCTTGCAGTAATTTCTGATGTGCCAAAGATGATGGTCTATCGCATGTCACACTGGCTTAACTGCGAGCGCGAAGTGATTCCTCAATCTATATTGAACAAGGCGCCATCCGCTGAACTGCGACCAGACCAAACGGATCAGGACAATTTGCCGCCTTATGATGTGTTGGATGAAATTCTATATCTCCACATTGAACGGCACTTTTCTGGTGAAGAGATAATTGCTCAGGGTTTCAATGAAGCTACAGTCTGGCAGGTCCTGCACCTTGTCACTACAGCCGAATTTAAGCGCAGGCAAGCAGCTCCAGGGCTCAAAGTGACTGATCGCGCGTTTGGCATTGGGTGGCGTATGCCGATTGCTAAGAAAGAACTGAAGAAGTCTCTCGTTGCAGAGCTAGTCTGAATGTGCGTCCCTTGTGGGCTTCAGCCTACACATCACAATTCATAGGAGGATAGAGAGTGAACATCTCGGTTATTGGTTTAGGTAAGCTAGGCTCGCCGTTAGCTGCTGTACTGGCGAGCAAAGGACATACGGTCATCGGAGTTGATTTAAATGAACAGTTTGTGCTCGCCCTCAACAATGGCAAAGCACCCGTTATCGAGCCCGGATTGGATGAAGCGATACAGAAGTCCCACATACGTTTGTCGGCGACCACCGATTGCCAGGAGGCTGTTAGCAAGACAGAAGTGACTTTCGTCATTGTCCCGACTCCAAGCGAGAGCAGTGGGGGCTTTTCCTTGAAATATGTCCTGTCTGCTGCTGAAGCCATCGGCAAAGCATTACGGGACAAGAACGAGTTCCATGTGGTCGTCTTGACCAGCACAGTCATGCCCGGGGCCACAGAAAATGAGGTCTTGCCCGCGCTTGAGAAACACTCGGGTAAACATTGCGGGCGCGACTTTGGCCTGTGTTATAACCCGGAGTTTATAGCCCTGGGCAGTGTTATTCACGACATGCTGAATCCAGATTTCATTCTTATTGGTGAGTCTGATCCACGCTCCGGTGACATTCTTGCCGGTATTCATCTGGGGTTCTGTGACAACGCTCCCCTCGTGACGAAGATGAACTTCGTCAACGCCGAACTAACCAAGCTGGCGGTAAATACGTTTGTGACGACGAAGATCTCTTACGCCAACATGTTGGCCCAGGTTTGCGAGCAGGTGCCTGGCGCCGATGTGGACGTTGTGACATCTGCTCTTGGTCAAGACACGCGCATCGGCCGCCGCTATCTGAAAGGCGCACTGGGGTATGGCGGCCCTTGCTTTCCACGGGACAACGTGGCCTTCTCTCATCTGGCTCGTCAGGTCGGAGCTAATGCTGGTCTTGCCGAGGCGACCGACCGGGTTAATCGAGAGCAGGTATCGTGGCTGGTGGAAATCGTTTTGCGACAACTCCCGCCAAACGGCAAAGTGGGCATTCTGGGTCTGTCCTATAAGCCTCTTACAAATGTGATTGAAGAAGCACAAGGGATCCAGCTGGCCTTTGAGTTGATCGAGAAAGGCATCTCCTTAGTGGTGTATGATCCCGCGGCCTTGGATAATGCCAAGTCGGTTATCAGAGGCGAAGTAATCTTTGCCAATTCAATGGAAGAGTGTGCCCACCTCGCCAATGTGTTAGTCATTACCACTCCCTGGGATGAGTTCAAAGCTCTGACTCCGGAACAGCTGAACTACTCGAGTGGCCGCCCGACCGTAGTTGACTGCTGGCGAATTCTCCCTCGCGAGGCGTACGACTCATCTGTCAATTACGTAGCGCTTGGGAGAGGTCCACAATCTGACCACTCGCGGTTGCACGTTGCCGCAGGTAAGGCTGGCGACTAGCGCGCTTGCAGGAGCGACGCAAAGCTATAGTTCTTCACACGAAATCCTCGGCTTGAGTAAAATTCGATAATTTGAAGGAGATTCAATGTCCAAACAAACAAAAGTTCTGGTCACAGGCGCCGGCGGGTTCATCGGCCATCATTTGGTTACGTACCTGAAGAACCAGGGCTTCTGGGTACGAGGCGTGGATATCAAGGTTCCGGAGTATAGCGCCATAGATGCCGATGAGTTTGAGTTGCTGGACCTGAGGCGTTGGGAGAATTGTCTCCAGGCAACGCGAGACGTAGATGAGGTTTACGCTTTGGCTGCTGACATGGGAGGCATGGGCTTTATTTCATGTCACCATGCTGAGATCTTACACAACAACTCGCTAATCAACATACATACGTTGGATGCGGCTCGTGAGAACAATGTTCGACGCTACCTCTACACGTCTTCGGCTTGTGTCTACCCTGAGTTCAAGCAAGTGGACGCCAATGTGACACCACTTAAAGAGGAAGATGCTTATCCGGCCCTGCCACAAGATGCCTATGGCTGGGAGAAACTGATCGCAGAGCGCTTGTGCCTGCATTACCGGGAAGACTACGGCATTGAGACGCGCATCGTGCGTTTTCATAATATCTTTGGCCCGCTCGGAACCTGGCAAGGAGGACGCGAGAAAGCGCCTGCGGCTTTGAGTCGAAAGATCGCCGAGGCAAAGTTGACCGGCAACCATGAGATCTCTATCTGGGGCGATGGCGAACAAACTCGTTCGTTTTGTCATATTGATGATTGCGTCACAGGGCTGTTTAAACTAATGCGGTCAGACTATCACCACCCCTTGAATCTCGGGCAGGATCGCATGGTCACGATCAATGAACTGGCAGATATCATTGCCGCTATAGCTGGTATTGATATCGTGAAGAAACACGTGTCTGGTCCTCAGGGTGTACGAGGTCGGAACTCGGATAACACGCTTTTGCGCGAGACGCTGGGTTGGGAGCCCCAGATAACTTTAGAAGAAGGCTTGAGTGGAACCTATGCCTGGATCGAGGAGCAGGTACGCTCGAGTTTAAAGAACCTTCAAGATCGCGAGCTGACTGCGGCCCGGATTTGAGATTTACCGGAGCCAAAAGGTGAGCACATAAAGAAGTACATGGAGAAGGCCCTCATTAGGGGTATAGGCGGCCAAGGAGCCTGGAGTCAATGAGTTTGAAACTGACTGCTGTAACGGCAACGTACAACCGAGAAAGCTTCTTGCCGCGATGTATCGAAAGCGTGGCGGCCCAGTCTTATCCTCACAAAGAGCATGTGATTATCGACGGAGGCTCGACGGATGGAACAGTTTCAATAATGAAGGCCTATGCTGCGAAGTATCCCCATATTAAATGGCTTTCTGAAAGAGATACTGGGATTTCAAGCGCTCTCAATAAGGGTTTAGCCATGGCAACTGGTGATGCAATTGGCGTTATCGGCGATGATGACTTCTACGCGCCTGAAGTATTTGGAATTATTGCTTCTGAGTTTGAAAAAGACTCGGAAGTAGCTCTCGTCTCCGGAAATTGTGACATTATGTCGAATGACAATCTGGTCAAGGCAAGTCAGAAAGCTAGTTACACGAACCACGCGGACTTGATCCAGTGCTGGAGATATTGGGGGAAGCAAGTCGCACTCGCCGCTCCGAGTACTTTCATTAGAAAGCGAGTCATTGACGAAGTGGGAGGCTTTGACGAAGCCGACCGCTATGCTATGGATTACCATCATTGGATTAAGATCACGAAGAAGTTTCCCAAAGTGAGGACAGTTGACGTAGTTTTTGCGAAATTTAGATCGGATGAGGGAACGAATTCTTTCACGTTCGGCACCGAGACATGGAAGGAATTGATGGCTATCAGCAAAATGCACTGGGGCTCAAAGAGAAGTTGGATGTACTACACAATCTTGCTTTCATATGTCCAGCATTATCAGTGGCCATTGCTCAGAGGTGTGGTTAAAAGCAGGATCCTGGGTCAGCAGGTCAAAGGTTGATTCACCAGGAATAGACTCAACTCGCTCCCTCGTGGAACAGACATACCGAAAGGCGGAGCCCCCTAACACATAGGTTCAACTATCCTCACACAGACCAAGCGCGGATTGGTGTCAAGATGAATACGCACGCTGTGAAAAAACGCCACGGTCCATTGGTAAGTATAATCGTGCCTTGCTACAACTATGGACATTTTGTGGGAGAGGCCCTGGACAGTGTTCTGGCCCAGACCTATGAGAACTGGGAATGCATAGTTGTCGACGATGGTTCAACTGACAAAACTAAAGAAGTAGTCACTCGATACGAAGAGAAGGATAGTCGGATAAAGTACGTTTACCAGCAGAACCAAGGTCTGGCCGCCAGTCGTAATCTCGGAATCAGCTTGAGCAGAGGCACCTACTTTCAATTTCTCGATGCGGATGACAAAATTGAATCGCGAAAACTGGAGTTTCAGTTGAGCGTGCTGGAAAATAATGTGGCTATCGATATTGTGTACGGAAGTGTACGGCTCTTTGATGCGGCGTCGATGGAAAAGAGGCCAAGTCCACAAAACGGAAGTGGCGATTCGATGTCGAATCAATTATCTGGTAGTGGTGAGATAATACTGCGGTCTCTAATCCAAAATAACCTAATGGTAGTTAATGCTCCCTTAATTAGAAGCAAAGTAGCTAAAGCGGTCGGTAATTTTGATGGAGACGTTAAAGGCATAGAGGACTGGGACTACTGGATCCGTTGTGCGGCCAAAGGGCATCACTTTCAGTACTGTTATTCTGATCAAACCGACGCTCTTGTGAGGTTTCATCCCAACAGCATGAGCAGGGACAATCGGCTCATGCTGAGTTCGACCTTACGGCTTCGAGACAAAATCAGCAGGACGATAGGAAGTTCTGAACTCGTCAGGCTAAACCGCCTTTTGACTTTTGATACGGCAGGCTTGTTGGGTATTGAAGAGGTGCTAAAGGGCAGCACGCTCAGGGGCATGCAGCATCTGTTTAGGGCTGGCTTGGGAAGTACGAGACTAAACATAAGGGCAAAATGTTTTCTTTGTGGTTCAGTGGCCCCCTTTGTAAGCAAGGAACGATTCAAACAGATTGCTCGCAATTCGATCGGACAACCAGTCAGACGTACACTACCAGTTTCCTAGACCAATAGCAGGCACGGAATTTTTTCCAGCAGCAGTCGCTGACTCTCCGCAGATTGATAACCAACCAGCTGGCAGGCTATGTAACTGCGTCGGGGCAGAATCTTTGGCGGCGGTTGCGTGGCGTTCATGCGCCTGAAGTAAAAATAGCCAGAGATGTCCAAAGGAAACATTTAAAGCGGGCGCTTCGAAACAAGGACTCAACCTGGGGTTGAAGACTCTGGCATCAAGGTCGGCGGGAGACCACTGACTTCCTCAAGCGGTGCGCTATTGCGCGCAGGTCTATATCCTATCGAGGCAGACCAGCGTTGCGCGGGCTTCTCCACCAGCAGGTACAGGACGTACGACGACGCCAGGCATACAACCAGCGCGAATGCCAACACAACTATTCTCGCCCCGTCACCAGTCGCCCCCAGGAGCTTGCTTCCTACAATACTGAGCGTCAGATGGCCCAGCGGCCAGTGTAGAAGATAGAGGGAGTATGAAATGTTCCCAAAGAAGCGTGCGATCAAGTTTTGCTTCTTGTAGAAGTTAATGACGATGACTGCGAACAGGCCGGCCAATGTGGGTCCTACTCCTACAGTCAAAAAAGCGCCGGCTGCGGTGATTAGCAATAAAACCGCATACTCTCTCGCCCCCGTCACTCGTGCGTGTCGCTGGAAGGTTACAATGCCCATTACAAAAAGAAATGCGAAGTAGAAAATGAACCAGCTGTAAGGCACACCCTTCGACAAAAAATCGTGAACGCTGAAAAAGCTAGTCGCGGCAAAGCAGGCAAGCGCGGAAATGCGAACAATTCGCCTACGGCTGTTGATCAGAGAAAAGGCCAAGCCCATCATCAGGTAATATTGAAACTCGATGGCCAATGTCCAAAAGCTCGGGTTTAGCCACGCGTAGCCGAAGAACATGTTCAGATATCCGAGGTGCAGGAGTACGCGCATTGGTCCGATCGGAGAATTTTCCACCAGCGGAGCACGTCCGGAATAAAAAGCATATGCGTAGGCCAGCACAAGTATCAGGGCGATAGTGATCAGATAAGGAGGGTCTAGTCGGAGAACGCGTTTAAGAATAAAAGTCAGGTAGCCTTTGACCTTATAACCGACACGGTTCAGGCTATAAGGGATTACGAAGCCGGAGATGACAAAGAAGACTTCCACGCCCAACCAACCGTGAGCGCCTGATGCCCTAACGAGATGGTAAATAGGCCCATCTGGCGTGGGGTAATGAAATGAGGTCAGGTGAAACCAACACACGCCAAGCGAGGCCAGCCCTCGCAATAAGTCAAGGCTATAGATTCTTTTTGTCGGTTCAACCCTTGGCGCTGCCATCGGTAATTTGAGCGAGAACGTTCGCGAAGTATCTTTGTTGGTCATTATACATGTGAATGAGAATTACACCTCTCGCTCGGCAACGAGGGCTGACGGTTTTTCTTACGTCGTGCTAGCGATAAGGTTTCCGGGTGCAGGCTGACTCTGCAACAGAAGTTTTAGATTTTCCCTGAGAGTTCCCGGGTCAGCCACTATATCCGCGGCGTGCGGATCTTGATTGACAGTACCAGCTTGGCATGTCTGATAGAAATAGTTCAGATCCAAAGCCGAAGCAAGAGTGAAGTAACAATTGTTGATGCGGTCCGTGTGGTGTCGCAATTCCAGGAGGCTGCCTCCTTGCGGCATGAATAGCATATTCGTCAGCCCCGCCCCATGGTTGGAGACAAGGTAGCGCGCTCGAGAACAAATCTTTACTTGCTGCTCAAAGGAGAGGTCTTCGGCATAGATAGTCTGAAACCCGAACTCTGTCAGGACGTCGACCACTGCTTCTTCGTTAAGAATCCTTCGCTTGGGCGCACGGCCGCGGCTGATATAAATGCGTTTGCCTTCTTCCCGATACGCAGCATCGCCATACGCCTGACGCAAGACACTGCGCACACCGCGAATAATCTCTTCGTTGTAGTGGCCTGAGGGGGCAGTGTGGGTCGGCATAAAAACTCTGCGACATTGCAGCACTTCATGCTCTCTGATGAACTCGACAGACTTTACACCGAAGGGCTGGAGCGAAGCCTGGACGAAATCTCGTGCATCGTAATTCCACGGCAACAGCAGCACGAAGTCGTCCAGACGATCCCGCATCACGTAAAGCCTCGCCAGCACGTCCGTCAGCCAGTGGAAATAACCATTACTCCAGTCGTCAACAATCCACAGCACATCACGCTCAATCGTACGCGAGCGCCTGAAAACATAATTACTAACGAGGAATTTTAAGCGACTCCTCCGTTTCCATTGGTCCATGTTTGATGGAAATGCAAAAGACTCTGGCAACATATGGTGTCGCCTGAATAGAATCCCGTCGGCACTTACGCGCACATCATTCAACTTCAGCAGCCTTGTCTGGGGAATTACCCTTTCCAGTTCATGGCTAAAGAGCCCGAGGTTTTCCTCGATGAGGTTAACAGGTAGCCTTCGCCTTGAGGTGGTCTCCGGGTATAGCAACGCCGGTTCATTTTCTGTTGGGGTCTTCACGCTCATCGCTCAGAATTCGCAGGGGTCATCAAACATCCCGCTTTCTAATAGCAAGGTAATTGGTCGAGCACATGTCGAGCGCTGCGCTGTTTGGGCACATCATGTCGTCGGATAGGGAGGGAATAGTTACCAACATGTGCGCGTACGTCGAATATGATGTGCTTCCTAATGCCTGGGGGGTTCCTGCTTGCAGCCTGGATCATCACCCACGTCGCTGGTTTCGATTGGAAGGACGAGCGTAAAGGCGCTCGCGAGAAACTGTCAAAGCCTTTCGGTGCGAAACAGTATTCCGTCAACCTGATAAAGCTCCTGGGTCACTTCGTTGGACCAGGCATTTTCAATAGAAACGAGTTTGAAACCAAGATCATTAAGAAATGGCATCATGTCGCACATTAGAGGCTCGCCTTCGTAACTTTTGACAACGGACATTTCTATCCTCATCCCCACGATGCGATCCAAAGAATTGTGAGCTCCCGCCAGCACACTCTTCTCAAATCCCTGTACGTCGAGCTTCAAAAATAATCTGTCGCCTTGGGGGTAGTATTGGTCGATCACAGAGTCGATCGTTTTTACCGTAACTAGCTCGCGTCCAGCGAAGGTAAGTTGCGGTACGTTTGTCTTTATGTGGTTCGTCATCCGCAGAAAGGAACTTGCGCCACCACCATCGCCGGAAACGTTTATTTCCAGTTCACCTTCGGCATCTCCTATGGCCACATTCTCACAAAACCACAGCTTGTCTCTGCTTGCCTTCTGCTCCAACTGGCGGTAGAAGCGCCTGACCGGTTCAAACGAAACTATTTTCTGTCCGAAGCCCATATTGCGAAAGTACTCGCCGGACATCCCGATATTTGCGCCGATATCAAAGATTGTATCCACCTTGTAGAGATCCAGCAGGGTCCACATTGCTTGTCGGGGCCGGGGGATGTACCAGAACACATCCACGCCGAAGAGGTGGAACAATTTCTTAATAGGGCGCTTCAGAGTTGAACTCATTCAGATTGTCTCTTATGTCAAAAGAGGAGTTATTGTAAGTAGTTTCTGGGTGGCGTCAAGGCCGACCAACCTGCCCCTGTTGGATGCGTTGCGACTGAATAGAAGGATGTATCTCCGCGTGGTTTACTTCACGAGGTGCATCTGCAACAATTTCCACTCCTCAGAGTCTGCCAAGTGCCCTCCAGATCCATCAAGAGGCATAGCAATGGAATGGCAGCCTCGCACAATAGAAAGGTATCAGAGAAAGCTTTTCATGAAGAAAGCACTGATCACAGGAATAACAGGCCAGGATGGATCCTATCTTGCCGAATTGTTGCTCGACAAAGGTTATGAAGTTCACGGAATCATCCGTCGTGCCTCGACGTTTAATACTAGTCGCATCGATCACCTCTACAAAGATCCGCACATCAATGGCGTGCGTCTCTTCTTGCACTACGGAGATATTGCCGACTCAACCAACCTTATCAAACTGCTCTACCGAATCCAGCCGGATGAAGTCTATCATCTGGCGGCCCAGAGTCACGTGCGAGTCAGTTTTGACATTCCCGAGTACACTGGCGACGTGACAGCTTTGAGCACAGTGCGCATTCTGGAAGCAATCCGAGAGACTGGCGTGAATTCAAAGTTTTATCAAGCGAGCAGCTCGGAGATGTTTGGCAAGGTGCAGGAGACACCGCAACGCGAGACGACTCCTTTTTACCCACGCAGTCCGTACGGAGCTGCCAAACTTTATGCCCACTGGGTGACAGTTAATTATCGTGAGTCTTACGATATCTTCGCGTGCAGCGGCATTCTGTTTAACCATGAAAGTCCACGGCGAGGCGAGACTTTTGTTACCCGAAAGATCACGCGCGCCGTTGCGCGTATCAAGGCCGGGTTGCAAAAGAAACTCTACCTTGGCAATCTCGATGCGAAGCGCGATTGGGGCTACGCTCGAGAATACGTCGATGCAATGTGGTTAATGTTGCAGCAGGACAAGCCAGACGACTACGTTATTGCGACCGGAGAAACACATTCAGTTGAAGAGTTCTTGACCGAGGCCTTCTCGCGGGTCAATCTCGATTGGCGGGAGTACGTCGAACTTGACCCTAAATATTTAAGGCCCGCTGAAGTTGATCTGTTAACTGGCGATGCCTCAAAGGCGAAGCGCCTCCTCGGCTGGGAATCGAAGGTCACTTTTACTGAACTGGTGCGACTGATGGTCGATGCCGATATATCGGTCGTCCAGAGCAGGGAGCGCGAAGGTTTTGGTGACATTGATCGCGCCTGAAGAGTCAACGCGTCGCATTTTGTCCGACATGCTTCAACTTATCGCTGACTTGCCAAGAAGACTTCCGTTGCTTGACGACGACAAGCTAAGGCGTGTTGGCATGTGCGCCTAGTCGTTGACAGAATGCCTTCGAAGACGAGGATTTTCGGAGTGAGGCTATAAAACAATTGGCTGGAAGCTTTCCCTACAAACGGATCGTCGTCACTGGCGGTGCGGGATTTCTCGGGCGCTTCATACTCGAGCGTTTGCGGGACTATCCCGATCTGGAAATCTTCGCTCCGCGCCGCAGCAACTACAATCTGGTCGAACTGCCGGATATCAAGCGCCTTCTTTCAGAAACCCGGGCAGACTTAATCGTGCATCTTGCAGCGGTCGTCGGGGGCATTGGTGCTAACAAAAACAAACCGGGAACGTTCTTTTACGAAAATCTGATGATGGGAGCCCAATTGATAGAACAGGCGCGGCTCCACGGCGTGCAAAAGTTCGTGGCTTTGGGGACGGTGTGTGCCTATCCCAAATTTACCCCTACGCCTTTTCGTGAAGACGATTTGTGGAACGGCTATCCAGAAGAGACCAATGCGCCTTACGGTCTTGCCAAGAAGATGATGCTCGTTCAGGCGCAAAGCTATCGCCAGCAGTATGACTTCAACACGATTGTTCTCTTGCCCGCTAACCTCTATGGACCAGGGGACAACTTTGACCTTGAAAGCTCGCACGTCATTCCCGCGCTCATTCGCAAGTGTATAGAAGCGCGAGAGGCGGGCGCGTCATTCATCGAGGCGTGGGGAACCGGGAATGCCTCACGCGAGTTTCTCTATGTTGCAGACTGTGCCGAAGCAGTTGTAAGAGCGGCTGCTACATACGACGAGAGCGAGCCGGTGAACATCGGCACGGGAAACGAAATCAAGATCGCAGAGTTATTGCAACTGATTACCCGGCTCACGCGCTTCGAGGGAGAGATCCGTTGGCAAAATGATAAGCCGGATGGTCAGCCGCGCCGGTGTCTCGACGTCTCGCGCGCATTCGACAAATTTGGCTTTCGCGCGCGGATGACCCTGGAAGAAGGGTTGAGACGCACCGTTGAATGGTATGAGACCAGTCGCGTTAGTGAGAACGACCGGAACGGAATCGAAACTGACAAAGCGCTGCAGGACTCGTTAAGCTCCTGACGCGGAGGCCTTAGTGAACGCACTAACAATACTGTTGTCCGCGGATGAAACCAGGCGCCTCTGTTAACTGCCCGTCGACAACTAATCTGGTCGTTGTCCGTTGTAGAATGCAATTCTTCTCCTTCGCGTTCACGTTCACGTTCACGTCTATTACCTATATGCCTTATTAATCGATTCGCACGTTTCGGGAGTTTAGTTTAGAGTTGTTGAAAGTCGAACTGTCCATCATCATTGTTAACTGGAACGGAAGCGAGTTACTGCGTCGCTCGGTCGAGAGCATCGTCGCCTGCCCGCCGCCGGTTGAATATGAGGTTGTCGTCATAGACAACGCCTCCACAGATAATAGCCTGGCATTGCTAAAAGCGAGTGAGTCAGTAGACGGGCTTGCGCGCACGGGCCGTTTGCGTATCGTCGAGAACAGTCAGAATCGCGGCTTTGGCCAGGCTAACAACCAGGCGTTTGCGCTCACCGATGCACCACTTCTCCTTTTACTGAACCCTGACACTGAGGTCAAATTGGGTAGTATTGAGCGCCTGATCGCCGCCGTCCGGTCAGGACCCCGCGTGGGGGCAGCCGGGCCAAAGCTATTGAACATCGACGGGTCGATCCAGATAAGCGCATGGCGCAACCCGCCAGCCGTGTGGGAAATTCTCCTTTCGCAACTCAAACTTTATCTGCTTCTACCACGGCGAATCAGAGGCGAATTACTACTTGGGGGTCATTGGGATCACAATCGGAAAAGAGTTGTGCCAATGTTAAGTGGAGCAGCAATTCTGGCTCGACGAACACTGATCGAGGATGTGGGTGGTTTCGACGAACGATTTCATGTCTACGGAGAAGACAATGAATGGTGCTTTCGAGTCGTGCGCGCGGGCTGGCAACTGCTCTTCGAACCCAGCGCGGTCATTATTCATCACGGGGCTCAGAGTTCTTTGGGCCGTTGGAACAACCTGGAAAAATTACGTATTCAACTGGAAGCTAGTTATTTATTCCAGCAACATTCGCTGCCTCATCGCCGATTGATAACCAACCTGCTAGCCAACTACGTTACCGCTTCAGTACAACATTTTTGGCGGCGACTACGCGGCATTCATGCGCCTCACGTGAAACTCGCCAGAGAGATCTACTGGGAACAGCTCAAGCGCTGCTTGTCTGAACCGGGAGCGGAACGGGCGCCCCGCAGCATCGCTGGGGCGGTGGTCGCCAATGGGACACAACCAGAGTCTGACAAGCAAACGGTCGCTATGACTCCCGGTTCTGACACGAATCCATGATCTTCCGACTCCATTATCACTTGATCGGTATCTGCGGCACTGCGATGGCATCCCTGGCTGGGATGCTGCAAGCGCGCGGGCATAGAGTTACCGGATCAGATGTAAATGTGTACCCACCGATGTCGACGCTGCTGCAGTCGTTGGGTATCACAGTGCAGCAGGGGTACAGTGCTGAACACCTCACGCCTTCTCCCGATTGCGTTATCGTGGGCAACGCTATTCCTCGAGGCAATCCGGAAGTTGAAGAGACACTTAAGCGCAAGATTCTTTATCGATCACAGGCGGAGGTTGTCAAAGAAGAATTCATTCGTGGTCGCCGCTCACTTGTGCTCGCGGGAACGCATGGCAAGACTACGACCACAAGTCTTGCTGCCTGGGTTATCGATCAAGCTGGTCTGGATCCAAGTTTCCTCATCGGCGGAGTTGCCCAAAACTTCGACACGAGCTTCCGGGTAACGGACAGTGACTACGTCATCATTGAAGGGGACGAATACGACACGGCCTATTTCGACAAGGGTCCCAAGTTCATGCACTACCTGCCGGAAATCGCAGTTGTCAACAACATCGAATTTGACCACGCCGATATTTACGCCAATCTCGAGGCCGTAAGGTTGGCATTTCGGCGCTTCATGAATCTCGTTCCTGGCAATGGCTGCCTCATCGCGGGATGGGACAGTCCGAGTGTTCGCGCCGTCGTTGAAGCAATGGGCAACAAATTATTCACCCGAGTGGAAACATTTGGCTTTGGCAATGAGGCAAGATGGCAAGTACGGAATCCCGATTTCAGCGACCGATTATGTCGCTTTGATGTTTTTCGTGACAACAAAGCATGGGGAAAATTCCAGACCCCATTATTGGGCGACTTCAATCTCCTGAACTGCCTGGCAGTCATAATCGCCGCCGACGCATGGGGCGTGACCAGTGACCAAATCGCCGGAGCGCTTACCAGCTTTAAGAATGTGAGACGCAGGGCCGAGATTCGCGGCGAGGAGCGCGGCATTGTGGTGATTGACGACTTCGCCCATCATCCGACGGCGGTTCGAGAAACGCTGCGCGCACTGCGCACAAAATATGCAGGTCGCAGGTTACTCGCCGTGTTTGAGCCGCGCTCATGGTCATCACGGCTGGCAGTTTTCCAGGATGACTACGCTCTAGCCTTTGCCCCTGCCGACTACGTTGTGATTGCCAGTGTTTTTGACAGCCAGAGGGTGATAGAAAAGGGCCGGGCTCTTGATACCGAAAGTTTGATCGAAGCTATTTTACAGCAAGACAAACCCGCTCTGGCTCTTCCCGGAGCGGATCAAATCGTTGAGCACCTGGTGCCCAAACTCCGCGAAGGAGATATCATTGCCATCATGTCCAATGGTGGTTTCGGGGGTATTCACGAGAAGATTCTCGCTGCTCTAAAGGAACAATCATCCTGATTTGCTCGAGGAATTCGGTGTCCGGGATGCTTTAGAACGCTCTGGTCAAGTTAAATCGAGTGGCGGTTTGCCGCATCCCTTGGGTATGCCTCTGGCTTACGGGGAAGTTCGTTCCTGAATAGAATACTGATTCTCATTTGGTCTCCACAATTTAACTAAATATTCGTAACCCTATCGAAGTCTAATTCCCGTACAAGGAGCACGTCTTGGCCAAACCAGGAGGTTCCCCCAACAGTGAAAGACTTCTCGGTATTCGAATACGCACTCCGGTTTTCTGGTGTTGAACAGACGGAAAACCTGGGTCAAGTTGCAAATATTTCACGCCGCGATTTTGAGGAGCGTGAGAGCTTTTTATGTCGGACGACCGCTCCGTCAGTGGAATACGCTTGTCTGATGATCGAGAATGCTTTGTTGCTCCGCACCAACCGCGCCGGGAGAGTATATGCCGGATTCGAAAAACTCTCGCGTCTGCAACCTGTTATCGATCGCTATTTGCGTATCGCCGATGTTTCCGAGTCAGTCTACATTTTTGGCCAGACTGACTGGCAGCCGCCGCGGCACCCAAATATTAAGTTAATCAATTTAGATACAGACTTTCGGCTGGCGCGCGAGTGTTTTGTGATTGCCGAGTCGTCGAGTCTTCATACTGCTTTTCTCGCTTACGATGAAGCTGGCGTCGAAACAGACATCCCCGAGCAAATAGAATTCTGGGCGCTCAAAACGAGCGACGCGAAAATTGTCCGCGGACTTTCAAATGCTGTTGAAGGAATGATTGATAGGACACTGGCGGCCTGATTGAGCTGGCCAAAATCAGCTATTCCGGGTGGTATTCAAATTGCGATCTTCTCTCTATCACGATCTTTTCCCTGGAACAAATGCTCAACACAGACTTTGCGCACGACCATCGGAAGAACCGTCGCGGAGCCGCCGAAAGAAGGTGGCCCGGGGCAAGCTGCAGAGCACGCCGCCCCTGGTAATGCGCGCAACAAAGACCAAGCCCTGATAAGGGCGGCAGAAGCAATAATCTATTTCCCAACAAATGTTCCGCGTAACATCTCTGAGCGTTTCGGCGCGCGTGAATGCGTAGAGCGACATCCCGGGCCGGCGCGCTCCGCTGCACGCGCGCTTGCTCCGGCTACCTTCTTTCGCGCCTCCGGCGCACTGTCTCTGTTTCTCTATTCTCGCGCTCTATCAACAGCGGCCCCAGGTCATGCTTCCCAGAATGAGCTTTAGGCGCCTCCACCCTCGAGGTCAAAACGCGTCGCACTCTCTTTGGCAGTAACTTAGAAGCTATTAGTGCCGTGGAGCCTATGAGTTCGACAACATCGCCGCCGCCACGCCAGTGCTTTCTCACAACGTCAGGTTCCGTCACGCTTATTAGTCTGAGAAGCGTGAGGGCAATCAGATAAGCATCATCTACCTGGCCAATGAAGGGAAGCATGTCAGGGATAAGGTCGAAAGGAACAATCGCATAAACTATCGCGCCGGCAACCAATGCTCTTTCTTTCGCAGGCACCTGCGGATCCACCATTAAACGCGCACAGAGCGAAACCATGTTAGGGACGAAAAGCAGTAGATTCTTTGTGCGGCTTTCAAGCTTGAGTTCAGGCATTATTTGCTTCCTAACAGGAGATCCTCGACCCCGACCAGTGGTAATTATGGCTACCAAACTATCACGACTCCGCCGTAGCCGGAAGACTTGTTCTCCTTTCAAGAGTTAGTTAGACTGCCCCCTTCTCCGGACAGATTGACTGCTTGACTTCAGGTCTATGGATATCCTTGAACGCATTCGCCAACGTGCCGCCTCCAATCCCCAACACATTGTTTTGCCTGAGGGAAACGACCCGCGCACCGTCGTTGCCGCTGCCGAATGCTCTCGCAAACGCATAGCCCGAATTACCGTGCTGGGCGACGAGGCGGTCATTCGTGAGAACGCCCGCAGCCAGGGCGTAGATCTGGGAGGTGTCGCGGTTATCGATCATCGACGCGCGTCAGATTTTGAAAAGATGGCGGCGGTTTTTCATGAGTTAAGGAAAGCAAAGGGATTAATGGCGGATGAAGCACGCACCACGGTCTCTGATCCCCTTTATTACGGCAATCTGATGGTCCGTTTGGGAAGCGCCGACGGTTCAGTAGCAGGTGCAACAAACACTACCTCACACACGGTTCGCGCTGCGCTTCTTTGCATCGGTGTCAGTTCCCGATTCAAGTTAGTGTCCAGCTTCTTTCTCATGGCTTTGCGGAACAACGAGTTTGGTCATGACGGCGCTATGATCTTTGCGGATTGCGGCGTCGTGGTAGATCCCAGTGCGGCTGAGCTTGCGGAAATTGCTGTGGCTTCGGCTGACTCATGCAGAGCGTTGCTGGGAACTGAACCACGGGTAGCAATGCTTTCGTTTTCTACCAAGGGCAGCGCTAAACATAAACTGGTTGATAAGGTGGTGGAAGCGATGCGGACCGTAAGAGCCAGGGCACCGGAGTTGCTGGTTGACGGAGAACTGCAGGCGGACGCGGCAATCGTTCCCACTATAGCTCAATTCAAGGCACCGGGGTCAGTGGTTGCGGGTCGTGCAAACGTATTGATATTTCCGGATCTGCAGTCAGGAAACATCGCTTACAAGCTTACCGAAAGATTGGCCGGGGCGACGGCGATCGGCCCAATTCTCCAGGGTCTGGATAAACCGGCAAATGACCTTTCGAGAGGCTGTAAAGCGGAAGATATTGTCGATGCCGTCGCAATTACAGCCGTCCAGGCGCAGGCGGTAAAGTCCCGGAAAGCCGTCCAATAGCCTTTGGAGGCAACTCACTCTTTCCACAGGCATCCAACACCCGATTCCAGAAAACTGTAGTCAGGGAAGTTTACCCATCGTGTCTCTCCTGCAACGCACCTTGCTTATGCTGTCGGCGCTAGTTCTGATAGCTCTCGGTTCTCTATCGGCCCGGCAACAAAAACAACAGCCCGTCAGTGCGCCCACGGCTTCACCATCTCCTTCGCCTTCATCCACACCAGTGTCTCAGGAATCGGAGCAGGATCGGGTCAAGGTTTTTACTGAAGAAGTTCGGCTGCCGGTAATCGCAGTTGACTCTTACGGCCACTACGATCCAACTCTAGAACCCGATGATGTTCTAGTACTCGAGGATGGTGTCGCTCAACAGGTCAGAAGTGTCCGTCACATACCTGCAAACGTGTTGTTTCTTCTCGATACCGGCGGAGAGTTGAGTGGGCTGGGAGGAGTATCGAAGAGTACCGGGCTTACACGCCAGGTGGCGATGGATCTCGTGAGAAGGCTTCAGGACGGTTCCTGGGTATCGGTTCTGCAGTCCAATAATTCTGTCGAGATTCTCCAACCGTGGACCACAGACAAGCAGGCCACTCTCAAAACGCTCAAGACAAAAGTCTCCTCGGGCAAACGCTCGCGATTTTCTGACGCGCTTGCCGTTGCCGCACAACAACTCAAAGATCGTCCTGAAGGTAGCCGGCATGTGGTGATAATAACGGACGGCGTCGATTCGCCCGGAGGGAAGATATCGCGCGCTGACGCAGTCGGGAGATTGATTGCAGCCCGAGCCACCGTGCACATCATCAGCTACACGGAGCTAGTGAGACAGAAGAGCGACAATAAAACTACAGCCGTAACAGTGGGGCCGCAACCTCCGGGCCGAGACCCGATCGCGCAGACGGATCCAACATTGCCACCTGGCGCGACGCGCACACCTGCTTTCGGAGTCGGGATCAGATTCGATCCGGCCATGCGGCGACAGCGAAAGGCATATGAAGCTGAGGTTAAGAAAAGCGAGCAGGTTTTGACGAATGTAGCAGATGAAACGGGAGGCAAGATTCTATTGCCAATCTCCAGTGACGAGATGCTTGCGCAGGCAGTTGAAGTGTCACGAGCTATCGGAGCGGAGTATGTTGTCACGTATCGTCCGAAACGACCTCTCGCTGAGGCCAGTCCCGGCGAATATCGACGCGTTCAAGTTAGCTCAAGAAGAGTTGGGTTAAGTCTGCATTCCCGGCGAGGATATGTCGTCCCATCCCCTGGTGAAGACTAAATGACGAAATCGATTGTGATAGAGGAGTTTTAGCTGACCAATACTTCGAGCTGCGCTTCCAACATCTGGACCATCTGGCGTACCTCGAATTCCTCGTGCGACTCCTGCAGCGATCGCCGGTGTAATTCTTCCCAATCTTCCTTGGGAACACGATGAAAGGCCGCTACGACTTTCGGATCAAATTGCCGGCCGGCCCATTCGTCTAACTCTTGCAAGATCTGTTGCCCGTGTATCGGATGCTCGCGCATGCGCTCCCACTCTTCTTCCGTCAGCTTCGCCGGTTTCCGCAGGATTGAATCCGGCACTCCGATCTTTCCGATGTCGTGCAACAACGATCCAAACTCCAGCGCCTTCAACTCTTCGCGGCTCAAGCCGTATTCACGTCCTAATCGCAGGCTGTAGCTCACCACTCGTTCCGAGTGACCGTGCGTTTCCGAATCTCTCGTTTCCAGCGCTGCGGTCAACGCCCGCAACGTCGAACGATAAGCCTCTTCCAATGAATCCAGCGCGCGGTCCAGTTCTGCCGTCCGCTGCTCCACCAATTCTTCCAGATGATTTTCGTAGCGCTGTTTGGCCACTCTCAGTTCGTGATGCTCCAGGGCACGCTTCACTACCGCTTCCACCTGCCGCAAATCGAATGGCTTCATCAAGTAGTCGAACGCTCCCAGCCGCAAGGCCCCGATCGCGCTCTCCACGGTCTGCATCCCGCTAATCATCACGACCACTGTCTCCGGTGCTACTCTTTTCACGTGCGGTATCATCTCCAGCCCGCTCATCCCCGGCATCGTGATGTCGCTGATCACCAGCTCAAACTCGCTCTCTTCCAATCGCGCCAGCGCCTGCTCGGCCGTGCCCGTCCTGAAGCACTCGTATTCCTCGCTAAGCAAGTCATACAAAATCTCGGTTATCTCCAGTTCGTCATCAACTAGCAGTATGCGGGGGCGCACATCAGTTGGCATGTCAGTTATCTCCTGGAAAATTGACAGGACACAGCAGTAGAAAGACTTCGATTAATAAAACTCAAGTAGCTTCGTGAGAGGTTTACGGCATGGTCGGCAATCCTGCGCCGCTAACAGGCCGAGGCTATTCTACTGATTTTCGATAATGGTGGCAAACAATGTTTTTGCAAGTTCCGTAAGTTAGCCCATATCAGCTGTTTAGTGCTCATTGTTAGGAGCAGGACAGCTCGTGTAAAATGCGAAAGCTTAGCTCCCCTCGCTAATTCTGGCCCAGGGCCTTCCCATTACTCCCCGTACGCAAAAGATAACTTCGTGTTTGAGCGGTCTGTGAGGTACCGCTAGGGTGTCAGCCGGAAACAAATCAGTGAGGCGAAACGGACGGTGGTCTCAAGCTACGATATTCTTGACCTGTGACATAGATGGTTGTATACATATGACATATGGGCCGGGCCAGCGAGGCACAAAAAGCGGAACGTCTCAACCACGCCCGTCAGCTGCTGCGACAGTTGGACCAACTGCCCGAGGCGGTGGCACGGTTGGCTCAAGACTGTGCCATCTCACCACGCCAGGCTTATCGCTATGTGCAACAAGCGCAACGGCTGAAGCGAGCGGTGCCAGTGAGCGAAGCAAAGCTGGCGTTT
>WNFY01003099.1_pt1 | contig 22665 bp, 17 predicted proteins | sample 5400091 | NCBI WGS metagenome assembly WNFY01 (sample SAMN13153364, study PRJNA577476) | soil metagenome | isolation source: 60 cm soil or saprolite under grassland replicate 1 | place: USA:California | collected 2016-06-15
CGAACAGATCGCGTACGCGGCTGGCGCCGACGCCGACCAGCACCTCCACGAACTCCGAGCCAGACATCGAGAAGAAGGGGACGCCGGCCTCGCCTGCGACCGCCCGCGCCAGGAGCGTTTTGCCGGTTCCCGGCGGTCCCACCAGCAGCACGCCGCGTGGAATCTTGCCGCCCAGGCGCTGAAACTTCTGCGGCGTCTTCAGGAACTCCACGACCTCTTGCAGTTCGTACTTCGACTCGTCAACGCCCGCGACATCGGCGAACGTCGTGCTCGGGCGGTCCTCCAGGATCAACTTGGCGCGGCTCTTGCCGAAGCTAAAGATGCCCTGTTGCCCCTGTGAGGCGCGGCGGCTAAAGAAGAAGATGGCAGCGATCAGGAAGATCCAGGGCAGGAAATTGATCAGCAGGCTCAGCCAGAATGTGTTATCAGGTGGTGCCTGGTAGTTGACCGTAGCACCGCTGGAGATAAGCTTTTGTGGCAGCGAGGGATCGCCATTGGGCAACTGATAGACGTGATATTGCGTCTGGTTGTCTACCGGTTTTTTCAGCGTACCGGTGATGTCGGTCTGGCCGATAAGGGTAGCAGTTTTAATATTGTCACTATTGATCTGCTGGTAGAATTGCGTATAAGTGAGCTCGGCGCGTTGTGGCGCACTGCTGCTCTGATTCGCGCTATTGAACCAGTTCACGATGTAGACCATCAACAAGATGCCCACGATGAGTAAGAGCCAGCGATTCAGGTTGTTTGACGGGCGCTGCTGAGGCGTCTGCCCGTTGGGGCGACCGGGGCGCATCTGTTGCTGCTGCCGCTCATTATTATTATTATTTTGTAGCCAGTACACATTATCCGGCTGTTTCTTCATAGCGAAGTACCTGCTTTCTGGACTTCCGGCATGCATTATCCCGTCTGCAAGCAGGAAGGGGTGAGCCATTCCATGGCATGGACTATACGACGGGAATATCCCTATTATATCTTAAGGATGTTGGAAATGCACGCATAGGATAGCGCTTTCACCATTTTTATCTTACTTTCGGAAAATATGGTGTTCTGTTAATCTATACGTCAAAAGGCAGTAGAATGTTGAACAATAAAGAATTAGCCGGGCTGCGCTGTCAGTTGCAGGATGATCTGCTGAGAACTGTGGGGGGCGATATTAAGCCGATCATGCGAGCGATTGAGGCCATCCTCGGCAGTAACAATGGGCTCGAAGCAGACGAAGGCATGGTCGGGCGTAGTAACGGGCTCGGACCAGACCTGCATGGTTGTCAGCAGATAGTTCTCGTCTTGTGGCGTCTCAGCGATCGTCAGGGTGCCGTAGCCAGAAATGCGTATAGTAACGCGGTGTGGGAAGGGGTATGGATTATCCGGCGGTTGAGTATCCCACTGGAATGCCGCAACGTCGAAGCCCGTGGGGCCATCGGCTGAGAGGCGCGCTTTGGCGGACTGGTCTACGCTGAAATAAGGATGGAAGCCCGGCGCGATCGGCATAACTTCGTCGCCATTGTTCTCCATCGTCAATACATAAGTAAGCGTGCCCTCGCCGGCGACGACGCGCACAGTAAAGGTAAATTCGTAGGGGTAATTGGGTCGCGTCGCATCGCTACTGACCAATTGAATGCTGATACTCGTCGTATCCTGCTCGACAACCGACCAGGGGAGGTTGCGCCCGAAGCCGTGAATGGGCAGCGTGGTACCCTTTTCCTTAAAGATACCGTCTTTCAGGCGCGAGAAGTTAGGGATCATCAGCGGCAGGCCCCAGCGCTTCACATTGCCCGTCTCGGCAGGTCGATAGAGAACCGGCCAGGAACCAACCTGGAAATGCGAGACCAGACTCAATTCAGGGATAACGCCTATCTTCGTGTCGCCATATGTGAGCACATGCTCGCGGGACGTGGGAAAGTCCATAAAAGCAGCCATTCTTTTCTCCATATCAGATCTTTAGCAGACGAAGCGTTGCTTCATCGGTATCTTATGTAAATGTCTTGCTCTTTCCATTATGGTACGTCGCAGAAGGATCGGCAAGCTCACCATTACACAGATATTCCGATCAGGCTATAGGCGCCTCAATTCTATTGCGTTTTGAAGGTTCCATGCTTATACTGTATGATATCAATATGGTATCAACGCGCGTAATCGGGAATACAAGGCATACGCGCAGTCTTATGAAATCACAAAGGTATCGTTTTGTAGCTAATCAGTAGGGATGGGGCTTGCCCCCATCCGGTTCCTCACAACGTGGCTTCCGGGCCGGATGGGGGCAAGCCCCATCCCTACTGATTAGGGGGTACCTGAAGAGTTACATCGTTTTCGACATCCTGCTTCCAGTAGTGAATAGGGAACTTAGTGTATGGAGGACAACTCGGGGCGAGAAGAGTCATGGACACAAGAGCAACCAGGCAGGCTGACGAAGGAGGAAGCACAATCTGTGCAAGGATATATTGCAATCAAAGGAACGCGTAGTGGCTTGCTTTTGACTCTGGAGCCAGAGACGCCTTTTGGCGACCTGCTCAGCGCCTTAGCTGATCGATTGGCGGAGGCGCCGACCTTTTTTCGTGGTGCCGCACTAACGGTAGATACTACTCGGCGGCATCTGCGTGTAAGCGAGCGCATTCAGCTCGAAAATCTTCTTGCACACTATCAGATGTCGGTCAGGCCGCTCGAAAAGGCTGCGGAGGTCGTCAATGAGGCAAAGACGATCACACTGCCACTTGAGGAGTCGCTTCACGAGGCCGAAGCCGAACTGCAGGCACAGAAAGATCCACGCGAGTCGGAAGACACTCTCTTCTTGAGGCGTACCGTCCGTTCCGGCCAGGCTATTCATCATAGAAGCAACGTAGTAGTGCTCGGCGACGTGAATCCTGGTGCCGAGATCGTAGCAGGGGGAGATATTCTTGTGTGGGGCGTCCTGCGTGGTATGGTCCACGCGGGCTATCCCGACAATGAGCAGGCTATAGTATGTGCGCTGCAGTTGTCTCCTGTACAATTGCGTATCGCGCATCTCCTATCGCGTCCCCCGGAAGGTTTCACGGCGCAGCCCCGTCCGGAGGTAGCCGTGATCAAGCAAGGACAGATTATTGTCGAGACCTGGGTCAGCGGGCGCGCTCCACGCAAATAGGCAAGGAGAGAGATCCAAAGAAATAGAGAGTTTCCTGCGTCCAGGCAGTCCAGATATAGCGCGAACGGAAGTGAAGAACCAGTTCATTTAATAAGTATACCCTGGTATAAAATATGATTCGTGGTATACTAGGTAAAATAGAAATCTGGGAAATCGTTCGCTTACAATAGTCGGAGTAGTTCTTCTATGGTATAGGGAGTGTTGTATGGATAGCCGGGTAATCACTATTACATCGGGAAAGGGCGGAGTTGGCAAGACAACCACGACGGCGAATCTTGGCACGGCTCTCGCGATGCAGGGCAAGAAGGTTGCCGTCATAGACTCAGACATCGGTCTGCGCAACCTCGATGCCGTTCTCGGCCTGGAGAATCGAATCGTTTATGATCTGGTAGACGTCGTTGAAGGCCAGTGCCGCCTGCGCCAGGCGCTGATCAAGGACAAACGACTCCCCGAATTATATCTCCTGCCCGCCGCACAGACACGTGACAAAAACGCGGTCAACAGTGTGCAGATGGAGCAATTATGCCAGCAACTGCGCCAGGAATTCGATTTTGTGGTGATCGATTCGCCTGCTGGCATCGAGCAGGGATTTCGCAACGCTATTGTGGGTGCCGATGAGATCATCATCGTCGCGAATCCAGAGATGGCCTCGGTTCGCGATGCAGATAGAATCATCGGCCTGGTCGAAGCAGCAGGGAAGCCAGAGCCACGCCTGATTCTCAATCGCTTGCGCCCAGAGATGGTCAAACGCGGCGACATGATGGATGTCGCGGACGTGCTGGAGGTGCTGGGCATCGACCTGCTAGGGATAGTGCCCGAGGATGAGGTCATCATCGTAGCAACCAACAGAGGTGAGCCAGCCGTCTATGAAAAGCGCTCGCGAGCCGGGCGCGCCTATCTGAACGCGGCGCAACGCCGCCTCGGGGAAGAGGTTCCGCTCAACGAAGTCGAAGAAGCTCCGACACTCCTGGAACGGCTCCGCCGCTTGATGGGATTCGGTCCAGCCTTGCCTGAGAAGCGCATGCGTTCTCAGTCGTCATAAAGGGAGGGAAGTCATGGGTGTTTTTGAGTTTATGGTTGGCCGCAAGAAGCCGACTCCGGGGGAGCTGGCAAAGGAACGTTTGAAGGTTGTGCTCGTTCACGATCGTCTAAAGGTGAATCCCGAGGTGCTTGAGATGATTCGCGCCGAGGTGCTCTCCGTTATTTCGCGCCGCCTTGAGGTAGATGAGAAGCAGATGCAGGTCTTGTTGACGCGTGAAAATGGCGCGGACAAGCTGCAAACGGATGTGCCGATTCGGCGCCAGAAGGTAAAGTTCGACTGGGACCCGCCCTCCTATACGCCCTCGTCTAACGTTGTGCGTGGCCGCATCCACGTCGAAGACGACGACGAACGGTAGCGCGGCGAAAATATGCAAAGAAATATCTGCCCCTTATCGATTTTGGCGAACAGGCTATCAATCGAGGGATGTTCACGTATCTGGTTATGCCATACCGGCCAGAAGGATCGCTCATCGACTGGTTACATGCGCGTGGCGGGACCCTCCTTACGCCAGAGGAGGTTGTTCCCCTGGTGCTACAGGCCGCTGAGGCGCTGCAGCACGCGCATGATCGTCAGATCCTGCACCTGGATGTCAAGGCGTCGAACTTCCTTGTGCGCACGCGCGAGGACCGGGAACCAGATCTCCTGCTGACCGATTTTGGCATCGCGCGTTTCAGTACGGCAACATCAACCGCCAGCCAGAGCATCAGGGGAACGCCCTCCGCCATGGCGCCGGAACAGTGGGCGGGTCAGCCTGTCGTGGCCAGCGATCAATACGCGCTCGCAGTGATGACCTACCAACTGCTGACCGGCACGGTTCCCTTCCAGGGCAACATGCAGCTGATGATGTACAAGCACATGCATGAGCCTCCACCACGGCCCGGCGCATACAACCCGCGTATCTCTCCGGCCATGGATGCGGTCCTCCTCCGGGCGCTGGCGAAACGACCCGAGGAGCGTTTCCCCTCTGTGCGCGCGTTCGGGGCGGCGTTGCGCCAGGGAAATAATCTTTCTGCGGAGCGAGCTGCTCCCGCGCTGCCGTTTCGAGGTGGACCAGAGGACAATATTCCCACGGAACGCGTCACCCCCGCGTCGCTGTTTCAGGGCGCACTGGAGGACAATATTCCTACGGAGCGCGTGACGCCCGCGAGATCTATAACGCCTCCGCCACCACCACCGCCAGAAGTGATGCCGGCGCAATCTCAGCCTGCAATGCCTGCTCGACCTGCGCAGAACAGGCTCTACGCCCTCCTTCTGCTCGCTCTCGTGATCGTGCTTGTACTTGGAGGCTTTACGGTCTTCGCCCTCATGCGCAATCAGTCGCCCAACCAGACGAATGGCAGCGTGCGGTCCACCGCTACATCGCCTGCCGCGTCGTCGCTTACACAGACGACGGCCACGACCCAGACGTCCACGTCGTCTTCCGTTCCCACAGCAACGCCAGTCAGCAATATCAATTATGGGAAGCTATTGTACACCACCTCGACCTTGAGCAGTCAGTGTGACAAAGGCGGAGGACAGTGGGCCGACTATAATAAGCCAGGGCTGCAATGCTCGGCGAATGGCACCACCATAAGCAATCCAAACTCCACCTCGCCCGATCTCGTCGGCACCATCCTCACGAGCATTCCTGGTGGTGTCTATCCGAACAATTATGTCGTGGAGGCGCAGATACAACAGGTGAATACCTCCTCTGATTATGGTATCTACTTCCGCAACCAGCCAGGAAACCAGCAGGGGATCTACACTTTCTTCATCCACCCCAATGGCACGTGGGGCGCGTATGTATATGACACCATCACAGCAAACCAGACGCAGATCGCCTCCGGCCAGACCTCCATCGATGCCCATGCCTTGCTGCGGATAACCATCGTCGTCGTCGGGTCCAACTTTACTTTTTATATAAACGGGCAGCGCGTCGGTACCGCGCAAGACGCCACCTATAGCACCGGCACCGTCGGGGTCGCCGTAGACGCGGGCGGAACAATTCTCGTCAAGTCATTCAGCCTGTACGGCGCTGCATAACTTGCTTTCCTTCCCTTTCCTCTTGACAAACTGGCCGATCATGATCTACACTTGCCGATAGGCGATGGGAAATTATTCACCAGCCTAATTCTGTTCATCGAACGGATCATCAGAATTATGGGGATCAAACAACGCCGAGAGCGGGAACGACAGGAGATCCGGCGGCGCATTCTCTCCACCGCGCGCGAGATTGCCGCCGAAGAAGGCTGGCAGGCGGTCACGACCCGCAAAGTGGCTGAGCGCATTGAGTATAGCCAGTCCACCATCTACGAATATTTTGAGAACAAGGAGGCGATTCTGCTCGCTCTCCTGCGCTCTGGCTACGAGCAACTGGTGGTCGTGGTGCAGGCGGCTTTCGCCTCCACGGATGATCCTGAAGCACGCTTGCTTGCCATGACCGAAGCCTACTGGGACTTTGCCTTTCGCTCGCCTGAGTTGTACCAGGTGATGCATGGATTAGCAGGGATCTCCTTTGGCCGGTATGGGCATCCTGATACGCCCGTCGAGGTCAAGCAAAGCTTTGGCCTGGCACGTGAGGCCATGGAGCAGTGGGCCGAAGCCAGGGGAGTCGAGAGAGCAGACCTCACTGATCTAGTGGAAGCTCGCCGGGGCCTGATCCATGGGCTGATTACCCTGGCCATGGCGCGCCGCATCGTCGGGGGGCCAGAGCGCGTCAAACACCTTTTGCAGGAGACGATGAAGGACCTGCTCTTCGCCTGGAGCCATCGTCCACCTGAATAATCGTTCTTTTTCGTCTAAGGCATTCATGGGCAGTGATAAACGCTCATGCATCATTGGATTCAAGAGGAGAAACGTATGCGTATTTCCAAAGAGAGCAACCTGGTCACATTGATCAACGTCTTTGAGACGACCCCTGAGCAGCAGCAGGCACTCATCGATCAGTGGGTTCGCTTCACCGAAGAGGTGAGGAATGAGCCTGGCTACGTCGGGACAGCATTGCACAAAAGCACAGACGGCACCCGTGTCATCAACTATGCCCACTGGCGATCCCAGGCAGACTTTGATGCCTTCCTGAAGAGGCATGGAGCAGACTTCGCGCAGTTCGGCCAGAACGCCTCGCGCATCGATCCCCATACCTACGACGTCGTCTATCTCGATGAGCCAGCAAGGAGTTAATTGGCAGAGCACGCGTCCGAGCGGACGCGTGCCCTCTCCCGCTCATCCGAGCCGAGAGCGGGATGATGTCTCTGCTGTGTGTCGTAGTCAACGAACGGTTTTGAGACGCCTCTGCGAAAAAGGTTCAGTCTTGCCCAATAACCAGACTTTCCCGTGCCGCCTCAACGACATCCTTTGACCGCAAAGCGTTCTAAGGCTTGCGCTCTTCGAGCCTCTGAAAGAGCGGTGAGTGGTAATGACGGTTCTGCCATAATGAATCTTCTCCCACACGGAAAGAGTTAACAGCACGATCTCTCCTGGGTATATCTCATCACCCGAATAAGTGCAAAGAAACCCAAACATAATTTCAAAATTTACAAGTTACCCCTCCGTCTTGATCAAACCGCCCAGCATATCTATAAATAGATATATTATTGTAGTTAAAAATATCTATAAAAAGGTTAAGAATTCGATGAAAAGAATACACAATCTCAACTTGATCTTTACGATTTCGCAACCGTGAGTAGACGGCAACATTGTAATATTCATACGTGATCGGTAAGAAGTGCATTACACCAATTGCGTACATAAAAAAGTCTTTGAGATCGGTTCGAAGGTATCGAGCCTTTCACTATTCAGTATACTCGCGTTGTAGTAAGCCTGGATGGATACTGAAAAAGTGGCTATGACCTGATTGGTAGAAGATGCAATTCCTGGGGCGCTAGTGAAGTGCCGGTATGTGGACGTAGCGAGGCATATCGTGGAGAGCGATATTGTCCGGGGGGGATGGGTTGCACAGGTGGTTATTCTGCTTACGGAAGCATGTCTGTGAGGTCAGTGAGGGGCAGAGGTGGCAGCACGAAATGTGGAGCGGCTCGCTGTGTGGTGGGGTGGAGAGAGCAGGCGGCGTGGGGCGTCGGAGTGTCTGAGATGCGCCGCCGGTTGGGAGAGTCTGTTTTCACCTTTCTCGCCAGGTTGTGGGGTGTAGGGGAGGAAGGGAGCCTGGGTTGTCGCCAGAGATGAACATGTATACGTGCAGGATGGCCGTGGGGAAGCTGTGGAGCAGGTGGGGTGAGCTGGAGTGTCGCATGCTGGTGCTGAAGTCAGCCGGTGATATGCCGGCACTTCAGTAGCGCAATCAGGAGAGCTATTTCATCAGGAGTACTGTGGCAAGCAAGGAGAGCATGGTGAGCAGGGCAGGCGGAGATAGGAGCGTCGTGCAGATTATCAGGCCGGGGACGAGTGGCATCAGCAATGCGCTGTGGCCGAACAATGTGCGCAAGGGTGTCTCGACGGGTAGGATAGCGCAGCAGCGCAGGTTCCTGGTGATGAAGAGGACATGGTGGGTGGCGAGAAAGCGCCTCATTATGCCCCACCTGCGTTTCCTCTACCCACCGCTGGCATTTGTTCTGCTGGCCGGGGGGATCGCGCTGGGTGTGCTTGTGTTCCAGTACTGGATGCTCCTGCTGGTCCTGGCGCTGGCCTGGTCCCTCATTATTATGTTAATGACGCGTCTCTTGTGTGATAAGATCTACGATACGCTGGTGACGAGGCACCGGCAGAAGCAGTCTTCCATGTCACAAAAGCGCCGTATGCCAGCATCGTCCCACTTTCCAGAGACGCCGATGCCTCCGACGCCGCTTATTCGGGTGCTGGAGACGATCGACCTCTCGCGGGCGGATATGGAGAGCCTCATGGCGGATATCGATGTGTCGCAGGCGAGCGATGCTGAAGAGGACGAGTCTGTCGAAGAGTCTATTGAAGAAGGGATGTGATATCTGTCGATAGACCCATATCGGGGGACATTTGTGCAAACATACATGACCTTCGGGTAATTTCGTTGACCCTCCTCTATAAGCTCTGTATGATTACGGGTGATATAGCATAGCATAGTGTCAGGTACCCCAACCCTGAATGCGGGGGAACTTGTACAGGAGGCAACCGTGAGCAATCAGCAGATTCAGAAGGTAAAAGTTAAAAAATTGGCACATGTAGGGTTGTGGGCAACAGACGTACCGGCACAGGCGCGCTTCTATCGGCAGATGCTAGGATGCGATCTGCGTTTGCCGCCCGATGGCTCGATTGAGCGGGATATCGACCTGGAAGATGCGAACGTATTCCTGGCCCTGGGCGAGGAGCACCACTCCCTCGCGCTATTCAACGATAACCGTCCTACCACCAGCAACGGGCGCAGGGCCGCTGCGCGTACGCAGCTCCATCATCTCTCTTTCGAAGTAGATACCGATGCTGAACTGGCCGCACTGGCTGCACGTCTCAAGATGGCCGGCATCGACCTGGCGCTGGGGCCGCGCGACGGTGATCCCGAACTGGGCGATACGCTCTGGTTTAGCGATCCCGATGGCAACCGCATCGAGATCTCGGTGACGCTCGACGATTATCTGCTTGCGGGCCCGCAGCGCTCGCGGCGCGTTCTGTTGCGTCCATATGCCTTGCAGCACGTCGCGCTCTATACGCAGCGGCTGGAAGAGATGGTCGAGTTTTACACGGAGGCGCTGGGGTTTGACATATCGGACTGGCTACTGCGTGAGAGCGCCTGGCTGCGCTGCAACAATAACCACCACACCATCATGTTTACGCAAGGCAAGCAGGGGATCGACCATGTAGGGTACGCCATCAGTGACGGCCCCGAGCTGCTGCGCTGGGCGGACCACCTCAGTCGCCAGCAGATTCCGGTCCTGTGGGGTCCTGGACGCCATGGCGCGGGCAACGACCTCTTCCTGCGCTGCGCCGATGCGGAAGGCGTGCATATCGAGCTCTCCGCAGAGATGCAACAATACTACGATCGCGACGTCACGGCGCCTCCTCGTCTCTGGCATACACGCGCGATGGCCCTCAACCTGTGGGGCGCTATGCCCTCCTGGTTGCGTGAAGAGGTGCAAGTCTAGTCCTGATCGGGCGCGGTTGACAAGCCCGCCGTGCCCGATATACACACCAAATGTTTGGGGTTCAGACGACGGTGTTTTTGATGAGGCCGATGCCTTCGACCTCGGCCTCAACCACATCGCCGGGCTTCAGGAACTCCGGAGGAGTGCGCGAGAAACCGACGCCACTGGGAGTACCGGTCGCGATAATGTCGCCCGGCTCCAACGTCAGACCCGCCGAGAGCACAGAGATGCACTGGCTGACAGGGAAGATCATCAGGCTGGTATGCGAATCTTGTTTGGTCTCGCCGTTAACGCGCAGGCGCAGCGCGAGATTTTGCGGATCGGGTATCTCGTCGGCTGTGACGATCCAGGGGCCCATAGGACAGGAACCGTCCAGGCTCTTGCCTTTGAAGTACTGTTTGTGGCGTGCCTGCAGATCGCGCGCGGTGATGTCGTTCAGGACAGTGTAGCCAAAGACGTATGAGAGGGCATCCTCGGCACGGATATTTTTGCCTCGCTTGCCGATGATGACGCCCTGTTCAACCTCCCAATCTATCTCGCTCGAAACCGCCGGGTCGATGACGATCTCGCCGTATGGGCTATTGATGGTAGTCGTGGCCTTGGTGAAAAATATCGGTATCTCCGGCGCATTGCCACTCCGTCCACGCAGGCGCGCGGTCTCCTCGGCGTGTTCCCGGTAGTTGACCGCCAGGCACATCACATTTTTGCAGGGTAGTGGAATGGGGGCAGCGAGCTGAACCTCGTCCAGCGTGTGGGCGGCCCCGATCTCGGCGAAGGTTCTGACCTCCGTGAAGTGGCGATTGATCGCCTTGTCTATGATAGCCTGTAGGGCGGCGCTGTACCGCTCGTAGTTATCAATCAGGTCGAGCATCTGATCAGGGACGGAGAGCTTCAGAGCCTGTCCTGCCAGATCGACATCGACGACCTCGTTATCGCGCACGATGCCCAGGTGTGGCCTGGGGATCTCGCTAGTAGAAAAGCTGACAAACCTCATGTGTAGTCTCCTTTGCTGCATGGTGCGTTGCTCTATTGTACAACATCTACCAGGTGTGCGGATGACCCCTTCGGTGAGTCAATCATGAAAAAGGCGCGCATGTGCCCCTGGTTAAAGCAATGCCGCGCGCATGCTATCCAATGGTGCTGGCTTGCCCGTCCAGAGGGTAAAGGCGAGTGCGGCCTGGTGCAGGAGTATGGAGAGTCCGTTGGCGCAGCGCAGGCCCATGATACGAGCCTGGCAGAGTAAGAGCGTCTGCGTCGGATTGAAGATCATATCATAGACAAAGGTGTCCCCGTCGAAGCGCGTGAGCACTTCGGGCGGCAGAGGGCTGCCATCTTCATGCATGCCGATGACGGTGGCGTTGATGATAATGGAGGAAGAATGGGGGATGAGGAAGTTGGGATCGTTGAGACTGAAGACCGGTCCGTCGTAGTATTGCTGCACGTCCGCTGCTAGGCGTTGCGCCCGTTCCAGGTTACGATTGAAGATGATAAGGCGCTCGACATTGGCCGAGGTCAGCGCGAAGGCCGCACAGCGCGCGGCGGCGCCCGCGCCCAGCAGGATGACCGTGTGGCCCTTCAGGGAGACCTGTTCATTGTCCTGCGTCCCGATGCCCTGTTCAATCAGTGCGTGCAGAAGACTAGTGGCCTCGGTATTGTAGCCATACAGATAGTCGTCGTGCTGCACGATGGTATTCACGGCCCCGATGCGTGCAGCAATAGTATCAACCCTGTCGAGTAATGGAATAATGACCTGTTTATACGGTAAAGAAACATTGGCACCCAGGGAGCCTTTTTCACACAGCGCACGCACACGCTCGACCAGCTTTGTAGGCGGCGTATACCAGAGCTCGTAGTGGGCTGTGATACCCAGTGCATCGAAGGCAGCCTGTTGTAGTAGGGCGTGGAAGGACTGTACGGCAGGATCGCCGATCAGCCCAACGCGTATGGTTGTTACAGCCTCGTACGGCTGTAGTGAACATTCATTGCAAATTGACATTCCGCATCCAATCATCTTCTATCTAGATGTGTACGTTTTATACGTCCGTTATGTGTGCGAAAAAGCTTAAAATCTTTTTCGCTGTTCCCCAAAATTATAACAAAATTTAGCGCAGTTCTACACCCTCTCAAGGGATAGGCGACATGTATCCCGACCTGTTCTCTTATTCTAGTGAACGGTGAAAAGCGGTAAATGGTGCGCATTCTTCACTAAAAGAGTGGCCTGCCGCAAAGAAGATGCGCAATCTGAGCACGGGGAAAGTGAATGGAGCGGTACATATGATACTATTAATTAAACAGGGAAAGCTGGATGGCTGCAAGAAAATGAGAAAACGATTTCTCTTAAGAGTAGGTAGGAGGTACTATGACGGTTCAGCCGCGACTGGCTTCGACGGTAATGTTGCTGCGCGATAGCGTGAGGGACGGGATAGAGGTGTTTATGGTGCGGCGCGTGGTGCAGAGCGAATTTATGCCCGATCTATATGTCTTTCCTGGTGGCTCGGTCATGCCAGATGATCGCCTGGTGGAGGAGAGTTCAGACCTGCGCGTGGAGGTTGCTCCCTCGGCGGCAGACCCCGAGGGGCGCACTGCGCTGGGGAATGGGCTGAGGACGGCGGCGATTCGCGAGCTCTTTGAGGAGGGGAATGTGCTGCTCGCCTACCGCGATGGACAGATACTGGCGGTCGGCAAGGACTCCCTGCCGCGCTTTGCCGGGTATCGCCAGGCATTGAATGAGCGTAAGAACTCGCTCAGTGCTATTGTCCAGGCCGAGCGACTGGTGTTGGCGACTGATCATCTCGGATATTTCGCGCACTGGGTCACGCCGGAGCAGATGCCGAAACGCTTCGATACCCATTTCTTCCTGGCGGCGGCTCCGCCAGAACAGGAGGCACTGTACGATAGCCTGGAGACGAGCGAGGGCATGTGGTTTGAGCCCGCCGAGATGATTGCACGTTCTCAGCGCGGAGAGGTGCCGCTTGCGTTTCCCACCTATCACCAGTTGCGCGACCTGGCGGCATTCGGCAGTGTGCGCGAGGCTCTCAACGCGACCATTACGCGCTACGTGTCTGCCCACCGTCCCATGCTTGCACAGGAAGAAGGGAGAGCATTCGTGTATCTGCCCGAAGAACCCGGCACACGTTGGCGCGTCTAAACGCATTGCTATACATAACTGGCATACATAATATAATAGAGGAAGGCGATATGAAAGGGACTTACACAGTAATCCTGGCCCCTAATCCTTCGCTCATGACGGGTCCCGGCACCAATACGATCGTACTGGGCGGAGGCGCAGACGGTGCAACGGTCATCGATCCTGCTGATGAGCATCCAGATCATCTTGAGGCAATCGAGCGCGAGGGAAGCAGGCGCGGCGGGATTCGTCGCATCTTGATTACACATGGGCATTCCGATCACGTGGGAGGGGCCGAGGCGCTGCGCCAGCGGACCGGAGCGGCTATCTACGTGTACAATCGCCAGGAGATAGCAATAGCCGATCACGGGGTGCCCGATGGCACGACTTTTTCGGTCGGAGGTGATACGCTGCTCGCTATCTACACGCCCGGCCATCGCTTCGATCATCTCTCCTACCTGTTGCAGCAAGGAGGCACGCTCTTTGCAGGTGACCTCATATCGGGCATCACGACCAACGTCATCATTCCTCCCGAGGGTAATATGTTCGATTACCTTAGTTCGCTCACCCGCCTACAAAGCATCGGCATCGCCGAGATCGTGCCGGGGCATGGACCGACGATTCCAGATGCACAGGCAAAGCTGGCGGAGTATATCGCCCATCGTTTGCAGAGGGAGCAACAGGTCATCGATGCGCTGCAGGAGCTGTCTCCCGCGACAGCCTCCACGCTGGTGGAGCGCATCTACGTAGATGTGGACGCACGTCTGCATCCCGTCGCTGCCTGGACTGTCGAGGCCCATTTATTAAAACTAGAGCGCGAAGGACGCGTGAGGCGCGACGACGACGGAAGATGGACGCTGGCTGAATAAGCGATCAGTAGGACCATGAGAGCGTTGCTACGACCCGTGATATAGGACCTCTTACCCTGTAGTCTGAAGTGATGGTTGAGGAAGCTTAACATGATGCGGTACTTTACAGCCATTTCGCAACCATTTTATGCGAATAATCTTTTTTCTTGTGTTAACATCGCATTAGCCTGGTTTCATAATTGATGTATCAGGCGGCGGAGAGCAGGGGGATCTATCATCACGGGCGCGATGAGGATACTCTTGCCTCTCTGTCGATATTCCCCCTTCCAGGTACATCAATTTTTGAAACCAGGGATATTTTCATTCTATAATAGTCGGGGAAAAACGACGATGGAACAGGTACTTCCGTATGAAGGGTACTATAGCTCAAATGTAGCGGGCGACCAGTTCCATCGCCTCCAGGTCTGGATCGAGCTGTCGGGTGATGCCGTCGAGCAGGCCCAGCGCGCGGCCAACCAGCAGCAGATCCAGGGGGATACTGCCCATGCTCAGGCTCAGGTTCGTGCCCACCTCTAAAAAGTTCGTCGCGCGTTCTTCGCCGAGGAGGACGCCGACGAGCTCGAGCAGCGTTGCCACATCCACCTGCTTGCTGAGTTGAAGACCGGCCTCCGCTAGCGCCGCGCTAATGGCGTCGATATCTCCGGCGACGATGCCCTGGATCAGCTTTCTAAGCGCCTGCACTAGCGATTGCTTCAGTGGGACCGTCAGACCGTGGTCGAGCAGGACCAGGCGTGGACCGGGCTGCACCAGCAGATTTCCGGGATGCGGATCTCCATGGAGAATGTTGAGGCGCAGCATCTGTTCGGCGTAGAGATCGTTGAGCAGTCTGGCCGTCTCGCCGGGAGAGATGCCCGCCTTGACAAGTTCCTCGCGATTCGTAATTTTGATACCCTCGACATACTCCATCACGATCATGCGTCTGCTGCTCCACTGTTTGATTACCTCGGGAATCAGTACATCCGAGCGATGTGCGAGCGCGGCACGTAGATCGATCATGCAAGTGGCTTCGTGATTGAAGTCAAGTTCCATCGGCAACGTGCCTTTGAGGTAGTCGACGATTGGCTGCAACTGTATTTTCGATGCAACGCGGGCAATGGCCGAGGAGACGCGCTGCAGCACCGTGAGGTCAGCGCCTATAAGACCGGCAATCTCTGGATACTGGACTTTGATAGCGACCTCGCGGCCATCGCGTAGTTGAGCGCGGTGTACCTGTGCGATAGAGGCAGCGGCAACGGGTTCTTTATCGATGTGCGCAAATACCTCGGACGGGCTGCGACCGAGTTCGTTCGCGATAGCCGCCTCGATCTCGGGCCACGGATGTGGCGGCATGCGGTCTTGCAGTTGAGAGAGGGTATGTGTATAGACCAGGGGCAGCAGGTCGGGCCGTGTCGAGCAGTCGCGGGCACGTACGAGGCCGGGCCACCAGCGTTCACGCTTGCGCAGGGTCGTATAGCCTGCGAAGATATCCGCCGCCACGGTTCCCAGAACTAGCGTACGCAAAAGAACCTGGCCACGCTGCGTATTGCGGCTGTAGCGCTCCTGTAGCTTCAGACTCGCCTCCATCCAGAGAAAGGAGTTTGAGCGGGTCAGGTCGCCCAGGCGGGCGAGAAACACAGCAGGCGAAGGTACATCGCTCTTAGGAGTGATGGTATCCCACGTCTCCTCGATAGCACGTCTGAACGTCTTACCAGGAATCCACAACATAATAACTGCCCTTGTCCTCTCTCTCGCGGTCTGTCTGGGTATGTCATATAGAACATCATCATCATTACTATTGTACTCGATAAAGGGAAGAGTTAAAATTGTCTATCATCTCAGCAGCATACCGAGCACCGTCAGGGCGGCAAGAACCAGGCAGAACCAGCCGCCGATACTATCGTGTGCACCTGAGAGGAGATAGATGCCGCCGACAAGCAAGAGGGTAAACACAAAGGCAAGCGGGAGATATCCACCCCTGCCACCGTTTTGCTCGCATCGATTAACTGGTTGATAACCTGCTGCGTGGTCTGACCGATACCGGCGGCATCCAGGCCCAGGAACTTACGCGCGTATGGTGTAGCGACATCCACGAAATTGAAATTGGGAGCGAGGCCGGTCGAGACGCCGACGAGCGTACTGACCGCGCGTCCTGTAAAAGCGAGCTGCGCTGGAATCTGGAAAGGCTGCCCGTAGAGGAGGCGCTCGATATCGTGGGACACCTCGGAGAAGTCCAGATCGCGCACCTGGCCCAGCGTCATCCCATAGTACTCCTCCATCATCAGAGCCATGCCGCGCTCGATCGACACCATATTCGCGCCCTCGCCGATAAAGCCCAGGCGTGCCAGCGCGCTCACCAGCGTGCGCGAATCGCGCAGAATGAAACCCATGAAGACATCCTTGAAGGACCGCTTCATACTTTTCGTCACGGAACCGACCATACCGAAATCGACGAATGTGATGATGGGATTATCAGGCTCCGACCCCTTCTTCACGAAGATATTGCCCGGATGTGGATCGGCGTGGAAGAAGCCCTCGTCGAAGAACTGATGAAAGTAAGCCTCCACGGTGCGCTTAGCGACTTCGAGACGGTTGATCTTCTGTGCGTCAAGCTCGGGATAATCGTTGATCTTGATGCCCTCGATCCACTCCAGGACTAGCACGCGCCGTGACACATACTCCTCGTGCACGCGCGGAATGTAGATCGTCGGATCATCGCCGAACATCTGCTTGAAGCGTTTCGCGTTCGCCAGCTCAGTGACATAATCGATCTCCTCATACGTCGTGCGCTTGAACTCGCGGTAGACGCCCATCAGATCGATGAAATTGCTCGTATCAAAAAAGCGATTGATCAACCGGATAACGAAGCGCAGCGTGCTTAGATCCATGCGTACAAGTTCATCAATATTAGGACGTTGTATCTTCACCGCCACGGTCTCGCCCGTCGAGGCCAGCACAGCCCTATGCACCTGGCCGAGGGATGCGGCGGCGATGCACTTGCGTTCCAGGACGCTAAAAATCTCCTCCACGGGCCTGCCCAGTTCGGTCTCGATCACATAGACGACGTGCTCGAAGGGCGCTGGCGGCACCTCATCTTGCAGAGAGCTGAGCACGAGCAGCGCCCTTTCTGGCAGCAGGTCCGCGCGCGAACTGAGGAACTGACCCAGTTTAATCATGAGCACACCCAGCTCAAGCGCAGTTTTGCGGAAGGCCATCAGCACATCGATCAAGATATCGACGTCAGGCTGCACATCGTAGTTGCCGCGTGCGCGTGCGCGTATAACCCTGCGCCTCTCGCGGTATATCACCCATATTGTCCATAAGAGTAATCTCGACACGCGAAAGAAGCGTATTATCTGCGAGAATCTATTGATGCTGTGGGGTTTAGTACCCATATTAAGAGCTATGCCTTTCTGCTTAACATTGTTTGCTTTCTCTACTACCATAATACGCACATGCAAGGTAAATGTGAGATTTAAAATAGTGTGTGTATATATTACTATGTAAGGATGGGGATGTGGAAATCTGGTAGAGAGAAATAATGAGGAAAGGCAGAGGTTATTGTGGCTTATTGTAATCGTACGCGCGCGCGCGAACTGGGAAATGGGTATAGCGCGCTGTTTCTGGATGCTCATTATGGAGAAGGCTCAAGCGGTTCTCAGCCCGCGCCGAGGGCGCAGGCGTTTGAGCTGCCCGGCGATAAAGTGCACTATGCTCCCGATCGGCCTGCCGATATCCAGCACGTGAAACTGGAGATTGCGCTGGACTTCGAGCAGGAGGCCGTGAGCGGAACGGCATATACGACATTTGTAACGCTGTACGAAGAGATCAAAACGATTGCATTTGATGCGTTTGAGCTGGATATCGACAAGGTTACGCTGAACGATGGAAAGGAGCTGGCATATTCTGCTAGCGGCAACCAGTTGATCGTGACGCTTGATCGAGCGTATCGGTACGGCGAGGAGTTTACCGTTGCCGTGACCTATCATGCGCGACCGCGCACAGGATTACATTTCATAAAGCCTGCGCCGGAAGATCCGACGCGCCCCGAGCAGGCCTGGACGTTTGGGCAGCCGCGCTATCATAGTTACTGGTTTCCCTGTCATGACGCTCCCAACGATCGCGCCACGCTAGAGATAATCGTAACCGTGCCTGCTCGCTTCCTGACCGTTTCCAACGGCAATCTGCTGAGCGTCGCCGATCATGGTGCGACAAAGACGCACCACTGGCGTCTCGACGTACCACAGGCGATGTACCTGGTCTCCCTGGTCGTTGGCGACTTTGCGGTCATTGAAGATAGGTATAATGGAAAGCCTGTCAACTATTACGTGCGTAAGGACCGTAAAGACGATGCACACCTCTACATGGGCAAGACGCCAGAGATGATTCGCTTCTTCTCGCAGTATACGGGCGTCGACTATCCCTATGATAAATATGCCCAGACCGTCGTCGAGATCTACACAGGCGCGATGGAGCATACCACGGCGACCACGCACGGATTTACCTTGCTACTCGATCAGCGCGCCTCCCTGGATACGGGTCCCGAATACAGGGCGGTCGTGGCGCACGAACTGGCGCATCAGTGGTTCGGCGATCTCGTCACCTGTCGCGACTGGCCCAACGGCTGGCTCAACGAAGGCTTTGCCACCTACTGCGAGGAGCTCTGGAACGAGCATGATCTCGGCGTCGACTACTTCAAGCAATCGATGCTCAACAATAAAAACGGGTATATCAGTGAGGATCGCAGGTACCGGCGTCCGGTGGTGTACTACGTCTACTACGATCAGGGTTTCGAGCTCTTCGACTACCACATCTACTTCAAAGGTGCCTGGGTGCTGCACATGCTGCGCCACCAGCTTGGTGATGCTGCGTTCCGGCGCGCGATCAAGGCTTACCTGGAACGCTATCGCGAGCGAGAAGTCATCACTGCTGATCTGGAGCGCACGTTTGAAGAAGCCACCGGGCGCAGTCTAGAGCAGTTCTTCCAGCAGTGGATCTACAGCGGCGGCTATCCCGCCTTTGAAGTCAGTTACAGTTGGGATAGCGAGCACAGCATGGCGAAAGTCAAGATCAAGCAGGCGCAGAAAGTGGATGAGCTGACGCCGTGCTTTGTTACGCCCGTCGACCTAGCCTTCACCGTTCCGAACTCCGATGCTGGAGATGGGCAAGAGACGCGATCGATCCCTCTGCGCGTCGTCGTGGGCGAGGACGGACAGATCGAGCAGAGCTTTTACATGCCGTTGGAGCGCGAACCAGTGCTGGTGCGCTTCGATCCCGACGGCTGGCTGTTGAAGACCGTGAAGTTCGAGCGATCCGCCACGATCCTGCGTTACCAGCTCGCCCACGATCCCGATATGTTGGGTCGCAGTGAGGCGGCGGGCGCGCTGGCAGACAAAGGGGAGGAAGAGAGCATCGAGGCGCTCAGCACCTCCCTGAACACAGATCCCTTCTGGGGCGTGCGCGTTGCCACCGCCGAGGCGCTCGGTTCTCTGGGGAGTGAGAAGGCCCAATCCGTGCTTATCAAAGCATTGCAGGAGCTGGACGCGCAGCAATTCCCGCGTGAGCGCACCGCAATCGTTAGAGCACTGGGAAAGTTCCAGGCACCGCAGCAGACAGAACTGGCGCAGCGTTCCGCCGAAGTGCTGCAAGCCCTACTCCAGCGGGGAGATGTTAGCTATCGCGTCGAGGCCGGAGCCGCCGATGCGCTGGGCAGGACGCGCATCGCAGGTAACGTCGAGTTCCTGCTAAAGCTACTGGCTGAACGCAGAACGTGGATGAACGTCGTAGAGCGTGGCATCTTCAACGGACTGGGAGCATCGGGTGAGGAGCGCGTCGTCGCTGAAATCGCCAACTACCTGCTAGAAAACACCAGCGCCATAACGCTACGCCTTGGAGCAGTCGCGGGATTGATGGCGGTGGGACACAATCATTACCTGTACAGTGAAGAGGCGCGCCAGCGAGCGGTAACGGCACTGACTAATGCAGTTGAACATGACACATGGGAGCCTACACGCTCGCTTGCCGCAGATGCTCTGGCTGCGCTAGGCGAGAAGCGTGCTATTGATGTACTGGAACGCAGCGCCAGCCATGAACTGAGTTCCGGAGTGCAGCGTCAGATGCGCCTTGCTGCCCACGAGCTGCGCACAGGCGACAAGGGCGACGAGCAGATCAAGCAGTTGCGCAAGGGTCTCGACGAAGTGCGCGAGGAGAATCGCAAGTTGAAGGAGCAGTTCGGAGCGTTGGAGGCGCGCGTAAAGTAGGCGCGCTCATCCCAATCTCTCTCCTGTTGTGGAGGAAAGTGAGCAAGTTCCTGATGTAGCCGTCCTTAGAGAAACATGGGCGGCTACAGAAGGTATATGAGTCAATGGGCCTCCACCTCGTGCGCACCGTGCTGACGCAGGATTTCCAGCGCCTGCTGCTGCCGATTGCCGGCTTTGACGGTCAGAATAATGCGACCGGCCTGGAATTGTTGCTCGTAGTAGCGCGCGCGGTGTTCTGGTATCCCCATGCCGAGGAAGCCGCCAGCTATGCCGCCGATGGCCGCGCCACCGAAGGTCGCTGCCAGGAGGCCGCCGGCCAGTATCGGCCCGATGCCAGGAATCAGCATCGCTGCCACCGCGCTGAGCGTTCCGCCGATCACGCTGCCTGTAATAATGCTCGTGCCCCGCTCTTCCAGGAAGTCTGGTTCATCGGTTGCGGCTGGCTCACCCTGCTCTGTCTGTGTGGGCGTCTCGGGCGTGGAAGGGGAGGCCGTGGATGACGATGCAGGCTCTGCGCTATGTGAGCCTGGACTGCGCATGTTATCGATGGCTTCCTCCGTAGCGGGTAGAGCCGCCTCTAATATCGTACTTGCTTCGCCCGGACCCGTTACCGGGAGCAGGAGCATATCGGCGGCCCCGAGCAGTCCGCCAACAACGCCCCTGGCTATAGCGTTCGGTGCCTGTTTCGTTGCATCATCCGTATTTGAGCCACGGTCATGGCGGACCACAAAGCCGATCTGGTCATCACTGAAGCCGCTCTGACGCAGTTCTTTAATGGCGTCGACCACCGCTATATGATCATCAAATATGCCGACTATAGTAGAGTACTTTTGCATAGAAATTCCCCTTTGTCACTCTATAATGTGGTGAGTCTTTTGATATACGCACATGCTGATATAAAAAGTTCCACAAGAAGAGTATATCACCGGTTTTAAGAAATATCGCAAAATGTAGACAAGTTTGGCCTTTTATTCCATAGTTTTAGTCTCCTCTCATGCTATATTTACTGTGCTAACATGAAAAATACCCTTCTGACATAGAAGGGTATTTTTGTACTCAGAGGGTGTCCGAGAAGGCCAGAGAAGCTATTTTCCATTGTTGAGCTTCTATTGGCTTCTGGAGCCATCTGTTTTGCCTGCCTTGCGGCATTCGTGACGAACGTGTCGGTCGCGTGTTTCTGAGATGGCTTGTTAAGCCGAAGTAACTCATCAGTGCAAATTGGCCTCTGGCGCCTTTTCGGACACCCTCTCATATCAAATCCGCTTAGATAGTTATCATTACCCTCAGCACAAACGGAAAGAAATCCATACAAGAAAAGTTCATATGCTTAGCGTCTTCATAGTGATGAAGCGGATTTGAAATGAGTAGCATTTGGAGATGAAAACGCGAGACAAGCAAGAGACTCACCAGCCCGTGACGGTGTTTCTTTCGTATGCCCATGAGGACGAGCCACTGCGAGCGCAGTTGGAGAAACATCTGCGCCTCTTACAGCGACAGGGTTGTATTTCTACCTGGCACGATCGGCAGATTGTACCTGGAACCAGGTGGGCCGAGGAGATTGATGCTCATCTGACGGCAGCACAGCTTGTCCTCTTGCTCATTAGCCCCGACTTCCTGGACTCCGACTATTGTTATGGCATCGAGATGCAGCGAGCCCTACAACGCCATCAAAGCGGCGAAGCCCAGGTCATTCCTATTCTTTTGCGACCTGTCGATTGGGAGGGTGCGCCCTTCACCCACTTGCAATGCTTGCCGCGTGACGCCAGAGCCGTCACCGAGTGGAGCAACCAGGATGCCGCGTTTCGTGACATTGCCAGGGGCATCCGCGCCGCTATTGAGCAGCTCCCATTGACTTGCACGCAGACCCCGTCCGTACCAGCTGCGTCTGGTGTCCCTGCCACGATGAGCACGCCAGCACCTGCTGCGCTGGCTGATCGCAACCACCAGCGTATGCTCAAACGGGTGCGTGCCACCTGGATTGCCGGTGTGCTGGAACAATCGCTGCACGGTGCCGCACTGATGGTGTTAGGATTGGAGGAAAAGGTGGATGTGCTGGACAGTCCGTGGCGACTGCTGATACAAGAAGTGGATCGGCCCACACAGCCGCTGCCGGAAGGAACGCGTATTACCCAGGTCTATGACGCGACGGAAGGTGGACTGCTCATCCTGGGCGAGCCTGGCGCGGGGAAGACGACCCTGCTGCTTGAATTGGCGCGTGACCTGCTCGACCGT
>WNFY01001648.1_pt1 | contig 22664 bp, 20 predicted proteins | sample 5400091 | NCBI WGS metagenome assembly WNFY01 (sample SAMN13153364, study PRJNA577476) | soil metagenome | isolation source: 60 cm soil or saprolite under grassland replicate 1 | place: USA:California | collected 2016-06-15
CTTGCGCCGAAAAGTCTCATCATTGATATAAAAAAAGAGTTGAAAAAAACCCTGAAAAGATATTCATAACGTCATGTTTTGGCGTTGTGGCTCACTTTCTTCGAAAAAAACCCTGAAAATGTCATCTCCTACCTACACACTCAGCAAATCAACTTTTGTAAGAGGCTGCAAATGTCTTAAGTCTCTTTATTTGTACAAGTTTCACTACGACCTGCGCGACGAAGTTTCAGAGCAGCAACAATCTCTTTTTGACCAGGGTAATGAAGTAGGTATGCTGGCAAGGTCACTGTTTCCCGGAGGGAAGGATGCAACTGTTAGTCCGGCTCATGACTACACCGCTTCAGTACAGCACACTCAACAATTCCTTGAGACTGGATGTAAAACTGTGTATGAAGCAGGATTTATGTTTAACAATGTATATGCAGCGGCTGATATTCTCCTTATTCGTCCAAACGGTTGGTATTTGTATGAAGTGAAGAGTTCAACGAGTGTAAAAGAGTATCATATATTAGACGCTGCACTTCAATATTACATTTTAAAGAATCTCGGCTATCCTGTAAAGCAAGTGAACATCGTGTGCATCAATAATCAATATGTAAGGCACTGCACAATTGAACCTGAAAAGCTTTTTGATATTCATGATATTACCACCCAAGCAGGTGATTTACAGGATTACGTTGAAGATCAGCTTGAGGTAATGCAGCAAATGCTAAAAATACGCATGGAACCGCAATGTAGATTAGGTCCTCAGTGCAGTGAATTTTATCCCTGTGATTTTCACGGACACTGCTGGAAAAAGTTTAATGAGGTGAAATATCCCGTTACTGCTATCAGCAAAATCGGTGACAAGCTTTGGGAGCTTGTGAATAAAAATATTTATTGTCAGTCACAAATCCCATCGGAATATTACTTCAGGTTAACACCTCTTCAGCGGCAGCAGATTGTCTGCACACTTGAACACAAATCTTCAGCACCAAACATCAAAGAAATAAGAAAATTTTTGAAGAATGTATCATCACCGGTTTCTTTCCTTGATTTTGAAACCATCGCAACAGCCATTCCTCTCTTTGATGGTACACGCCCTTATCAGCAAGTACCCTTTCAGTTCAGCCTGCATTGTGATGACGGCTCAGGGCAACATTGTCATTACGAATATCTGGGCGATGGCAAAACCGATCCAAGACCTGAATTGATTAAGCAGTTGCTTACTTCCATCCCTCGGAAAGGGTCTATACTCGTCTATTATATGCCGTTTGAACAAACGCGGCTGCAGGAACTCGCCGAAAGTTTCCCTCAATACAGAAAACAACTGCTCTCCATCTGCGAGAGACTGGTTGATTTAATCATTCCTTTCCGCAATCGTTATATTTATCATCACAAGATGAATGGTTCGGCATCAATCAAATCCGTGCTGCCTGCACTCTTTCCTGAGCTTGATTACTCCAAGCTAAATATCAGCGACGGCGGCATCGCTTCACTGGCATACTTAAACTTATCACGCTTAAAAGACAAAAAGCAAATAGCATCAATTCGTGAGGACCTGCTGGAGTATTGTAAAAGGGACACCGATGCTATGGTGAAACTTTATGGTTATCTGAACAACCTTACTTGTAGCTGTGCGAAAGTGATTCCAATGTGGCAAATGGAGGTTCTGTCAAATGTATCGAGAATTGAATCATCGGTAAAAAATGAAATCGTTACAAACAGGGCAGAAAGTAACACTGTCGCAAAGAACACAAGAGATGAGCTATCTGCCTCACTTAAATGTTTTGGTGACGTTTTTTCCACATCCATTAATAGCACTACTCAGTTACAAAAAAATCAATTGGAAATATTTGCGGCGAACCTTGTCACGTTGACAAAATCAATAGAAGAAAAACTGCAAACTCTAACTGCAGGCATTGAAAATAAATTGCAGAAGAGCAATGCAGCCAGCACAAATGAATCAAAAGAAAGTCTCAAAGAACTAAAGGACACGCTGGATGGCTTTAAAAAAGATTTTACAGAGTCTGTAAATGATTTTAATTCAGTTCAAAAGGAGAACTTTTATGCGCTATTAAACAAACAGAGTGACCAAAATGTAGCGACTACTAACAAGCTTGACCAAATGAGGGATACGCTTGAACGTAAGTTAACAGATATACAATTGGGCAACGAGAAGAAGCTCGAAGAAATGAGAGCTACTGTTGATGAAAAGTTACAGAAAACGCTTGAAAGCCGCCTGGGCGAATCTTTCAAGATCGTGAGTGAAAGATTGGAAGCCGTCCACAAAGGATTGGGTGATATGCAGCAGTTAGCAATCGGCGTTGGGGACTTAAAGAAAGTATTGACGAACGTAAAAACAAGAGGTATTCTTGGCGAGTACCAGCTTGCAAATATTCTTGAACAAATTCTTACTCCCGAACAATACGAGAAAAACGTAAAAACAAAAGCAGGTTCAAACTGTGCTGTTGAGTTTGCAGTAAAATTGCCGGGCAAAGAAGATAAACCTTTGTGGCTGCCGGTTGACTCTAAATTTCCCAGAGAAGATTTTGAACTACTAATCAATGCTTATGAACATAGCGGCGCAGATGAAATAGAAGAATGCAGAAAGAATTTCGTACGCGGTATTAAGAAAGCCGCAATGGATATCTGTTCAAAATACATTGACCCACCATATACTACCGATTTCGCAATTCTTTTCCTTCCGTTTGAGTCATTGTACGCTGAAGTGCTTCGCAGTCCCGGATTATTCGAGATGATTCGAAGTGAGTATAAAATAACTATTGCCGGACCTACCACATTATCAGCATTTCTCAGCAGCCTGCAAATGGGCTTTAAAACGCTTGCTATAGAAAAACGTTCAAGCGAGGTGTGGCAGTTGTTAGGTGCCGTTAAAACCGAATTTGGCAACTTCGGCGGCATTCTTGAAAAAACGCAAAAGAAATTGCAGGAAGCCAGCAATGTTATTGAACAAGCGGGAGTACGCTCCAGAGCTATAGAAAGAAAACTAAAAACTGTGCAAGAATTACCAAAAGATAAGTCAACTGAACTATTGGAGAATATTATCGAGAACAGTGCAGAACAAGAAATATCAATAATCGCAAATTAATTAAACGCTACTACACGTTAGATTATATTGACACGTACCTTTCAAGAGCACCGTGATAACACACTGAAGATTTGCGATAACTACATTGTCCTCCATGAAAAAAGTGGGAAGGGAGAAGATTTAAACAATTTCCCCAAATACGTAAAGGCTCAGGCAGAAAACGCAAGAAAGTAGCAGCACAGGAAAATGTAAAGAAGTCAATTTTCATGGAGTCCCTTCATTGTAATGTCACAGAGGTCGTTTAAATTAGGTCCTTCCCCTCCCCCTCATTAATCTCTGGTAAGATGCTTGAACAATGAATGCCGTAAAGGAGTAGTTCCCGATAAATGTAGAACCTCAAGCCCTCTTTACCGAGCGTAAGCATCCGTAAATTTCTTTGTTGTGATGTCCAGGGCAGATGGAATTGCTCTTTATTCGCGTCAACAGTTAAGGATCCTTATCCTCGTTTTATTCCTGGAAGAGAGAGGCATCCTTTTTCTCACAGGTGATATGATGCACGGCATCCGTTTATGAAAATGGGAGGGGGGCAGAAAATTTATGGCCTGGTTGAGGTCATACGAACGAGTACAGTTCTTGTTAGTTTTATAGATAAACTGAGGGCAACCAGTGACAGGTACTTATAACCTTCATGTTACAGCAAGTATAGAACCATTTCGCAGCGGTATCATCACCCCGCCCCTGTAGTCCTTTGCATGTCATCAACAACTATGTGGTAATATAAATACTATTCCCCCCTCCTCATGAAATCTTATTCATTAGCATAGTCAAATTTTTGTGATCCCAAGCATAGGCGGCAAACACTCTGAATCACTGGCAGTAACAAAAGGGCAAAAACCAGGGAGGGGGCATCATCATATCTACTTGTGATGACCAGATATTCTGATAGGCCAAAGGAACTCTATTGACTACCTTGCATTTCTGAATCATTGTTGATCTTTCGGTATTCAAGATAAGAATACACAACAGGTATAATAACCATAAGGAACACTCCGCAAAACATTACAATAACGGCAGCAGTTTGAGGAAGGAAGAAAACAACAATCGCTAAAATAATACCGCTATAAAACCATATTCTGCCACCTAATTCGTGTGTTTTGCGCCACACCACATCATTCGACAAAGTCCATGGCGTTCTGATGCCTACAAAGAAATTGGAACGCACTGTGCGCATGTAATTACCGAGCAGTGCAAAAAACAAAAGCATGATCGAAAGAAACGCATTCAGTTTTAAAGGCTCTCCGCCTAATGTGGTTTGAGTGATGAAAATAAAAATCCCTACAAAAAAAAAGTGAATTAGCATTCGAATGTTCTGATACGAACTTCCGAAAAATAGATAATTCTTTTTACGCGGATCAATACGCGGTATAAAAAAAAGGATAAAATAAATAATAACATTCATAACAGGCAACAGTAACAATGCAAAAGACTTTCCAGAATAATCATCCGGCTCTCCTTTAACATTGAAGTGTGTTGGCACCCGGTCAGGAAGTTTATTCCATACAATCAATGCGTAAATAAATGGCAATAAAAGAACAACCCATATAATTGCTTCTTTTTTCATGTTAACTTGTTTCATAGCTGGTAAATTTATTTAAAGAATTATTTTTTCTTTTTCGTGCTCAGTTGATAGATCCACTTGAGGAGTTCGTCCAGTTCTGTGGTATTGATTGAATAAGTGATAAACTGTCCCTGCTTTTCAGCCACCACAAGATTGGCGCGTTTTAAAATATCCAGATGATGAGAAATACTTGGCTTTGAAATATTAAAAGCATCCGCAATTTCACCTGCGGTAAGGTCTTTCTTCTTCAGCATGTCAAGTATTTTTCGCCTTTTCGGATCACTGAGTGCCTGGAAAAGATAGTTCATGTTTTAATTAGATATTTAGGCAATCGTCTAAATACAAAAATAGAAAATAATTGCTGTCCTCTTTTTTAATTTTATCAAACTATGCAAAAGGTTATAACAAAGTACAAACGGTTACCCGGTGGATGGCGGATATATCATTCCCAATAGAAACACTATTGTACCATATATATAGCTTTATAAGCAACACATAGCCCCGGATTATTATACATCCTCTCCATTATGAACCTTCTTTGGTTGGCACATAAGCCGGAGAGGGTAAATCATGACGATCCCATGATGAAGCATAAATTCACGTGGGAAATAATTATTCCATGCTCATATGGAAAGGATAAACCAGGGGTGGGGGTCGCCATATAAGTATATTTCTCCCCCTCCCAATATACTTTGCTCCTTCGCAAAGTATAAATCTGGGGGAGTAAATTTGGGCCTATTCTTATGATAAACAAAAGTCAGGAAGCGCATAGGACGGCATTAAAGCATAAAACCTGGGGAGGGGGCATTGAAATGCAATAACTACCCTGCTAAAATCTATGCAGGTTGCGAGATTGGCAGTATCACATGTTGTATGAACCAAGAAATATAATGACTCATAAACATTATAACCTGTTGAGCACGGGAAGATAGCCAGTATCAAGAAAACACGACGGAACTTGCAGAGACAATAGAAACGATTAGAATAGGCTGTGTAGGCTGCCTTTCTGATGCGTTAATCAATACATGATTATGAATGTGGGTAGGGGCAAATATCGCAAATTCATTATGAACAAAAGTGAGATGTAATCATTGGAGGGTAAAACCCGGGGAGGGAGATCAAGATCATGGCTACGAATATACAGTACCTTGAAGTGTTATACTTTTCTAACATCAACATCATAAAAGGTAGGAGTAGGCAAGCAGTATCTTGCCATCTCTAAGAAAAGCAATCATTTTGGCACGAGCAGAAATCAGGGAGGGGGCAATAGAATTAGTGATATACTCCAACGATTAAGAACAGGCAATAGCAAGTCATTAATATGTTATGCTCGTGAGGTAAACTGAGGGAGGGGGCATAGTGTCCGTAACAGATATGTATATAACCAACAACGGTATCAGCCTGACAAGCGTGGCTTATCATGCTTTTAATGAAAGAATTACAGGGAGGGCAATGCAATTCACTTTATTCCTCTGTCATCGGTTACACCTGTCAGTCTCTTTTTCTTCCAGAAAGGGGGCACTTCTATTTTCAAGAAAGCTGCGATATAATTGTATAGCAGAATTTGTGAGAACGGGGGAGGAGGGAATTTCATGGAATTCCTAACCAATCTAACCTATTTTTCGATATTGTTTTTTTTGCTTTAACAACAATTCAAATACGATAGCCGCTTTATCTACTAACCAATCTAAACATTTTTCATAATATTTTGAGAGCTTTATATATTACTATACTATTTTTTTATTTTTATACTACTAAAAAAAATAATATTAATAGTAATAGACAGAAAAAAAAGAAAGTGAAAAAATAAGTTAAATAGGTTAGATAGGTCGGGCATGGGGTGAAAGATAGTTTACTAAGTGTAAGAGCCGAGACATTTTTGATATCAGTTTTATTGTGCACGACAAAGCATTGTTTGAGTGTCTGCAAATTACAACCAGTGTTACATTATGAGTGTGTGTTATTTTCATTTCAAAGAGTTCATTTTTTGCTTTAATTGCTGGAACGAGTGTCTATTATTTTGCAAAGTGTATGTAAATAATTTATTGAGAAATCATTATTTCAGTAGAGTGTCTCAACAAAACGCAATGCGTGTATGCACTTATCGTTTTATAACCTGTTCTGTGTTTTCTCTTTCTCTTTTTTTTCTTCTGAGATATAGAACTTAAATTGCACTGGAAAATATATTAATTCACATTTTGGGTCGCGGATTGGGTCGCGAAAGATTATCTCAGTTGATTTTTACAAAAAGCCTTTACATTTGCTACCCTTAAATAAGGGAAATTTCCAGGTTAGGTTCGGGTGGTGGCGCAGCCCGGTAGCGTATCTGCATGGGGTGCAGGGGGTCGCTGGTTCGAATCCAGTCCACCCGACTTTGGAGAAAATCAAAATTCATTAAAACCCGCAAAATCAATAGTTTGCGGGTTTTTTTATCCACATTCCATATCAAAAAAGCACAAGGAATTTCAATACTTGTGTGAGTTATCCGGTGAGTCGAAATCCAGTACTCCCGAGACTTATCTTTGAGTAATAGCATAAGTTCTGTGAGTAATTTGGCTCACTTCTACTTACTTCCCTTTATAATATCACTTGGTGGTGCTGAAGAGAATGATTTAATAACTAAAAACTGGAGAGAATGAAAACTATCAACACATATTTTTATCGGAACTAAACTACCAGTTTATAACAGAATTTGAGTTTTTCCTCAGAAGATGTAAGCCATTGGATGCAGGCAATCCGCTTGGGAATAATGGTATCATGAAACATCTTGAACGACTCAAAAAAATGGTTACTCTGGCTGCTAAAATGGAATGGATGGCTAAAGACCCATTTGAAAGATACCAACTAAAATTTCAGAAAATGGAAAGAGAGTTCCTTACAGAAGAAGAATTAGCGCTATTGGAAAATACTTTACTTCCTAAAAATAAATTAAACAGAGCAAGAGATTTATTTATATTCAGTTGCTATACCGGTCTTTCCTATATTGATTTAGTCAACCTCACTTCCTCCATTATCTGTATCGGTGTTGACGGGGAATACTGGATAAAGACTGCAAGACAAAAGACTGAAATACCGGTGAACGTGCCTCTTCTCCCGCAAGCTTTCAGATTAATTGAAAAATACAGGCATGATCCTGTTGTTGCAAACCAAAGAAGACCATTGCCCTATTTATCCAATCAAAAACTAAATGCATACTTAAAGGAAATAGCAATCATTTCTAAAATTGAAAAATATCTCAATTTTCATTTGGCACGACATACATTCTCCACAACAGTAACACTTGCCAATGGAGTTCCTTTAGAAACAGTAAGCAAAATGCTGGGACACACTAAGATCAATACTACCCAAATTTATGTTCATGTACTGGAGAAAAAAACAGCGAGGATATGAAAGTATTAAAGCAAAAATTTAGTGCGATATCTCTTCAGGAAAATAATGAGGCAAAAAATATCGCAGGATAAAAAATGTTGTCGGTGGCTTCTGCATCGTTCATCATTTGTCAGCTTTCCAATTAAAATCATAAGCATCATCCATATTGATATGAATGGCCTGTTTTACTTCCTCTACAAAATTATTTTTTGAAAGAGAACTTAGTGAGCTAAAAGATACCTGCTGCTGCAATTGAGCAAGGCTTGGCTTATTCTTTTTGGCTTCCGTAACAAGAGAATGATTTCGGTTGAATAGTTTTTCCATGACTTAATCACTTATTTTGTTTTTGGCCACTCGTTGCCAGCGTTGATAAATTTTTTCCGTGCTTTTCTAACAATCAAGTGTAAGCGCATTTTAGAAGGAGCAGGACAAAGACCGCCTTTATCTTTTTATAAATTCATTTTATGTTGTGCGGAAAAATCCGGCTTGTTTCTCTGCTATGTCATGACGCAATACAGCCGGTTTCATAAAAATTAATATTCGTTACGCAGTTTTTATTTTCGCCGCTTCCTGTAATCCTAACTCTTTTATTGCCGCTTCTCGCATTTCTATTTTCCTTATTTTGCCTGTGACAGTTAATGGGAAACTGTCAACAAATTTCCAATACCTGGGAACTTTATAACGTGCAATTTTTTTACTGCAGAATTGTCGCAGGTCGTCTTTTGTTAAATGATAACCTGGCTTTATTTTTACCCAAGCCATTACTTCTTCTCCAAATTTTTTATTTGGTACTCCAATTACTTGCACATCGGCAATCGCTTCATGCGTGTAAAGAAATTCTTCTATTTCTCTTGGATAGATATTTTCACCACCACTTAATATCATATCCTTAATTCTACCGACAATATTTATATAACCTTCTTCATCAATTGTGGCGAGATCACCGGTATGCATCCATCCTGCTTGGTCTATTACCTCATCAGTTGCTCTTGAATTGTTCCAGTAACCAAGCATCACAGAATATCCCCGCGTACATAATTCGCCGGGCATATTTCGATCTCGAAGTTCTCCTGTTTCAGGATCTATAATTTTTATTTCAAGATGATCCTGCACTGTACCAACTGTACTTATCTGTTTTTCAAAAGGAACACCTGCAGATGTTTGTGTGGAAACGGGAGAAGTCTCTGTCATGCCATAACAGATCTGTACATCCTTCATGTTCATCTGTGATTGCACTTTTTTCATCACCTCAACGGGGCATGGTGAGCCGGCCATTACACCTGTGCGTAATGATGATAAATCAAACTGATCAAACGCCGGTAATTGCAATTCTGCAATAAACATGGTAGGTACTCCATATAATGAAGTGCATCGTTCCTTTTCAACGGCCTGCAATACTTTCAGCGGCTCAAAAGTTTCTGATGGTAGGACCATACACGCACCAATGGATGTACAGCACAGGTTGCCAATGACCATACCAAAACAGTGATACAATGGAATGGGGATGCAAACTTTATCTTCTTCCGTGTAGTGTAACCGTTTGCCCGTGAAACGACCATTGTTGAGAATATTGTAATGGGAGAGCGTGACACCTTTCGGAAAGCCTGTTGTACCTGAAGTATATTGTATGTTGATGGGATCATCGAATTGCAATGTGCTTTCCACAGCTTCCAATTGCTCATCACTTATATTACTTGCTTTGTGTAAAAAACTTTCCCAGGCCTTATCGAAAAAAATAACTTCTCTTAAATTTTCACATTGATCTCTTACTTCCGCAATCATAGATTTGTAATCACTGCTTTTGTTTACAAGTGCAGATATTAGCACACTTACACCCGATTGACCAAGCGCATAAGCTAATTCCGATGCGCGATATGCAGGATTAATATTTACAAGAATAGCACCTATACGTGCCGTTGCATATTGGACAAACACCCATTCATAACGATTCGTTGACCAAATAGCAACACGATCACCTTTCTTCACATTAATGGCAAGCAAGGCTTTTGCAACCGTTGTGGTTTGTTGCCAAAGATCATTATATGTAGCTCGAAAATTTTGATGTATACTAACGAGCGCTTCTCTTTGTGGAAATTTATTGCATGTCTTACGCAGGTTTTCACCAATTGTTTCCCCTAATAATGAGTACCTGCTTATACCGTGTACATATGATTTTTGTTTCATAATTCTTTTTTTGATAGTTTATTTTTTTATGATACCGGCAGTAGTTTTAATAGCATCGCCTGTTGCGTCGCAATCCGTTCATCCCTGGCCATGCTATTGAACATAAGCGTGGAGAAACTATTTATGCGGTGATTCAACAACGGCGGGCATAATACTCGCTCCAAGTTGAAGAACGCATCCAAGATCATCCGCATTTCGCCAGGTTTGCTGAATCTTTCCATTTATAATTCGATGAATAAATGTCGCTGTAAATGTTTGAGGACGACCATAACTTGGTACGCCAAGAAAATTTTCCTGCATGCAGTTATTTGTTGCGCGCACTGCTACTTTGTCTCCTTCGGCGATTACATCATCGATTATCCACCGCTGCTTAATCTCCAAAAGTTTCAAAGAGCTTACGCATCCCTTCAGGTCCTGTTGGAATTTCAAAGGAACTTAAACCAATATGCATCCTCCAATCGGAAGTGATCAGGTCACAAATCTTTTCCGCGTTTCCTTCGTTAACGAGATCAAAGAATTTGCAAGCGATTAATTTGTTGTTTTTAATGTCAGTTGGTGTCATTTTTATCATTGGATTTTGAAAAAATATTGTGTTTGTTTTTTATCGTCATTCAATACACTAATTGATACTACCAGTATGTTAGTGAAATATTATTTCACTACTAGCATTTGCTTTGAATCAACTTTTACACCATCAACCTTCAATGTATAATAATAAGTTCCTACTGATAATTCTCCTGCTTTGATTGATAGTTGTGCATTGCCCTTTTGTGTTAACAGAAAAGTTTTTATTGGTTGCCCGCTTGATGATACGATTTCAATAGAAGCATTTTGTTTTGTTTCAGGTAAATAATAACTGATGACTGTTGCAGTGTTAAAAGGATTAGGTGCATTCTGGTTAAGATGTGCAGCACGAGAACCGGCAGCTTCCTTAGAAATATTTGAAGATAGGTTTGTTGTGGCAGAAGATATACCGATCATTTTCTTAAGATCTTCAATATCAGATTGTAACTTTTCAATCGTTGCTTGCTGCCTTTCTATAATATTCTGCTGTTTCTCATTAGTTCTCTCTTGCTCTTCTATCTTTTTCTGCTGTTCCTGTATAGCTTTAATTGCCAGCACACCATAGGCACTGTAGTTCATTGTATATAAATCACTCTCATTACCATCCATTTTTTTATGGTAGACTACTTCCGGAAAAATTTTTTCAACATCCTGCGCGATCATGCCATAATGCTTTTTATCAGCAGATTTGCTCTCGAGAAAATGGTATTTTTTTACATCAAGTTGCAATACTTTATCTAAAATGTCCGGAGATTTCTCTATATCTTTTTTTCTTCTCGCGTCTGATAATGAAGAGTAGTCTCCCGAAGCATCATCAAAAAATCCTATGAGGTTGTTTTTGGCAAATAAGTCTAAATCGCCATCGCTATTTGAAGCATAAAGAGTCCAGTTCACACCATTGGCACCATTGTTTTGAAGTCTTAGACCATGGATGCTGTTCTCTCCATCGCCATGCAGTAGATGCATTTCAGTAGAAGGGGCTATAGTTCCTATGCCCAAACGACCGTTAGCTGTTACCGTCATTCGGGTAATGCCTGCTGTATTAAATTGCATGCCATGTGGAACAGCTGGATTATTGAATACGATTGCGCCATCCTGATTGCTTGTCCCAGTGGCAAACAAAATACCTGTTTCTTTTGAGCTCGGTGCTAATAAGCTGATAAAGTTGTTGCTGCCGCTTTCGGTAATGATACTGGACGGTAGTGGCGTAATGCCGGAAATGCCACTAAAAACATGGAGAGGGCCTTTGGGGTTAGTTATTCCAACACCGAGAGAGCCGCTGTTTGTTAATACCATCCTTGTAATGTTACTTGTATTAAATTGAAAACCCCTTACGGTAGTGGGATTATTATAAATTATACCACCATCTTCGGCGAGTAAAGGGTTACCAAACAAAATAGCGCTTGATTTATTGCTTGGAGTCAGCAAATTGATAAAATTATCTGTAGAGTTTTCAACCACTAAAGGAGCATTTGGATTGGCAGTTACAGTGCCCGCACTGCCTCTGAATATGTGAAGATTACCTTCAGGTGCACTTGTTCCGATGCCTAATTGACCCGTAGGCGTGAGTGACATTCGTGTGACGTTGTTGGTAATAAAATTGATTGGAAAATTATTTTTACTTCCTATCTTTTCGGTTCCCGCCAAACTGTTACCGGCTAATTTCCAGCTGCCAGTTTGTGCAAACGCAATTTGATTCAATACAAGAAGTGCCACAGAAAATGTGAATTTGATCGTTTTCATTTTTGTAATTTTTTTTTTTTTGAAAGATTAGTTTGTAGAAATTGTTTTATAATAGTAGTCGCATAATGAAGCTTTAATGGCGAATGGCAGAAGAGAATGAAAGATTATTACACGAGGTGTTTTGTTATTTCGCGAAGACCATTTGCTTCGAATCAACTTTTACACCATCTGCCATTAACACATAATGATAAGTACCTGTAGAAAGTTCTCCTGCTTTAATTGACAACTGCCCATTTCCTTTTTGTGTAACCGGATAAGTTTTTATTAATTGACCATTAGAGGAGACGATCTCAATGGAAGCATTGCTTTTTTCGGGCACATAGTAGCTGATGATGGTATTTGAATTAAATGGATTTGGTGTATTTTGATTAAGATGAGCTGCTGATAAATTCAACGTTGTTTTAGTAATATTCTTTGAAGATTGATCTGATTTTGAAGAAGATTGTGTGATGCTTTGTTTTAATTCTTCGATATCGCTCTTCAGTTTTTCAATAATCATTTGTTGTTCCTGTATTGCCTTAATAGCAAGTACGCCAAAAGCCTCGTAATTCATCATGTAATAATCGTTACCGCTTGCATTTATTTTATTGTGGTATACTACTTCAGGAAAAATCTTTTCAACTTCCTGTGCGATCATACCATAGGATTTTTTGTCTTCAGGTTTATTGCGAAGAAAATGATATTTCTTTATCTCCAATTGCATTACCTTACTTAATACCTCAGGCGCTTTTTCAATATCTTTTTTCATTCTTAAATCTGAAGGTCTTGTGTATTCACCATTTACCCCGCTAAATTCTCCTACAAGGGCAATCGGGTCAGGTCCTATAAACAACTGTAAATTGCCATTCGATGCAGTGTACAGATTCCAAAGTTTACCAGATGTATGTTCAAGGCGTAATCCATGATTCCCAAACCCATCGCCGTGTAACACATGCAGTTCACTCTTTGGTGTGATTGCTCCTACACCCAAAAAGCCGGCGTTTGTCAATACCATTCTTGTTTTATTACCATTAGTATTAAATTGAAAGCCTCTTGAAGTATTTGGATTGTTATAAATGATGCCGCCATCCTCTGCTAGTAAAGGACTACCAAATAAAATAGCACTCTCCTTATTGCCGGGGGTAAGCAGGTTAATGAAATTGTCTGTGGAACTCTCAACAACCAGGGGCGAATTCGGATTAGCTGTTATAGTTCCTGCACTGCCTCTGAAAACATGAAGATTACCTTCGGGGTTAATTGTTCCTATACCAAGATAGCCGCTGTTTGTTAATACCATCTTTGTATTGTTACTTGTATTAAATTGAAAACCTCTTACGGTATTGGGATTATTATAAATTATACCACCATCCTCTGCAAGCAAAGGGTTACCGAATAAAATGGCGCTCGATTTATTGCTCGGAGTCAGCAAATTGACGAAATTATCTGTAGAGTTTTCAACCACTAAAGGAGCGTTTGGATTGGCAGTCACAGTTCCTGCACTGCCTCTGAATATGTGAAGATTACCTTCAGGTGCAGTTGTTCCGATACCTAACTGACCAGTGGTAGTAAGTGTCATTCGTGTGACGTTGTTAGTAATGAAGTTCAGAGGAAAATTGTTTTTACTTCCCAGTTTTTCAGTTCCCGTTAAACTGTTACTGGCTAATTTCCATTGACCAGTTTGGGCAAAACTAAAGTGGCTCAATACAATCAGTACTGCTGAAAAAGTGAATTTGAGTGTTTTCATTTTTTTATATTTTATGAAAACAAAAATTGCAAATGAAAATGCACAAAGAAAATTTATTGAAGTATCATGCAGGAATTTCATGTTAACCTGTCGAAAAACTTAAATGATATGTTTTATTGACAAACAGCATACAATCATTTGCCGCGTCACTCACTTAAATGTTCTTCTTTCCGTTGAAAGAAATTATAGTTTTCAGATCGTTCATAAAATGATATCTGCATTTCAAAATGAAAGGTTAGCAGTTCATCTGTATAAATTTTTTTTGAGGTTACCGCTATATCATTTTTGTGGTATTATCGATCAGCGTTAATCATTTACAGTATGACAGCAAAACAAATTCATCTTATAAAGGGCACATGGAATATAACATCGACGCTTCATTATCTCATTGAAAAAAATCTTTTATATAACCGACTATTTGTGAGCGGAGACTCAATCAGTCCTTTCTTAGTAAGTGCAGATACTCTAATCATTAATAACCTGTGCAAGCTGGAAAATTTCCTTAATGAACTAAGCAAATCGAAAACCGGTGAAATAGCCTACAGCATCCAAACAAGATATTATTTTGTTACTGCTAAAGCTTTAATGGATACGCTCGAAAAAGGTTTTAATAAACCACGCAGCAAAGAAGTAAAAGAGGCATGGACAAAATATTATACAAAACTTTATACAGCAATAGAGGAAGTGTAGTACAGAACACTCGTAAAAGTTGCACAGCTATTATAGAAGTGCATCCGGTAAAGCTTGCGTTTATGTGCAGACTTTTTATCTAATAATAAAATAAGCAAATGTGCTTGAAAAATTGGCAAACATTATTGTTGTATTTAGTAATCAATGGAAAATCTAAAGTATGCCTTCAGATTAACCCGGACGAATTTATAAATAACAAGGACAATCAAATTTCGCTATGACAAAAGAACAAATCGCATTAGTAAAAAATAGTTGGAAATTATTTCGTAAAGTAGATGCATGTCTTATAGGGGACGTATTTTATTCTAAGTTATTTTTTGATAATCCAAAACTTAGGCAACTGTTTCCCGCATCAATGGAAGAGCAGTGCAGGAAAATGATAGATATGCTAAGTGTAATCATTTCGAAAGTTGATAGGCTTAACGAAATAACAGAAGATATTAAAGCAATGGCACTAAGACACGAAAGTTATGGTGTAAAACCACAGCATTACAGGCTTTTAGGTAATGCGTTGCTATGGACAATGGAAAGAGGTTTGGGTAATGATTGGAATGATAAAGTAAAAGATGCATGGTTTGCATGTTATACAAAAATCGCTGAAACGATGATTGCAATAGTTCAACAATAAGTTGAAAGTAAAAATGCTCCAGGATTTTTAAAACTTTTTAATTTTTAAGATATGAGATGGTGGTATAAGTTAAAGGCATTTTTCAATAAAATTAGTTTTCAAATCGATCCTCCAGTTTTTGATTTTGATGATGAGGACTATAAAAATATTTTTTGAGTAAATTCCCTTGCAACAACCTTGTTAAAACCGCGGTTGCTACGGAAGAAGAAAAGTTTCAGCCGGTGAAGGACCCATACAAAAGCCTGATTAAAAATCGTGAACGCTAATAATGATTATCTTCGCATTAACGGAGAACTACGCCAGAAAGGAAACATTTCATTTTTATTTTACTACTCTTCATGTTGTTTTTTGGACAGTTTGTTGTTTGCGTTTTCCGGTTCCAGAAACAGTTTCATAATTTGGATCGTCATCCCATTTCATGTTGCACTTATACAGAAATACGATCTTCCTTTTCTTAGCTACATTTTTATTTAAAACAGTATTATGTCAGCGTTCTGAATACCGTGTAACAAATTTTGATGAAACCACAGGCTTGCAAAGCAGTGTGATCAAAGCTATGCTGCAAGACTCCCGTGGATTTTTATGGTTCGGCACTGCAAATGGTTTATGCAGATATGATGGTTACGATTTTAAAACATTTAGAAGAATCAGCGGCAACAGTAATTCTTTGCCGGGTAATTATGTTCTGAAACTCGCAGAGGATCTTGATGGAAAAATATGGATAGGGCTTCTTCGGGATGGTATAAGTTGTTATGATCCTGCAACAGGCATCTTTAAGAATTATAATGTCTCAAACATTGACTCCACTATGCCTATGGCTCGTTCCGTAACTATGTTGTTTGTTGACAACAAAAATAATATCTGGGCAGGAGTGGTACAAAAAGGGTTAATAAAACTTGACAAAGAAACGGGCAAGTTTTCCCATTATAACATTATCGCAGACACAAACACTTTTTATTCAAAAGAATTTAGAGCAATCTACAACTCTGTTTATGCAATGTGTGAAGAAGGTAATGGCATTTATTGGCTGGCAACGCATGATGGTCTTTATAGATTTAACGCAAATACAAAGGATTTGGAACCGGTGAGAGCAAAACCTTTGCAAAAGAATGTTTTGAGAGATGATCTGTTTGGGTGTATGGTAAAAGATAAACAGGGGCTTTGGCTTGGCTCGTGGGCAGGTGGTTTGAGCTATTATGATTTTAAAACACAACGATGGAGTAATTATAAATTCAATTCCCGTTATAAAAATGTTGCCACCACAAACATTATCGTTGATCTAAAACCTAAAAATGAAAATGAGCTTTGGATAGCTTCACTCGATAAAGGACTTGGCATATTCAACAAATCAACACACAAGTTTTACTTCTTCAGAGATGATAGTAGTATGAATTTTATCCGCGGAAAGTCGTGCTCACTAGTAATGCAGGATAAACAGGATAACCTGTGGTACTCACATGAGGAGGGCTTATCTAAAATTCATCAATCTGAACAAAGATTTGTTTTTGTTCCCGTCAAAGTACTAAACGGTAAAAATCCCCAGTCGTTTAGCGTGTCCAGCATGTTTGAAGACAAGAAGAATAAACTTCTTTTTATAGGCACATCTTTCGGTGATGGGTTGCATATTACAAATGAGCTTACACGCAAAACACAATCTCTCTCGTTTAAAGTAGTGGCAAATGAAGAAAACATTTTACAGGTGTCGGATATGATAGAGGATAGTAAAAGTACCATTTGGATATTAACCCGAGACTATATTTATCAATTCGATGAAACAAAAAATAAATTGATTTTATTGCCACAACCTGAAGGCTATTTGAATGGAACAAGATCCAATTATTTTACTACTATAAGGGAAGATAAAAAAGGACGAATGTGGATTGCCACAGCACGCAATGGCATTTTTTGTTTTGATCCTGCAATAAAAAAGTATCATCATTTTTACAATGATCCCGCAAACAGACACTCTTTGCCATCAAATGTTACTCCTGCGCTTTCAGTGGACGGAAGAGGGCGAATTTGGGTGGGTGGTTCGCGAGGTTGTTTTGGCTATTTTGATAACGGTGAAAATTTCATCAGTCTTGATCAATATGGCAACCCCTCAGGAAAAAATTTTGACACACGTATTATTAGTTTGTATACTGATAAGAATGGTGATATATGGTCTGCAACAGATGCAGGATTATATTATTACAATGTAAGCAAAGCCCAGCCGAAACTCAAAAAAATTTACAATGCTGATAATGGTTTGAGTGATGATCTTAGCGCATATGTTAATGAAGATAATGACGGATATATCTGGTGTGTTACTGCTTCGGCAGTATGCAAAATAAATAACCGAACCGGAAGCATAACTACATTCGGGAAATTGGATGGTCTTGATGACATTAATTCCATCAACGGAATTTTTCATTTTTCTGATGGGAAAATGAGTCTCTTTAATTATGCCGGCTACTATGTTTTTAATCCGTTAAAATTCAAGGAGACAAATACTACTATTCCTCTTGCAATTACTTCTTTTAAAATTGATGAAAAGGAACAATTCTTTAAATGCAAAATTGCCGCAGGAGGAAAAATAAATATTCCTGCACGCGCCAATGTTATCTCTTTTGAATTTGCTGCGCTTGATTTTGACAGACCCGATAAACAGCTCTATGCCTATAAACTTGAAGGCTTTGATAAGGATTGGGTTATGTCTGGTAATCGGCACTTTGCCGGTTACGGAAATATTCCCGGAGGTGATTATGTATTTAAAGTGAGAGCTACAAATACCCCTGATAACTGGAATGTCCCTTTACTGGCAGTACCGATTCATGTGCAACAACCATTTTATAAAGCATGGTGGTTTTTTGGTGTTGTTATAGCAATAAGCGCAATTTCATTATACAGTTTTTACAGATCGAGATTAAAAAAACACAAACACATACTTGAGCTTGAGACAAAAGCGCAAATTCTCGAAAAAGAAAAAACGCTTATTATGTTTGAAAGTTTGAAGCAACAACTAAACCCTCACTTTCTGTTTAACTCACTCACTTCATTGGACAGTTTAATTGAGTATGATCAAAAAAAAGCAGCAGGTTTTCTCGATGGACTTTCAAGAATATATCGATACATTTTAAAGAGCCGGGATCATGAAACCGTATCGCTATCGGAAGAAATAAAATTTGTTCAAACTTTTATAGGGCTTCAGCAAACACGTTTTGATCACGGATTAGTGATAAATATAAACATCGACAAGCAATTTGAACAACATAAAATAGCACCCGTTACGTTACAAAACCTTATAGAAAATGCGATCAAGCATAATATCATCGATGAAGAATCGCCTCTGGTGATTGATATTTATTGTGATGATGGATATATAGTAACAAGAAATAATTTGCAGAAGAAAAATAGTGTTGAAACAAGTAACAAACAAGGACTTGAAAATTTAAAAAGTTTGTACAGGTACTTAAGTGATAAGCCCGTGAAAATAACAGAAAACGAAAAATATTTTTTTGTGAAAATACCGTTGATATAACTTTTTAACATCCATAAAATTGAATTTATATGAAAGCATTGATCATAGAAGATGAGGCACTGATAGCAAGAAAATTGCAAAGTAAAATAGAGAATATTGCGAACGATATAAAAATCATTGCGGTGTTGCCAAGTTTAAAAACCGCAAAGAACTGGTTTATGCAAAACGCTGAACCTGATCTTATATTTATGGATATTCAGTTGTGCGATGGTGTAAGCTTTGAATTGTTTGACGTTTATAAATTAAGTTGTCCTGTAATTTTTATAACCGCCTATGACGAATATGCCTTACGTGCTTTCAAAGTAAATGGAATTGATTATCTGTTAAAACCTGTCGCTGACGAAGAGTTGAAAAAGGCGATTGATAAATCACGAGCTATTATTGAAAGTAAAACATATTCGCCGTTGAGCATTCAGGAGCTTATAAAAAATTTAAGAGGGGGCAACACAACTTCATTGTATAAAGAAAAATTTATCGTAAATACCCGCAGCACGTGGATTCCTGTAAACGCAAGTGATGTAGTGTGCTTTATGAGAGAAACGCTTATCTATCTTTTTACTTTTGGAGGTGAAAAATATATTCTCGATATCGCTACTCTTGACGAATTGGAAGAGTTACTCGACCCGAAAAAATTTTTCCGCGCAAACAGGCAATATATTATTCATATTGATGCAATACAAAGTGTAAAGCCTCACGAAAATTCAAAACTTACCGCTACACTAAAAGCTCCATGGAAATTTGAAATAGATATCAGCCGTTTAAAAGCACCCGAATTTAAGAAATGGGTTGACAGGTAATTTATTCTTTTTACCAATGTTTAATGCTGCAGAAGTTACATCTGTTCGGACTGTTGTCGAACAAATTAAAATTCACTTGGGCTAACAAAATCAATTATGAATTCACACCATTGAATAACCGGCGAGAATTTTTTCTCATCCTCTAAAAACATTTCATGTTTTATTTTCTTCATTTCATTTGATTCTTAGTATCGCTTGCTTCCATTTATTTTTTCTGTTCTTTATTTGGTTACAATTTTACAGTGTCAATTTCATTTTAAACAAAAAAATTACAATGATGGAACACAGAAAAAGAAGCATGATGCAGCACAAGCTAGAACTCTCTACGTTGTTACGTATTATAATAGCAAACAAGAAGAGTGAAAAGTTCCAGTATGATGGAAGAACTTTACAAAACCTTACAAAAACAATCGCATCTGAAGCAATTGAATCTCTAAAAAATTGCGACCATTGTGAGATAAGCGTTACACCGGAAACCAACATGCAGAAAGATGGTTTGGAATATAAGAGCTTGATCTTCTCACCAAAAATCAAACATGAAAAAAGCGATTCACTTTTTGATTAGAGCAAGTATAGCAACACAAAATGTTGCCTCCAATTTATTCCTCAGATCGTTTGCCGGATTAACACAATATATCAATCCAACCAAATAGAACAATTTTTTAAAACACTAAAAACATTCAAATGAACAAAAAATTTTTATTTGTTGTAAGTACAACTATTGTCATAATTACAACACACAATGCAAATGCACAAATTAAGTTAACCGATTCCGGATATTATGTAAATCCCTGTAATGAAACCATTTTTATCCGCATCCATCCGCAAAAAGAGGAAATAAAATATCATTCAAACGATATTGATATCAAGGCAATACAAAATTTTCACAATGACTATCCAGCGATAAATAATGAACGCTGGTATAAATCTTCCGATGGCGGATATATCGCAAACTTTATTACAGATGCGGTTCACACAACTGTTGCATTTAATTCAAAGGGGAGGCTTCACCATACTATAAATTATTATGATGAAAAAGGTTTACCACATGATGTGTGGGATGAGGTGAAAAGCGTTTATTACGCCTATAATATATTTAGAGTTGCTGAGATACATTTTAATGATCAAAAAGTATACATGGTATATGTGGAGAATGAAACATCCCAAAAAACTATAAGAGTTACGGAAGATAATATTGAAGAAGTAGAAAGTTTCAAAAAAGGATAATTCCAGCGTTTCCAACAATTAAAGTATTTTATGAAGAAGAGAAACATTCTTATTCCCATTGCTTTTATGATTGTATGCGCTGCTATATATGGTTTTGTTGAGTACAACCGTATCGCAAAAGATGTGCTTTGTGTGCAGGCGAAATTTACGGTGACTGCTGATACGCTTTCGGGATCATTTGTAAATGATGAACTCAAAGCAAACAGCCAATACCTGGGCCAGATGGTTGCAGTTAGAGGAAATATAAGAACAATAGAAGCAAACGATAAAGATTATGGCATCGTTGCGTTGAGTGATAAAGCATCTTTATCATCTGTGCGGTGTAGATTGGATAGCATGCAATTGAATCTATTGCAAATTTTGCATAAAGGAGAAGAGGTTACAGTGAAAGGAATTGTGACAGGCTTTAATTTCGATAACACAGGTCTCCTTGGCTCTGATGTTCAAATGAACCGTTGTGTTATTGATTTCAAAAAATAAAAAAATTAATTCATTAAACAGAATTTTTTAAATAATAACTTTTCATATTCAGAAAGAATGAAGGGGCACGAACGAATTCATCTTTTTCTTGACAGGGATAAGGCTGGTTTGGAAAGCACTCAGAAGGCATTAAAATGGTCAGCCAAATACCTTGACAAAAGTCTTTGTTATAAACACTCCAAAGATTTAAATGAGCATCTGATAAAACAGCATCAACGAGAAGAGCTTAAACGAAGGCACCGATTCAGGATGAAGTTTTGAAGTTTTAGGAGTCAGCTATGTTTTGGGCATCCCAAAACGCTGGCTTCCTTCATCCGCATTTGGCGGATTCAAGAAGGTGACCTCATGCTAACGCATTCGGAAATAAAAAAGAGAAAGAGAATGGAGCAAGTAAATCTGATAAGAAGAAAGGGCGGCGGACCGAAGAAGGTTGTAAAACGAAATCGACCGCTCACCGTTAAATGCAATATCATAGAAAGAAAAGTAATTGAAAGAAAAGCAAAAGAAGCTGGTCTTACTGTTTCTGAGTACTTAAGAAACACGGGACTTGCGGCAAAAAAATTGACAGACGATGGCTGCAAACCTTAACCAGATAGCTAAAAAAAAGAAGCTTTTCTTAAAGCAAACAGAACAAAAAATATTTGGTATGATAATGGTCTTAAAAAAATTGGAGACCGGTAGAATTTGACGTTAATTTTTCATTTACAATGTTAGTGAAACACTGCAAAAAATTTCTTCTTTTCATTCGCAAAAATGTTTTTTCGCCTCGTTGCGACCTGTTTCTGACCCCCTTCATATATCTTTGATTGGCAAAACTGCGATGCTCTCTCAAAGAATATTTTGCTGACCGGTCTTGTATCCCAAACCGGAAAAAATCTCCTTTCAATAGTAAAGGGTAAATAGCCATATCGGATAACTCATTATTTGCACCAGTGATCAACAATAACTTACAATGGTGATTTAAATAATACAATTAAAGAGTAGCCTGTAGCATTCAGGTGATTTAAATTCAGGAAAAATCATTATTTGCTTTTGATGGATAACGTTTTTTGGTTGCGCTGCAATTACTTGTTTTATGCTGCCGATGCCC
>WNFY01001404.1_pt1 | contig 22661 bp, 22 predicted proteins | sample 5400091 | NCBI WGS metagenome assembly WNFY01 (sample SAMN13153364, study PRJNA577476) | soil metagenome | isolation source: 60 cm soil or saprolite under grassland replicate 1 | place: USA:California | collected 2016-06-15
GTGACCAAAGAAGGCGGCGAAGAAGTGATGGTTAAAGGAACGGAGACCGATTACTTCGATGGCGAAGAATGATTTGCACCACAGAGAACACGAAGATCACAGAGTTTGACAGAATTAACAGAATGAACCGAATCCATTCTGAAAATTCTGTTCATTCTGTCTCGCTGGGAGCTTCGTGAACTGCGTGTCCTTCGTGGTGGATCTCTAAAGCGATGAGGAAAGTCAACGTTAACGAAATCAAAGAAGAGCCGTGGCAATCGCCGGGTGGAAAGTACGCTGCGCATTTCAAAGGGATCTCAATCGCGCTCGGACGCGATCCGGATTCGCTCGATTTGGCGAAACGGCATCCGTTCGATCTGGAGTGGACGCGCGTGCCGCCCGGAAAACACAATTTTCCGTATCACGCACACTCAGCAGCGTGGGAGCTTTATCTCGTCATCAGCGGCAAAGGCAGTGTGCGCCATAAAAATGGAAAAACTGACGTTGGCGACGGCGACGCGTTCATCTTCGGGCCTGATGAACCGCATCAAATCACCAACAGCGGCTCGGAAGATCTCATTTACTACGTCATCGCTGATAATCCGATTGGCGAATCAGCTTACTATCCCGACAGCGGAAAGTGGAAAGTGAACAAAACGTCGGCGGCGGATCGTGTTGTGATCAAGAGCAACGAGACCGATTATTTCGACGGGGAGGAATAGCTTTTGTCATGTCGAGCGAAGTCGAGACATCTCTAAATGTTTCCGAGTGGGCGCGTTCGTGATACAGAAATAGTAAGAGATTCCTCCACTCCGGTCGGAATGACAAAATGATCGACGACAACACGGATTCTAAAAAGTCATCGCCAGATTTTCGCTACCAAACGCTTCTGAACATTTTACACGGGCCGCTAGAGGTCATCGACGTGCAGAAGCTGGTCAATGCCTGCGCTGACAAATGGTACAATCAAACGCTTTGCCAGGTGAATGACTCGGTCGTGCGGCTTGGCGTGTTGGAGGGCGAATATCACTGGCACGAACATAACGACATTGACGAATTCTTCTTTGTGCTCGACGGCCATTTCCTGATCGACCTTGAAGACAAGGTTGTCGATCTTGGACCGCGTCAGGGCTTTGTTGTTCCAAAAGCGGTTCGACATCGCACGCGCGCGCCGGAACGCACGGTCATTCTTATGGTCGAACGAGCGGATATCGTTCCTACAGGCGATTGAAAATTATTTCCGGCGGACAGACGGGAGTCGATCGGGCGACGCTCGATGTGGCGCTCAAGCATCGGGTCAAGTGCGGCGGCTGGTGTCCGGCCGGACGCCTCGATGAATCCGGGAAAATTCCGGATCGTTATCCGCTAAAAGAGTTAAAGAAGGGCGGACCCGAGGAGCGCACGCTGCGGAACGTCCAGGAATCTCAAGGAACGATCGTGATTTACTTTCATGAGTTGAGCGGCGGAACCGCATACACGGTGGGATGCTGCATTGAAGATCGACAATCACATCGCTTGATCGATGCGGCGAAGTATTCGCCGGAAGCCGCGGCGACGTTGATGGTTTCCTTTGTTTGCGACCACGAGATCGACATCCTCAACGTGGCTGGCCCGCGGGAAAGCGAATGGGTCGGCGGCTACGCCTACGCCTATCGCGCGGTGGATATTTTGCTTTCGCGCTTGAGATATTAAGCAGCCGCTACTCGTAGCGAAGCGCTTTCACCGGGTCGAGCCGCGCGGCGAAGTAAGCGGGGATGAGCGCGGCAAATGAGCAAATCAAAAACGCGCTGACGCAAATGATGGTCACGTCGTGAGGGACGACTTGGGCGGGAATCTCGGAGAACTGGTAAACTTCGCGCGGAAAAATTTCGATGTGCAATGTCGACGCAAGCCAATGACTGAATTCGTTGCGATAACGAATCAGCGTCATGCCGAGACCTAAGCCGGTCAGCGTTCCAAAAAGTCCGACCACGGTCCCCTGCCCCAGAAAAACCCAGATGATCTGGGAAATATTCGCGCCCAACGCTTTTACAATTCCGATCTCGCGCCGTTTCTGAACCGTGACGGTGATGAGCGTGCTCATGATTCCGAACGCGGCGACCACGACAATGAAGAAAAGCAAAAAGAACATGACGTTGCGCTCGAGCCGCACCGCTTCGAAGAATTGATGATTCATCTCGGTCCAGGTTTGCGCGAACACCGGCGGCTCAATGAACTGCTCGATTGATTCCTTCACGCGATCGGCGCCGTAAGGATCGTCGGTCCGAATGGTGAGGCCGTGGAGCGCGTCGCTCAGATTATAAAGCTCCTGTCCGATGTAGATCGGCACGAGCACAAACTCGGAGTCATATTGATAGCGCCCGGTCTCAAAAATGCCGGTGACGGTCAAATCTTTTGGCAGAACAACCTCGCGCAATTTATCGAGCGCTTTCTTTTCGTCTGCGCCCTTCGCGTTTTCGAGATTCTTAATCTCATCGAGAATCTGTCCGAGGTTTCCGGGGGAATAAACGGTCAGCTTGTCGCCAACATTGATGCGCAAGATGCGGGCGAGATCACTTCCGAGCACGGCCGATTCGCCATCGAGATCGAGCTGACCTTTTTTAATGAACTTGCGAATCGGAATCACTTTTTCTTCCTGGGCCGGGTCGATCCCTCGCATCACCGGCGCCAATCGCTGGTTTTGGAATTCAACAATGACCGGGCCTTGAACGAACGGCGCGGTCGCGACCACGTGCGGCGTGTCGTCGATCTTCTGCTGAAGTGTTCGCCAGTCGCGCATCACGTCCTCGCTTTTCACAAGAATGTGCGCGTCAAAATCGATTATTTTTTGCCGCAGCTCGCGATCGAAACCGGTCATCACCGAAATCACGAGAATCAGCACAGTCACGCCAAGCGTGACGCCGATGATCGAAATCAAAGTGATGATGGACAGAAATGTACGTTTCGGTTTGAGATAACGCAGCGCGAGAAAAAGACTGAACGGCAGTTTCAAGTTGCCGTTATGTTGGCTGCGAACGCGACCGTTTACAACCCAGCGGGATGCCGCGCTTGAAAACTCCACGCGTCGCGACCATCGACGTGCCAGCGCGGACCAGCATCGCTCCCGTAGCGCAGATCAGTGGTGTCGAGACGCAGACCGGCGATCATCGCGAACACGTGACCGTGTCGTGAATAGATCGTGAACCAGCGACCGCGGCCGCGTTCGCCGTAACGAAGAAAATCGCTCGAAGGCAACGGTTGCTCGAGCATCCCGGCATAATGAAGCGCGAACGACACGGTGCCGGAACAATCGTAACCGTAATCGTGGAACGATCCATGTCCGCCGCCCCAAACGTACGGGCGATTGCGAATCGTGTTGATCGCCCAGATTGCATGTTTGACTGTGTCGGGCGCGTTCGCCGGCGCGTAGGCGATTCCGTTTCGCAACACCGCGCGATTTCCGGAGACCATTGGATGCGAACCGCCGAGATCGAATCCCGGCAGCGGTGCTTCCGAATCGAATTCGTCAGGTTGGATCGGTTCCGCATGGCGAATCGCTCGTGGCGTGTAATAGGCAACTTGAATTGCCTGCGCACGCGCAGGTTGTCGATCAAATGAAAACGGCTGAAGCGGTACGCCATCGGCGGTTTGCGCCGAGTAGACAGTTTCGCGGGTCCGCCAGGATTGCGCGTGGGAAGAACAAACGAAGAGGAAGAGAAGCGCACTAGCCACGAAACAAACTGGCCAGTAGTTAGGCGAAATTACCCTACGGGGCTGTGACACGCATCGCCTAAGAAGCTGCTTTCAGGCCATTTATTTGAGGGCGTTCGCTTTTAGGTCTTCGAGGGTAACGAATTCGAGGGCGGAAGCGTGGGTTGCTTCGAGATCGATGGGCGCGGCGCGATTGTGTTCGAGCGCGGATTTCCAGCGCGTAACGCAAACGCACCATTTGTCACCAGGTTTGAGTCCGGGAAATCCCCATTCCGGAACCGGGGTGACCAGATCGTTGCCGTCGAGAACGGAGAAATCCAGAAAGTCGCGGGTCACTTTCACACAGACGGTGTGCAAACCGACATCCTCGAGTGCGGTTCGACAAAAGCCGTCACGAAAAAATCCGGTCATCGGATCGCGGCAACAACATTTTAATTCGGTCCCGAGGACGTTGGTCGGCATAAATCAGGCAAATTCCGGTTCTTCAGTCGAAACGGTGGCTTCGCCTTCGGTTTGCCTTAGCGCTTGCTCGACCGCTCGCCATGGAAGCATGGCGCATTTCACGCGCTGCGGAAATTTTCGGACGCCGCGCATCACCCGAAGATCGCCGAGCTTTTTTGGCGCATCGTTATTTTCGGTCGTTACTAAATTGTGAAATGCGCTAAGCATTTCGCCGACTTCTTCGCGGCTTTTCCCTTTCAATTTCATTGTCATCAACGAGGCCGATGCCTGACTGATGGCGCAGCCGTGACCAGTGAACTTGACGTCCTGTAATCCGCCGCCCCCGTCGAATTTCACGGCCAGATGAATTTCGTCGCCGCAGGCGGGATTATCGCCGTGAACTCGAACCGCAGCATCAGGAAGTTCGCCAAAATTTCGCGGGCGACGCGAATGATCCAGGATCACGTCCTGATAAAGCTCTTCCAGATCGCCAAGTTCCGGGTTCATTTGAAAAAACGGACCGCTTTCCGAAGAATGTCGATCATGCGATCGATTTCCTCGCGGGTACTGTAGAAATAGAAACTGGCGCGCGAGGTTCCGGTTACGTCGAACCGGCGCATGAGAGGTTGGTTGCAATGATGCCCGCCGCGCATGGCGAGACCATAGCGATCGGCAAACGTGGTGAGATCATGCGGATGCGCTGCATCCATCACGAAACTAATAACTCCGCCGCGTTCTTGCGCCGTTCCAATCACTCGAAGTCCGGGCAATTCGGCCATTCCTTTCAAGGCGTAACCGGCAAGATCGACATCGTGTTCAAAAATCTCGGCGCGCCCGATTCCTTCGATGTAATCAATTGCCGCAGCCAGCCCGATTGCGCCGGCAATGTTCGGGGTGCCGGCTTCGAAACGGTGCGGCGGTTTCTTGAACGAGCTTTTTTCCAACGTCACGCTCGTGATCATTTCCCCGCCGCCGTGCCACGGCGGCGTCGCCTCGAGAATTTCCGATCGCCCATAGAGAACGCCGATCCCGGTCGGCCCGCACATTTTGTGGCCGGAAAAAGCCAGAAAATCGCAGCCGAGTTCCTGAACATTGAGCGGCATGTGCCCAATACTTTGCGCTGCATCGACCAGAGTAACTGCGCCAACCGCGCGCCCTTTGTGGCAAAGATCGGCGACGGGATTAATCGTGCCGAGCGAATTGGAAACGTGGGTGAAGGCAAAGATTTTCACTTCGGCCGTCAGCAGTGACGGAAGTTTTTCCAGCTCAAGTGTGCCGTCGTCTCGGACCGGAATGAAACGCAATTGCGCGCCAATTCTTTCGGCGAGCAGCTGCCAGGGCACGAGATTGCTGTGATGCTCCATCTCGGTGAGCAAAATCACGTCGCCAGGGCGGAGATATTTTCCGCCCCACGCTTGCGCGACCAAGTTAATGCTTTCGGTTGTGCCGCGCGTGAAGACGATCTCATCCGCGCTCGCAGCGCCGATAAAATCAGCCACGTGCTGTCGTGACTTTTCGTAATGCGCGGTCGCGCGTGCGCTCAATGTGTGCAGGCCGCGATGCACATTGGCGTTTTCGTGTTCGTAATAGTTTCGAACGACGTCCAACACCGCGCGCGGTTTCTGCGAGCTGGCCGCGTTGTCGAAGTAAATCAGCGGACGACCGTTCACGCGCTCCTGCAGAATCGGAAAATCTTCGCGGAGCGCGGACCAATCCACGCGACTAGTGGCCGCTTTGTGCATGGGATAATCTGCTCCATGCGCAGCGACGCGCCAGTTTATTCCCGGGCACCTTAGGATCGACGTCGTCTTTTGTCTTGTGGACGGCCAACTCAATTCCTTAACCTGGGCCGCAGGTCAAACGGGCGGTGGAGCTCAATCTTAAACGGTGCCGGCAGAGCGCCGCTACACGATGAAGAAAACGGTCATTGTTTACTGGCTGCTCCCGGCAAAGCCGGAGCGCGAATTGTTTTGCGAAATCGTGCGGATTCTGCGCAAAGAATTTCGGGCGCCGAATTTTGAACCGCACTTAACACTTTTTTCAACAACCAAAGATCGACAATCACCGAAGAAAGTTTTGCGGCGGATATCAATGCGACGGATTCGGCTGACCACCCGCAGCGTCAGTTTTTCATCTGAGTTCACGAAAACACTTTTTGTCCGGTTTAAATCGAGCGACGCGCTGCGCAAGCTGGTGGCCGACCTCGGCCGCGCAACCAAATCACTGGCAAAGGCTCCTAAAGAGCCGCACCTAAGTTTGCTTTACAAAAAACTGCCGCGCACGGCGAAGAAGGAACTGGCGGCAGTGATGAAATTGCCGCTTCGCATTGTTGTTTTCGATTCGATCGCGGCGGTGCGGTGCGCTTCACCATCGCGGACTAAGGCCGATGTTGAGGCGTGGAAGATTCTGGCCAAAAGACCGCTGCGCCGATAGTGGATTGAAATCTTCTTCATCGGTTCGAGCTTTATCTACCGATGGATCCGAAAACGAAGATTTTCGGCAAGCACGACCCGGCGACGATCAGGCAAATTGAAACCTGCGTGGCAACGGGCGGCGAGCGCGGCGTGCTTTGCGCCGACGGTCACAAAGGTTACGCCCAGCCAATCGGCGGCGTCGTTGCCTACAAAGACAAGATTTCACTCAGCGGCGTCGGGTTCGACATCGCTTGTGGCAATCTCGCAATCCTGACCGACGCCAAACGCGAAGAGATTGCGCCGAAGACCGGCAAGATCATGGACGAGGTGGTGCGGGAAATTTCGTTCGGGATTGGGCGCAAGAGCAAAACGCGCGTCGAACACGAATTGTTCGAGGATCCGGCGTGGCAATTAAAACCGATCGGTGATTTGAGATCGATGGCGGCCGCGCAACTCGGGACGGTTGGTGGCGGCAATCATTACGTCGATATTTTCGCGGACGAGGAGGATCGGATCTGGGTCGGCGTCCATTTCGGCTCGCGCGGACTTGGCCACAAGACGGCCACTCATTTTTTGAAGGCCGCCGGCGGAAAAGACGGAATGGATGTGCCGCCCACGGTGGTCGATGAAAAATCAGAGATCGGTCACGATTATCTTGCAGGAATGCATCTGGCCGGGCGCTATGCCTACGCCGGACGCGAAGCGGTTGCACGATACGTAGTCCAAAACATTTTGGGCGCGCGGATTGTCGATGAAGTGCACAACCATCACAACTTCGCCTGGCGCGAAAAACACGATGACGAAGAGTTCTGGGTCGTGCGCAAAGGCGCCACGCCCGCATTTCCCGGACAAAAAGGTTTTGTGGGCGGAAGCATGGGCGACGATGCGGTGATTATCGAAGGACTCGATTCGCCGACTTCCCGCGAAGCGCTTTTTTCAACCATTCATGGCGCCGGACGAATCATGTCGCGCACGGCAGCGAAAGGAAGATTTGTGAAGGTCGGCAACAAACGAATCCGCCAGGACGGACTCGTCCGGCACGATGAGATGATGAAATGGTTGCACAGCCGCGGAATTGTTTTACGCGGTGGCGATTTGGACGAAGCACCGCAAGCGTACCGGCGTTTGCCTGATGTCTTACAAGCGCACGCGGGCACTATCCGCGTGCTGCACACGTTGCGGCCGCTCGGTGTGGCAATGGCCGGGCGCGATATTGTCGATCCTTATAAAGATTGAACGCGATCGAAGCGGTCAGGGGGTTGCGCCTGCAGAAAGTTCAGGAATTGGCGTCGCAGACGGAGATGTCGATGTTGCCGACGGTGCAGGCGTTGGAGCTGGCGACGGCGTTGGCGTTGGACTGGGCGATGCGCCGGAGATTTTCGTAAGCTCATCTTCGAGGAGCCGTTTTTCTTCGACGTAGATGGGACCGCGTTTCGCCACCTGGATGTATTCCTTGGCGCCGTCAGTCTGATTTGCATCGAGAAGCAAAACGGCGGCGTAAACAGCGGTATGCGATTCGTGCAACGATTCGGGCGGCAGCTTTTGGAGAATCTCGAGTCCCTCGGTGGTGCGACCCTGCGCGTAAAGTGAGAATGCATAAGTCACTGCGCAGTTCACGTCGTCGGGCGCGAGATCGTAAGCTTGTTTGGCCAGCTCCTGCGCTTGTTTTGTGTTCTGATCGATGTTTAACCCAAGCCGCGCGAGATTGGTGGTGATCCCAATTTCGTTAGGCGAAGCGTCGTGTAAACGCTGGAGCACATCGTAAAGTTTTTTGACGTCTTTATTTCCGCGATAAATCCGATAAAGGGCGTCGAGTGCTTCGCGCCGGCTGGGGGGAGTCCGCGAGAGCCGCGACCAAAGTTCTTCGCTCTCAATCGGCAAATTCCATTTGCTGGCAAGGCGCGCGAGTTTGATTTCGCGATCGGGTTGATCGGCAGCGGCACGGAGCGCAGCGCGCCAGAGGGTGTCAAACTCGGCATCGGCGCTGGATTGACGTGATTGCCGCCAGGCAAAGCCCTGATAGGCGAGCCGGAGATAATCTTCGTCCCCCCAGGACCCGCTTCGTGTCCACCGCCGCAAGCGGGACCAGTTCTTTTGTTCGGCAAAGGCGGCCGCGATAGCGATGGCGGCGGGCGGTTTCGCGGTTGTCGCCTCAGGCAATTTATCCATCCACTTCACAACCTCAGACGCCAGGCCGTTTTCATTCATCCAATCCATGAGAAGGCCGAGGTCGCCGGAGTTGCGAGATGCGACTGGTTTCACTTTTTCTAGGAGCACATCGAATTTTTCCGCGTCCAGCTTCCGGTAGAAATTCAAGCAGAGTAAATAATCGCCGAAGCTGACCTCGGGCGACATTTGCAATTGTTGCGCGAATCGATCAGCGGCTTGGAGATCATTGTGATCGACCGCGTCATTGAGCAATGCCCGGAGAGCGCCGGTGCGAAACTCCGGAACTTGAGTGAGATGCTCCAGACTGTCGCGCGCCTGAGAGCTTTTCCCCGGCTCTTGCGAACGGATCTGGAGCGCGGCGAGATTAAATTTATAAAGATCGTTTTGGGGATCTTTGTTTACCGCGATGGCGAACTGCTGCTCTTGTTCGGCGAGATTTCCTTCGGCTCGCGCCAACCAGCCGGCTACGACATGGAAGGCCGCCAGATCCTGCGCCCTGGGCGCGACGTGCTCCAATGTTTTTCGCGCAAGATCGATCTGACCAAACCGCAATGCGGCCGAAGCGAGATTGAGCTGACTGTCGATGTTGTCAGCCTGCAAACGGGCAATCTGCGCCCGCCAGGAAACCGTGTCCTCCGAGTTTTGTTTTTCGGTGGCTTCGGCAAGGATGTAAAAAGCGGGAAGTGAATCGCGATGGCGTTCGAGGACCTGGCGGGCCAATCGATTCGCGCCGACGAAATCTTTTTTCTCCAACATCGCGGTTGCGCGCTTGAGTAAACGTGATTCGCGCCAGCCGGTGTAAAGCTTGGAGCTGTAAGTTCCAAAAAGGGCAATCAACAGCACGGCCACGGCGGCGGCCGCAACGTAAAGCGCAACTCGGACTGGCGGTAGATGAAGCCGGAAGCTTGGAAACGATTCGACGCCCGGCAACGATCGGCTGCGTCTTTTGCGCCGCACGCGTCTGATTTTTTCCGGCATCTATTCTCTATGCGTTCGCGGTCGCCGGAATGCAACTGACGGGTGGACAAAGTCCGGTCGGAAGGGTTAGGTCTGCTCCGCTTCGCGGACAACAGGAACACTCTCGAATTGATCGCGAACCCGTTCGCGCACGCGCGGTCCCCAAACATAACGCGTTAAGAGCACTTTGATCGTCGCCGTTAATGGCACGGCGAGAATCGGTCCGAGCAAACCGCCAATTAACAGTCCCCAGACAAAGATTGAGACGATGACAGTCATCGGATGCAGACCCACCGATTTCCCGACGATGCGCGGCGCGTAAAACATCCCTTCGAGATTTTGGATAGCGATGAATATAACGGTGACGATGAGCGGATGCGTCCAATCACCCCACTGAAGTGCCGCGATCAGGACCGCCGGTACCCAGCAAATCACAATTCCAATGTACGGAATCATCGTCAGAACCACGACCAAAAGGCCGATCAACGGCGCAAAACTTAACCCGAGCAGGGTGAGCGCGCTTCCAATGAGTGTTCCGTCGACGAGGCAAACGAGCAATTGGCCCCGAAAATACGCAATGATGTAGTTGTTGATCTCTGATAGCGCCGCTGCGATCTCGTCCTTCAAAGGGGAAGCCCGGAGCGGAAGGTAATCTTTCCATCTCTTTTCGATCCGCGGCCGTTCCTTCAAAAGGAAAAAGAGGTAAATCGGAACCATGATCAAACTGAGCAAGAAGCCGGTCACGCCGAGAAATCCGCCAATACTCTTTTTTACAATATTCCAAATTTTTTCGGCTAACGTGGGCAAATACCGCTCCAGGTTCGGAATAATTTTCTCGGCTTTCGTTTCAAGTTGCTGCCGCTCGGCCGAACTGATTTTGGCCGGCGCAGCCGAAATCGTTTCAACGGCTGACGCGGTAGCTTCCGGCAGTGGAGTCGGCGCAGGCGCAGCAGGGGTTGGCGATGGTGGGTGCGGCGCAGGTGTTCCGAGCAAGAAATTCACTAGGCTCGACGACGCAGATTTCCCGCGACCGGCAGTACCGCCGGCCATGCGATTGTACTGAACGATAAGATCGACAATGCGGTCGCGCGCTTTTTGGGTGTAACTGGGAAGCTCTCGGGCAAAGTTCGCGCTTTGCATTGAAATGGTTGGCGCGACCCACGCGACCAAGCCGCCCAGGGCAATAACAGCACTGGCAAAAATTACAATGATGGCCCAGCCGCGTCCCATTTTGCGACGGCAGAGCTCGGTTACAAGCGGATCGAGCAGGTAGGCAAGGATGACCGCGATCGCAACGGGAATCAAAATCGGCTGGAGAAAACTGATGAGATTGGCGCCGACGTAAACAACCGCACCGGCTATCACGATCAGCAGGACAACAAATAAAGCGGTGAGCGCAGCCCACATCGTTCTTTTCTGCCAGGGTGTTGGATACGCCTTCATGCCAACGATCAGTTCGACAGAAAGCCAGGCGACATAACTTTAATGGATCGGGTTTGCATTCGGAGGCTGGCCTTTACTCATTTTCGTCTTCGCATTGTCAATCTTGCCGGCCAGTTTTTTGTTTTGAGGGTCGAGATTGAGCGCCTTTTGCCAAGCATCCAAAGCCTCAGCAGATTTATTCAATTTCGCGCAGGTATCTCCAATATGTTCAAGCACAACCGGGTCGTCGCGGGTTAACTTCTGCGCGGCACGGCGGAGATCGGTCAACGCTTGATCGAATTTATCCTGCCGGAACTCAAGCCATCCCAACGTGTCAATGTATGCGCCATTATTTGGGTCGGCTTGCAACGCCAGCTTAATCATTTGCTCGGCTTCATCGAGATGCGTGTTGTGCTCGGTCCACATGTAGGCCAGGTAATTGTAAGCATCTGCGGCATTGGCCGGATCGACCGCAATCGATTTTCTAAAAAGATCCGCCGCTTTGTCGTACAGGCCGGCTTGTTCCGCGGCTGCGCCATAATCGAAATAAAATCGCGCATTTGCAATCTCGGCGCCTTCGGCCTCGGCTTCATGCAAAGCTTCTTCGAATGTGGCGACCGCCGCCTGGAAATGTTTCGCTTCGCGTTGAGCGATGCCGAGGTAGTAAACGATTTCCGGCGTTTGGGGGAAGTGTTGCCGCGCTTCGCTGAGTACTTTGACCGCGCGGTCGCTCTCCTTCAACGGGCCAAGAAGCAGCTCGGCTAAATGGAGATATGGGCTGGCGCGACCAGGATTAATGGTCAGACTCTGCTCATAATTGGCAGCCGCTTTGGCAAACGCCGCTTTTGCCTGGTCGGTCTTTTTTTCCCGTTCCAACGCGCGAGCAGCATCATCCAGCAACCCAGCCAGTAAGTCGTAGGGTTGATATTTTTCGGGGTGTTCCTTGATGATTTCCTCCAGCATCTCCACGGCTTTATCGCGCTGGTTCGTTAGAACGAAACCCGTGGCGAGTTTTTCTCGCGCATTGGTATCGTTCGGCTCGAGCTCTAGTAGACGCAGATAGAGCGGGATGGCCTCCCTAATTTGCTGGGTGGAGGCATAATAATCGGCGACCTCTTTAAGAGCGGCCGGGTTGTCGCCGGCATGCTCGGCCGCCTTCTTAAAGATTTCATTCACCCGCGTGGTTTCATCCGGCTTCGGCGGGCGATCAGGCTTAAAAACAATCGACGCGTAAAGTTTTCCGAGACGCGCCCAAAAGACGGCATCGTCATCGGGCGTCGCGGCTGCGCGGTCCAGCGACTGCAAGGCTCTTTTCTCATCTCCAGCCGCAAGCGCAATTTCACAAAGCCGTTCGTAGGCGTCGATGTTATGCGGATCAAGCGCGATAGCACGATTAACGTAATCAATGGCTTGGTCGGTCCGTCGAAGATATTTTGCGTAGATGAACGCAAGCTGCAGTAAAGGTTCAGAAGCATTCGGATTCGCTTTGATGGCGTCTTTCAAAACGTCGATCGCCTGCGGAAAATCATCCTGCCGCGTAAGCAGTGCCGCGACGCGCGACGCCAAATCCGCCTGCCCTGGATCGACATCGAGCACTTTGCGATAGGCGGCCAAGGCTTTGTCCATTTCTCCATTCTCTTCGAACGACATCCCTTCAACAAAGTGCGCGAAGGCGTCGGCTTTATGCTCGCCTTCGGCGCGAAGTAAGAGGTCTTTAGGCGGGGTTGCGAACACGGAGTCCTCTTGCCGAGCCGATTTTTTTGTCGGCGCTGCGCTTGGAGAAATTTGAGGACTTGGCGCGGCAGAACGCGGTCGAGCAAGAAGAGGCGCTGATAAAGTCAGGAAAACTGCTCCAATAATCAGGCGATGGAGAATGCGCTCAAGCCGGCCGTTGGGCTCCATCATGTTGCCGATTGTAGTCGCGCGAAACCTTGCACGCAAACGCTCGAGCGCGGCCTAACGAATGGAAAAGCTACGCTTTGTATCGTAAGCGCTTCTTGTGGCGATTCGCCCGCATGCGCTTGCGGCGCTTATGCTTTGAGATTTTCGCCTTACGTCTTTTCTTCAGGGAGCCCATAACGAATTTGCATTCTGCAGTTGCCGATCCAACCACGGAGCAGGCCCGATTTCAACTGACTTCTTGTGACAAGCAGCCTGTTTCGGAAACGAATGCTACGTCGTCAGGAAGATATTCGGTGAATAAGGATCATTCACCGGAACGGTCGCTGGGCTTACGTTGCTTAACGGAGATTACGCGTAAAACCGTGCGCGTAGAATTCACATGGAACTTGCACCTGCGTCGCTCCGCCTGGCTGGAATCTCCACTGAAAGAACGCTTTCGTCGCCAACTCGTTCAAGAGCACGTGACCAGTTGTCTTGAGACGTTTACCGCTCCACGCATCGGTCGCGAGTTTGGCCGGATACTCTGGATATACGAACTTAGTTAGAGCTGGCGGTCTTCCGACGTTCACGTCCACTCCGATTCCCTGCGATGACAACGAAGCTCACTGCAGGATCACAACAATAGCAGCTGCGATTTTGAAGCGCATGTAAGTGTTCGGTGACATTGTACTTAAGGAATCGAAGCGCAGCATTTGGCCTTGCAGTTGTAGACGTTTTTATCGGGCTGGTGGGATTTGAACCCACGGCCTCCTGGTCCCGAACCAGGCGCTCTACCAAGCTGAGCCACAGCCCGAACTTCCTTCAGCGAATAAACGAATCCCGAAGTGCGCGCATTACCTCGCGCATTTCATCGCTGATGGCAAGCGATTAGGAAAGACTGACACGTTGCCGGAGATCACCCCTGACGAAGGCCGGGCTGTTCAAAAAAATATCACTCCGTCTAAGGCGAAGTCCTCGTTTTTCTCTCAATTATGGGATCGGCGCGGCGATGAGCTCGAATTTATACCCCGAGTGCTAATTTTACGATCAATGGTGGTCCAGATATCACCGGCGCAATTGTCTGCAAGAACTTCTATGCCAATGGAAACGTGCACTGGCATTACGATCGCCAGCTCGATAAAGAGAGCAACGCGGCCGATTATCGCGTCATCAGCTACGTCGAAGACATTCGTTAGGCCGCTCGCTCCGTACTCGCAAAGACCCGCCTAATTGTCGATGTTTTCATAGAGCGAGATCGACATCCCGTCGATCGGAACAAATCGGTTGACAACCCTTTCAACCGCTCGCAGTGTCAACGCTCCATTTTTATGATCGCGTCGCAGCTCACACCCTCCGCTCTCGCCACCAGCGCGCCGACCATTCTTCAATTCCCGACGGAAGCCAACTGCGCCGTCAGATCCTTGCGCCATATGACGACTCAACTCCTCCAGGAAGCCGCTCAAATTATTCCCAATCAGCAACTCCTGATCAACGTTGTCTCCAAGCGCGTTCGCCAACTCGGCTTGGGACATCGACCCATGGTTGAAACCACACCACGTATGTCGCTGACCGATATCGCTTTGAAGGAAATCATTGCCGGTAAGCTCGCTCACGAACCTCTCAAAGGTCCGGATACCGCATAATCCTCAGCGCGTTCCGCGCGCGATCATGCCCGCCGAGTCGATCCTTAATCGCAAGGCGCTGCGGGATTTTCACATCCTCGAGCGCTACGAAGCCGGCATCGAGCTAAAAGGCAGCGAAGTAAAATCCGTCCGGGCCGGCAAGGCTAACATCAGCGACGCCTTCGCGCGGATCGAGAACAACGAAGCGTTTCTCTATAACGCCGACATTCAGCCCTACGAAAAAGCCAGTCACGAAATCCCGCCCGCAAAACGTGTCCGTAAACTTTTGTTGCACCGACAAGAGATCGACAAGCTTTACGGAGAAAGCCAGGTCAAAGGCAGAGCGCTAGTTGTCCTGAAGCTCTACTGGAAGAATGGAAAGTTGAAAGCCGAGCTCGGCGTCGGCCAGGGCAAAGTCGCTCGCGATAAACGCGCCGACTTGAAAAAGCGCGCCGTCGAACGCGAAACCGCGCGCGAAGTTGCGCGCTTCAACCGCAAACACGGTTAGATCGACCATTGCCTTTCGAGCACTGAAAGTCAACGTTCCCAAATGGCTAGCTTTTCGTACCGCGATAAAATCGCTCTCATCACCGGCGGCTCGCGTGGCCTTGGATTGGAAATCGCGCGCCAGATTTGCGCGCGCGGAGGCAAGGTGGCTCTCATCGCGCGCGACGCCGAAGAGCTCGAGCGCGCGAAAACGGACTTGAATCAGTTCGCTACAGACGTTTTGACAATCCCGTGCGACCTGCTCGAGTCCGCGCAAATCCAATCCGCAGTCCAACAAACGCTTCGGCGCTTCGGTAAGATCGACATCTTGATTAACAACGCCGGCACCATCGAGGTCGGTCCGCTTGCCCATATGCAACTCAAAGATTTTGATCGCGCGATGCGCCTGCATTTTTGGGCGCCGTTTATCTTCTATCTGCTGATCGTGCCTCAGATGCGGGCTAAAGGCGGCGGTCGCATTGTGAACATTTCGTCCGTCGGCGGGAAAATTGCCGTGCCGCACATGGCGCCTTATTCGGCCAGCAAGTTTGCGCTCGTGGGCTTTTCCGATGCCATGCGGGCGGAACTCGCCCAAGACAATATCTACGTCACAACCGTCACGCCCGGACTGATGCGCACGGGTTCGCAAGTCCACGCCAAGTTTAAGGGCGATCATGCTGCCGAATACCGATGGTTCGATTGGTCGTGTAAAATTCCGTTCGCTTCCATTTCGGTCGAACGCGCTGCAGGTAAAATCTTGAACGCCTGCCGGTGCGCTAAGCCCGCGCTCATCATCCCCTGCTCAGCCTATTTTGTCATCGCCGCCAACGCTCTGTTTCCGAACCTGTTTGGCCGCGTAATGAAAATGCTCAATCGTTGTTTACCAGCGCGAGTCACCCAAAGCGGCAATGAAGCAAGATCTGGCGCGGAAGTTCGACCGCAGTGAATACGAAGCGTCTTTTCGTTTCGATCGATCCGCCGCAATCAATCCGAAAAGTGCTGGTCGATCTCGATCCCCGTATTCGCGGCGTCCGTTGGACCGCCGATGATCAAATGCATCTGACGCTCGGGTTTTTCCCCGACGTTCCGGAGCATGTCGATCTTGCGTTGCGCGAAAAGCTCGAGGCAATTGAGTTTCGCGCCTTTTTTCTGCCAACTGAAGGAATCGGAACATTTCCTCCCAAAGGCGTGGTGAAGATTGTCTGGATCGGCGTCGGCGCAGGCCATCCACATCTTTTTCAACTTCACAAACGCGTTCAGGATGCAGCGCTCGCGGTAGGTCTCGCCGCCGATCTTCGACATTGGCATCCGCATATTACGCTCGCCCGCTGCCGCGATGTTCCGGCCGGCGCACTCCGCAAATTTCTGAAATCAAATGGAGAGCTGGACGCCGGAATGTTTCGCGTCGAGGCGTTTCACCTTTATTGCAGCCAGCTAACACCATCCGGCCCAATTCACACGTGCCAGCTCTCAGTGCCGGCTCGATAACGGCGCGGCCACATGTTCGAGCGGCCGACGCTCAGCTGCCACGCCGATCCAAAGTTCAACAAACGCTCCCAAAATCATCAAGAAGGCGGCTGCTAGATAACCTGCGAAGAGCGCGCTGCTCGACCCGGTGCCGATGATCCAGCCGAACAACAACGGCGCAAAGACCCCACCGACGAGAGTTCCAATTGCGTAAAAGATTGCGATCGCAAACGCGCGAATTTCGAGGGGAAAAATTTCGCTGACCGTCAAATACGCAGAACTCGCGGCCGCCGAAGCAATGAAAAAGATGATTGTCCAGGCTATTGTCTGCGTTTCAGCAGTGAGCAGCCCTGCGTGAAACAACCAAGCGGTCAGCGCGAGCAAAATTCCGGAGACACCATAAGTCGCAGCGATCATTGGTTTGCGGCCAATCGTGTCGAACAACTGCCCGAGCACTACCGGGCCAAGAACATTTCCGAGTGCGAACGGCAGAAGATAGCCGCCGACGCTGCTTTCGGGCACTCCGTAAAATCGCATCAATACGAGCGCATAAGTAAAGAAGATGGCGTTGTAGAAAAACGCCTGCGTCAACATCAGCGCGAGCCCGAGAAACGAGCGTTGTCGATGTTCGTGCACGACCGCGTTCCAAATTTCTCGCCACGGAGTATGCGTTCGCGTGTGGATCCGCGTTGGGGGCGAATCATGCGCCGGCAACGTTTCGGGATCGGCCACCATTCTGCGCTCGACTTCTTCCACAATCTCTTCCGCTTCGGCGTTTCGCCCGTGAATCATCAACCAGCGCGGACTTTCCGGAATCCAGCGACGAAAGAAAATGACAATCAAGCCGAGCGTCGCGCCGATCCCGAAGGCAAAACGCCAGCCTAACCAGATCGGAAATCGATTCGGATCGAGCAGCAACAGCGTCGCCCCCGAACCGAGCGCGGCGCCGACCCAGTAAGAGCCATTGATCATCAAGTCCACCCGACCCCGCACCCGTGCCGGAATCAGTTCGTCGATGGCAGAATTGATCGCAGCGTATTCGCCGCCGATGCCCGCGCCGGTCAGTGCGCGAAAGAAAGCGTAGCTCGCAAAATTCCAAGAGAACGCGGACAGCGCCGTGCCGATGAGATAAACCGCAACGGTGATGAAAAATAATTTCTTCCGACCGAATCGATCGGTTCCGTAGCCAAACAAAAGCGCACCGATCACCGCTCCAGCAAGATAGCAGGTCGCGGTCGCGCCGACTTCGGCGTCGGTAAGAGCAAGAGTCTCGCGGCGCGTCAGGATTCCGCCTAACGAGCCAGCGAGCGTTACCTCAAGTCCGTCGAGAATCCAGGTCGCTCCCAGGGACATGACAATCAACCAGTGCCACCGACTCCACGGCATCCGGTCGAGCCGCGCTGGCACATACGATTCAATCGTTTCGCCGTTTACCATCGACGACCCTTTTCGCGCTATCATCCCCAGCGGAGCGGCGGACCTCTCATTCGAAGCGCGGAGCACGCAACTTACGTAGCGTGATCAACCCGCTGTGGTCAGTCCTCGTAGGTCGGCAATCCTTTGGCGCGGCGTTTTTCTTTAATGTAATTCACCATGTCCGCGGACGTTTTGAACTCGTCAGATTTAAACGGCGGCTTCTTCTTTCGACGTAAAACGCTATACCACCAGCGCCAGTAATTTTGCCAGGTGTCGTAGCCGGCCTCGGGCTTTTCTTTGGCAATCTCGGCCGCGATCCGTTGGTCCACGCGCTCTTTCCAATATTGTTCTTCGGTCACGTTCGCAACGCTGGTCCGGCCGGCTTCGTCGGTCCGATATTCTCGAATCGTGGGGCCGTGGATTGCGCAGCCGACGAGCAAAGTTGCAACGAGCAGGAGGCCAACGTTTCGCCGCAAATGAATTTTTTGCATGATCAATGCGAAGGATTTCTAGAATAAAACAAATCTCCGATTTCGAAAGCGAGCACTTTCGAAATTAAGCCGTCCGGCCGCAACAGTTCTTGTATTTTTTACCGCTCCCACACGGGCACGGTTCGTTCCGGCCCACCTTTGGGAGCGAACGCCGCACTGGGAGATCGATCGACACCTCGCCCGCGCCATCGCCATCCATCGCGACTCCTGCCATCGCGCCAACCGGCTGGAGCTGACGCGCGCGCGCCGGCGCGTTCGCCGTTGGCGCGGTCGGTGCATCTTCGCGGAGCAAGAATTGCGGAAGACTGGCGAGGAAATTCTCGAACGCCTGCAGATTTGATGTGCTCCGGAAAAGATTGTGCAGCACTTCGTTCTTAATGTTCGCCATCAGTTCGACGAACATGTCGTAAGCTTCGGTTTTGTATTCGATCAGCGGATCTTTCTGGGCGTAACCGCGCAGATAAACGCCTTCGCGGAGCGCGTCCATGGCGTAGAGATGTTCCTGCCAGAGACGATCGATCGCGTTCAAAATGATATAGCGCTCGAGGCTTTTCACCGCGCTCGGTTCCTCGTGACTCGATTTCCGCTCGTAAGCTTCCTTGACCTTGCCGATGAGAAATTGTGCGTTTTCGTCAACGTTGCGCGTGTCGAACTGCGCTTTGTCTTTCGTTAGGCCGAGCGGAAACGTCGTGTTTACCCAATGAATCAGTCCGCCGTAGTTCGGCTCATCGACCTCGAGATACTCTTTCAACTTCGCCGGCACGGCTTCATCAATCACTTCGTAGATGAGTGTGCGCGGGTCTTCCGAATCGATCACTTCGTTCCGATATGTGTAAACGACTTCGCGCTGCATGTTCATCACGTCGTCGAAGTCGAGCGTTCGTTTACGGATCAAGTAATTGCGCTGTTCGACGCGCTTCTGCGCCGTCTCGACCGATTTGTTCAACCAGCGATGCTCCAGCTCCTGGCCTTCTTCGAGTCCGAAGCGCTCCATGATCTTCGTCATCCGATCAGCTGCGCCGAAGTTGCGCATCAGATCGTCTTCGAAACTCACGTAAAAGCGCGACCCGCCCGGGTCGCCCTGACGTGCGCAACGCCCGCGAAGTTGTCGATCTATCCGGCGCGCTTCGTGCCGTTCGGTTCCGAGAACAAATAATCCGCCAAGCTCCGGCACGCCCGGTCCGAGTTTGATGTCGGTGCCGCGACCGGCCATGTTGGTTGAAATCGTCACTGTGCCCGGCTGACCCGCGCGCGCGACGATTTCGGCTTCCTGCATGTGAAACTTCGCGTTCAACACGTTGTGCGGAATTTTTTCGCGCTTCAGCATCCGGCTCAATAACTCCGATGCTTCCACGCTCACCGTTCCGACCAGCACCGGCTGCTGCTTGGTATGGTGTTCTCTGATTTCATTGATGACCGCGTTGTATTTTTCACGGCGCGTCTTGTAGATCCGGTCGTTGTCATCCTTGCGCGCCACTGGCCGATTGGTCGGGATGACGTTGACGTCGAGTTTGTAAATGTCGTGAAACTCGGCCGCTTCGGTTTCCGCGGTGCCGGTCATGCCAGCGAGCTTTTGATAGAGCCGGAAATAATTTTGGATCGTGATCGTTGCCAGCGTTTGCGTCTCGCGGTCGATTTGCACGCCCTCCTTTGCTTCGACCGCCTGATGCAATCCATCGCTCCAACGACGCCCTGGCATTTTCCGGCCGGTAAATTCGTCGACAATGACGACCTTGTTCTCCTCAACGACGTACTGGACGTCTTTGTCGAACACACAGTAAGCGCGGAGCAAATTCGAAATGTTGTGAATCCGCTCCGCTTGCTCGTCACAATGCTGTTGTCGCTCCGATTTCTTTTTGTCTTTCTCTTCGTCCGACAAAGTCGTATCCAGATCGATCTCGGTGAATTCGTTGATTAAATCCGGCAGCACGAACGCGTTCGGATCGTCCGGGTTCAGAAACGTCCGGCCTTGCTCCGAAAGATCGGCTTCGTTCGACTTCTCATCGATGGTGAAAAAGAGTTCTTCTTTGAGCGCGAACAGCTCTTCCTTGCGCGTGTCGGTATAGAACGAAAGCTCCGCTTTATCGATGGCCCGTCGCTTGTCCGGATCTTCCATCATTCGGAGCAATTGCTTGTTGCGCGGTTGGCCCAATTTCACTTTGAACATGAGGCGTCCGCCAGTTTCGACATCGCTTTGCTCAAATTTTTCCGCCGCTTCGCTCGCTACGCGATTGCATAACATCGTCTGTTTGCGCACCAGTTGCTCGATCAGCGGTTTCCATTTGTCGTATTGATGGGTCGAGATGGTGGCCGGGCCGCTGATGATGAGCGGCGTACGCGCTTCGTCGATCAAGATCGAGTCTACTTCATCGACAATCGCGTAATGATAACCGCGCTGGACCTGTTGTTCGCGCGTCGTGGCCATGCCGTTGTCGCGCAAGTAATCGAAGCCGAACTCGCTGTTCGTTCCGTAAGTAATGTCGCAGGCGTACTGTTGGCGGCGAACATCCGGTTCCTGATCGTGCTGAATGCAACCGACTGTCAGTCCAAGGAATGTGTAGAGCTGCCCCATCCATTCCGCGTCGCGTCGCGCGAGATAATCGTTGACCGTGACGAGATGCGCGCCGCGACCGGTCAGCGCGTTCAGATAAAGCGGCAACGTCGCGACCAAAGTTTTTCCTTCGCCGGTCGCCATCTCAGCAATTCGGCCGCGATGCAGAACGATTCCGCCCAAAAGCTGCACATCGAAGTGCACCATGTCCCACGTCATCGGCTGATCGCAGACCGTGAAACTATGACGTCGTTCTTTTAGGCGGCGAGCCGCGTTCTTCACCACCGCGAACGCTTCCGGCAAAATCTCACCGAGCCGGTTCCATTGCTCTTCCGGATCTGAAATTTTGGTCAGCTCTTCCTTCCAAGCCGCCGTTTTCGCGCCCAGAGCATCGTCGGACAAGCTCTTGAACTGCTCATCGAACTCGTTCATCCGGCGGACCATGGGCGCCAATCGCCTGAGCTCTCGCTGATTTTTCGAGCCAACTATCTTCTTTAAAATCCAACCAACCATTTCGCCGTTAATATCGTTGAGATTCTTGATCTGTCATCCCGAACGGACGTGAGGGATCTCCCAATCGATGTTTGATCACGCTGGAAAACCTGCGTGATCATCGGCATCCTGGGGGATCCTTCGCTCCGCTCAGGATGACCGCGGTATGTTTCCGTTGTGTCCTTTGTGGACGTTGTGCGAGATGTTTTTTCCGGCTAGTCTCGCCACATGAAGAAAATCATCTCCACTTCTGACGCTCCGGCAGCGGTCGGGCCTTACTCCCAGGGCGTGCGCGTTGGATCGACAATTTACTGCGCCGGGCAAATTCCGCTCGACCCCAAGACCAGCCAGATCGTGGCCGGCGGCATTGACGTGCAAACCCGCCGCGTTCTCGACAACATCACGGCCGTCTTGAAGGCCGAAGGGTTGACTTTCGAAAACATCGTGAAGACAACCATTTTTCTGGTCGACCTCGCGGATTTCCAAACCGTGAATGAAATTTACGGCTCTTATTTCCAGCAAGCTCCGCCTGCGCGTTCGACTGTGCAGGTGGCAGCGCTCCCGAAAGGCGCGCGAGTGGAAATTGAAGCAATCGCAGTTGCCGATGGTGGCGGTTCGTCGTCTGAAGTCGCCGCTGATACCTCTGGGTAGATGAGCGAAGATTTGCTCGCATTGTTTCGAAAAACCGGCGCGTTACTCGACGGCCATTTTATTCTGCGCTCCGGATTGCATAGCCGGGAATATTTTCAATGCGCCATTCTCCTTCAGCACACCGATATCGCTGAGCGCGTCTGCAAAATGCTCGCCGACAAATTGCGCAGCTTTGAGTGCGATTCCGTCATCTCCCCTGCCCTTGGTGGAGTTATCGTTGGTCAGGAAGTGGCGCGTTCGTTAGGCAAACGCCATATCTTCACTGAAAAAGAGGACGGCAAGTTGGCGCTGCGGCGTGGATTCAAGATCGACAACGGCGAGAAATTTGTCGTGGTTGAAGACGTCGTAACTCGCGGCGGTCGTGTTCAAGAAACGATCAACATCGTCCGCACACACGGCGCAAGCGTGACTGCGGTCGGTGTGATTGTTGACCGAAGCGGCAAAAGCAAACCGGATTTCAGTTGCCCGTTTGTGAGTTTGGTCAAAATGAACGTGAAAAATTTTGCGGCAGATAAATTGCCGGCGGACCTCG
>WNFY01001769.1_pt1 | contig 22641 bp, 25 predicted proteins | sample 5400091 | NCBI WGS metagenome assembly WNFY01 (sample SAMN13153364, study PRJNA577476) | soil metagenome | isolation source: 60 cm soil or saprolite under grassland replicate 1 | place: USA:California | collected 2016-06-15
TGTACTGGCACTTCGTCGACCTGGTGTGGATCATCCTGTTCACGATCGTCTACCTGATCTGAGGCCCAGCGCATGACGACTCCTCCGACGACGACGCACGTTCGGCCGAACTACATGCTGATCTGGCTGTACCTCTTCGTCATGACGGTCGCCGAGGTGACGCTGGCGTTCGAGCTGCCGGTGTCGCGCAACCTGAAGCTGATCCTGCTGCTCATTCTGGCGATCTGGAAGGCACTGCTCGTCGCGATGTTCTTCATGCATCTCAAGTTCGAGCGCTGGCGGCTGCGGCTGATCTTTATCGTGCCGCTACCGCTGGCGGCGATTCTCGTCACCGTGGTGATCATGGAGAAGGTATTCTAGCCAGGCCGCTGCTCGAGCTCACCAAGCCGCGCATCACCCAGCTGGTGCTTCTCACGGCCGCCGCCGGGTTTTATCTCGGTGCGCACGGCCGCGTGGATTTGCTGCTGCTCGCCAACACGCTGATCGGGACCGCGCTGGTTGCGGGCGGCACGAACGCGTGGAATCAGATTCGCGAGCGCGACGTCGATGCCCGCATGGTGCGGACGCGGCAGCGGCCGCTGCCGTCGGGGCGCCTGACGCCCAGCGCCGCGATCTGGTTCGCGTCGGCCATTACGGCGCTGGGTGTCGTCTACCTCGGTGCGACCGTCAATCTGATTACCGCCGCGCTCGCCGCGCTGACGTTCGCGAGCTACGTGCTGCTCTACACGCCGCTGAAACGGAAGACCTCACTCAACACCCTGGTCGGCGCCGTCCCCGGCGCACTGCCGATCGTGGGCGGCTGGACCGCCGCGGGCGGCAGCCTCGGCGTCGCCGTTGCCGCGCTGTTCTGGATTCTGTTCCTGTGGCAGCTGCCACATTTCCTCGCCCTCGCCTGGCTGTACCGCGAGGACTATCGCGCCGGCGGCCTGCGCATGCTCAGCGTCTCGGATGACGATGGCCGCGACACGGGCCGGATGGCATTGCTCTACGCCACCGCCCTGGTCCCCATCAGCCTGCTGCCGACGGTGCTCGGCGTGACCGGCGCGTGGTACTTCTTTGGGGCCTTGGCGCTGGGGATTGGGTATGTCGCCGCCGGGACGGGATTGCTGATCGGCGCCACGCCGTCGCGCGCCTGGCGACTCTTTTTCGTGTCCATTCTCTACCTGCCGGCCTTGTTGACGCTCATGGTGCTCGACAAGGTGGCGGCATGATCCCGTTTCACCGCGTGCTGATTACGACTGGCATCGTGTTCTGCGCCGGTTTCGCCCTGTGGGCGCTCCTGCGCGGTCAGATGGCATTGGGCATTGGCTTCGGCGTCTTGGGGGCTGGTCTGACCTACTACCTGCGCCATCTGCAACGGTTCATCGGACGATGATTCTCGACCTGGCGGTCCTGCTGCACGGCGATGGGATGGACATCATCTATTTCTGGAGCTCGATCTTCATGGTGCTCCTCCCCATCGGTGGGTTCTCCTGGCTGACGTATCTCGTGGTGAGAGCGTATCGACGCGAGCACGGATCTCGGAGTCCGGAGTCAGGAGTTAGGGCCCCGAAACCCTAGCTCCCGGCTCCTGACTCCACCGTTAGATTCCGCGTATGGCTGCTCCATCCGAGAAGCGTCAAGTCGTCCGGTACGCATTTTACAAATTGGACCCCGCCTGGCGCCGGCTGACCGCCGAGCGTCAAGCGACAGCCAAGATCGAATTCGGCGAGACGCTCGAGCGCTATCATGGCCGGCTGCTGCTCAGGCCGTACGGTCTCGTCGGCATTCGCGGCGATACCGACTTCCTCCTGTGGCAAGTGGCGGAGGATCTCGACGCGCTGGTCGAGCTGCAAACGGCGCTGAACCGCACCGACCTCGGCGGCTACCTGTCGATTCCCTACAGCTATCTCGCGATGACGCGGCGCTCGATCTACGAGTTCCCCGCCCTCGCCGAGCAAGTGCACGAGCAGCGCCTCGTCATCCGGCCGAGCGCGGCGAAGTATCTCTTCGTTTACCCGTTCATCAAGACCAGGCCGTGGTATGCGCTGCCCAAGCCGGAGCGCCAGCGCATGATGGACGAGCACGTCCGCATCGGCCGCAAATACCCGACGATCCGCCTGAACACGACGTACTCCTATGGCCTCGACGACCAGGAGTTCATCGTCGCGTTCGAGGGGGACAATCCCGCCGAGTTTCTCGATCTGGTGATGGAGCTGCGCGAGAGCGAGTCGTCGTCCTACACACTGCGCGACACGCCGACGTTCACGTGCGTGCAGATGTCGCTCTGGGACATGCTCGACACACTGGGGGGGGCGGGTGCGGCGCAGGCGAACGAGGCTGTCGCGCTCTTCAACGTGAACGGCACCGTCTACGCGATCGCCAACCGCTGCACGCATGCCCGCGCCAGCCTGTCGGAAGGCACGGTGGACGCCGCCCGCTGCGCGGTGACGTGTCCCTGGCACGAAGGCGTCTTTTCCCTCGAGACCGGCCGCGTGCTCGGTGGCCCACCCGTCCATCCCGTGACGGCCTATCAAGTCAAGGTGGACGGCGACACGATACTGATCGCGCACGAGGCACGGGAGCCTGCGGTTTCTTAAAGCGTGCCGTCGGGAGCGCACCGACGTCACTCCAGTCTGGTTCATGCGGCAGGCGGGGCGCTACATGCCGCAGTACCGCAAGCTCCGCAAGCGCCATTCCATTCTCGAGCTCTGTCACAGCGCCGAGCTCGCCGCCGAGGTCACGCTCCAGCCGGTCGAGCGCCTCGGCGTCGATGCCGCGATCGTGTTCGCCGATATCTTGCTGCCGTTCGAGCCGCTCCGGCTGGGCTTGAGCTTTGAGACAGGTGAAGGACCGCACATCGATCGCCCGATTCGCGATGCCGCTGATGTCGAGCGGCTGCCGTCAGTCAACATCGAAGCCGAGCTCGGCTATGTGCTGGACGCGATCCGGCTGGCGCGCCGCGCGCTGCCGGCGGATGTGCCGCTCATCGGATTCGCCGGCGCCCCGTTTACCCTGGCGAGTTACGCCATCGAGGGCGGCGCCAGCCGGACATTCACCAAGACCAAACGCTTCATGTACCAGACACCAGACACCTGGCACCTGTTATTGAGCAAGCTCGCGGATTTGGTAGGCAACTATCTCGCCGCGCAAGCGCGCGCCGGCGCGCAGGCGCTACAGCTATTCGACAGCTGGGTGGGCTGCCTCGCGCCGGACGACTATCGCACCTATGTACAGCCGCACAGCCGGAAGGCGTTGGCACTCGCCAGGGAATCACAGGTGCCCCTGATTCACTTCGGCACGGGCACAGCGACCTTTCTCGAGGATTTTGCGGCCGCGGGCGGCGATGTGATCAGCATCGACTGGCGCATTCCCCTCGACGCGGCATGGTCGCGGATCGGGAATCGCGCGATCCAGGGGAATCTCGAGCCGGTAGCGCTGCTCGCTCCGGCCGCCGAGCGCGACCGTCAGGTCTCGGGCATCCTCAAGCGCGCCGGCGGCCGGCCCGGCCACATCTTCAACCTCGGCCACGGGGTGCTTCCCGAGACCGACGTAGCGGCGGTCCGGGCGGTCGTGGATCTCGTCCATGGCGGCTGAGCCCCCCCAGGTCGCCGTGCTCGTGATGGCGTACGGCGGACCGGGCAACCTCGACGAAGTCGAGCCCTACCTGATGGATGTCCGCGGCGGCCGGCCGACCAAGCCGCAGCTGGTCGAGGAAATCCGCGCACGCTATGCCCGCATCGGCGGGCGCTCTCCCATCCTCGAGCTCACCCGCGCGCAGGCTGCGGGCATCGGTCGGGCGCTAGGGCGTCAGTTCCGCGTCTACGTCGGCATGCGGCACTGGCACCCCTACATCCAGGATGTGGTTGCGGAGATTGCTCAGGCCGGCCACGCCCGAGTCGTCGGGATCGCGATGGCGCCGCACTACTCGAACATGTCGGTCGGGGCGTACGAGAAGAAACTGCTCCAAGCCGCCGACGGGCGCCTCGATGTCTCGCTGGTCCGCACGTGGTGGAGCCAGCCGCAGTTCCTCGACGCCGTTGCCGACCGCATCCTGCAAGCGCTGCAGCGTTTTCCGCGGCCGTCGACCGTACAGGTGGTCTTCACGGCGCACAGCCTGCCGGAGCGCATTCTTGCGTCTGCGGATCCTTATCCCGACGAGCTCAAAGCCAGCGCAAGCGAGGTTGCCAAACGCGCGCGCCTGACGAGCTGGCGTCTGGCGTATCAGAGCGCCGGAGCAACCGCCGAGCCCTGGCTTGGGCCCGACGCGGCAGCCGTGATCACGGAGCTCGCCAATGCGGGCCACGACGCGGTGTTGCTGGTTCCCATCGGCTTCGTCTGCGACCACGTCGAGATTCTCTACGACATCGACGTCGAGTACCAGGCATTGGCCCGCCGGCTCGGCCTGCAGCTCGAGCGAACCGCGTCGCTCAACGACGATGCCGGGCTCGTGGCAGCCCTAGCCGATGTCGTGCGCACGGCCGCCTCGGGCCGGGGGTGGCTGTGAAAGTCGTCGTCATCGGCGCTGGCATGGCAGGGTTAGCGGCGGCGTGGGAGCTCACACGGACCGACGGCTGTGAGGTCACTGTGTACGAGAGCGAGCGCCGGGCGGGCGGCGTGATCGTGACCGAGCACACCCAGGGATTCATCGTCGAGGGCGGGCCCGATGGCTTTCTTGCGGGCGAGCCTGAGCTGACCGAGCTCGCTCGAGAGCTGGGCATTTTGGATCAGGTGGTGAATCAGTGCGCCCGCGGGACCTCGTTGTGGACCGGGAAGGAGCTCGCCCCCGTCGAGGAAGGGCGTGCCGCCGCGGTACTCGGCATCGAGGCGAAGGGTGTAGAGGTGGCGGCAGGATTCCGGAGCTTCGCCGCGGGGATGAGTCAGCCGGTCGCCGCGCTCAGCCAGCGGCTCGCCGCAACACTCCGGACCGGCCAGGGTGTCACCGGCCTGACGCGCGCCGGCGCTGGCTGGCGGATCGCGCTCACCGCTGGCCCGGCGACCGAAGCGGACGGGATCATCGTTGCGCTTCCCGCCTACGGCGCCGCTCCTTTGCTCGTGAGCGCCGGCGTTGCAGGGGCGCGCGCGCTCGCGGATGTCGTGTACGTGCCCAGCATCACCGTGTCGCTCGCGTATCGGGCGGACCAGGTTGGAGCCCCGTTGACTGGGGCGGGGTTTGTCGTGGATCCGGATGTCGTAGGGGCACGACATGTCGTGCCCCTACAAATCCGCGCCTGCACGTATTCGTCGCAAAAATTCCCCGGTCGCGCGCCCCCTGGCCACGTGCTGCTGCGCGCGTTTCTCGCCGCCGGAGCCGGCGATCCGGCGCGGGCGGCGCACACCCAGCTCGCCGCGATCCTGCAGCTTCGTGGCGAGCCGCTCTGGTCGCGTGTGTTCCAGTGGCCGCGCGGGCTGCCGCGCTATCACGCGTCGCATCGCGACGAGCTCCGCGAGGTCCGCCACAGGCTGGCCGAGCTACCCCCGATCGCGATCGCCGGCGCCGGCTACGACGGTGCCGGGGTGTCGGCCTGCGTCCGCTCCGGGCGTGAAGCGGCCCGCCTTATTGCACGGTCGACGGCTCGTTGACGAGCGGGATAACCTCTTCGGCAAACCGCTCCATCTCCTCGAGCTGAGGGCTGAACTGCAGGAGCAGGAGATCCACGCCCGCCTGCTCGAACGCGCGAATCCGATCGGCGATCTGCTCCGGTGTTCCTGTGAGTCCCGCCTTCAGTCCGCGATTGGAAACCGAATAGTCCTCCAGGCTCACGCGCTGCTCGAGCTGCGTGTTGGCGAGCCACTGTTCGTAGTTCGCATATCCTGCGGCATTCTGCCGGACATCGGTGATCCGCTCGATCTCGCGCTTGGCGGCCGTTTCGGTCGCGCGACACACGACGTAGCCGGCGACGCCGTAGACGAGCGGCGGCAGACCGTTCTTTTCGCGGAGGGCCTGCATGTCCAGAATCTTCGCGGTCACACGCTCGGGTGGATCGCCGTGCATCAAGTAGCCGTCGCACGCCCGGGCGATCAGCGCTTTCGCGGCCGGCGATTCGCCGCCGGCGTAGAGGGTGGGCCGAGGCTGCCGCACCGGCTTCGGTTCCAGAATCGCATTCTCCACCCGATAGTACTTGCCCGCAAAACTGAAGCGCGGCTCGGACCAGAGGCCATCAACGACGGTGAGCCACTCCGCCGTACGGGCATAACGCGCGTCGTGCGTGTCGAACTCCACCCCGTATTGCTTCGCCTCCTCGGCCCACCACGACGAGACGACGTTGAGCGACAGACGCCCGCCCGAGATGTGATCGATGTTCGCGGCCTGCTTGGCGAGCAGGGCCGGCGGATGAAACGTCGGGCGCACCGCCACCATCAGCTCGAGCCGCTCGGTCACCGCCGCCAGCGCGGCCGCCGTCGACCAGGCGTCCAGCGCCGGCGCGTCCGGTCCCTTGATGTCGTTGAGGTTGAGCTCGGCGATGAGCGTGAGATCGAATCCCGCCCGTTCACTCGCGCGCGCGAGCTTCCGCACGTACGCCCACTCGGCTTCCATCCGCTCGTCTTCGACGTTGCGCAGCCACCCGCCGAATACCGGCAACCAATATCCGAAGCGCATCAGTGGGCCCCCCTCTCGGTCTCGATCCAGTCGACGAGCCGCTCAACCGGGTCAAACCCCACGACCCGCGGCGCGTCGGCCACGAAGTTGGAAAGCGCATTGATGTCGTAGTAGTACAGCCGGCCGGTGCGGTCATCGATCGTGTATTCAATCCCCCCCACGTCGATGCCGCACGCGACCGCAATCCGCTCGACTTGGCGTGCAATCTCCGCCGGTGGCTCGTAGCCTTCGACGCGCAAACCGTTTCGCGGCGCGTCGACCGGACAGGCGGTGCGCACCAGCTCCGCCCCGCCGGTCGTCTGGCACACATCCGCGGGGCAGAGATTGAACGTCTCGCCCGCTGAGTAGACCCGGATGCCATACAGGTAGCGGCCGCCCAGCACTTCCACTCGCGTGATCCGGCCCTCGGCGGATGGAATGAACTCCTGCACCAGCGCGGTCCGATCTGGACCCAATTCGAGGCCGCCGGTCGCCGCCGCCGCGGCGAGCTGCTCGGGTGTGTCGAAGCGCACGATCCCGGCCCCGCTGCCGCCCACATTGGGCTTCACCACCACGGGAAACTCGAGCCCCTCCGCCGCTGCCGGCGCATCGGCGGGATCTTTGATGACCCGCGTCGGAGGATAGGGCAGGCCGAGCTCGCGGAGTATGGACAGTTGCAGCGCTTTCGAGGTTTCCGCTTGATAAGCCCGCGAGCCGTTGATCACCCGAACACCGTGCCGCTCGAGGTGTGCGAGAAAGTGCTGCGTGTAGAAGAGCGAGTGCGCGTGACCCCGCGTCCAGGCTGATGGACTCATCCGATTGAACACCAGATCGTACTCAGGACGACGGCCCGGATCGAACCCGTGATGCTCGGCGTGCAGCCGCCGGTACGGCGTGCGGCGGCGATCGAGCTCGGCGAAGAACGGTGTGAACCAATGCGGGTGCTCGTAGTAAATGCCGATCATGTCGTGACTCCTGCCGCGAGGGACGCGGCTTCGAGCGCGGCCCGTTCGATTCGCTCCACGAGGTCCGCGTCGGGGACAGCGGCGCGGAACTGGGCGTCGGTGCCGTAGACGCCGGTCGAGACAACGAGGGCGCCGACGCTCGCGAGGAGCGGCCGCAGCCCGTGGTCGACGGCCAGCAGGTGCGCCGATCCGCCACCGGTGGCGATCGGGATGGCGACTTTTCGCGCGAGGGCATCCTGCGGCAGGAGATCGAAGAACACCTTGAGGAGTCCGCTGTAGGTGGCGCGATAGATCGGAGTGCTGACGACCACGATTCCCGCATCCAGCACGCCCTGGAGCGCGTCGGCGACTTCCCGATCCTCACGCCGGCCGAGCAGGGCGTCGGCGGGCAGCCTGGCGAGGTCGATGAGGCGAGAAGGACCGGCGCCCTGTCGCTCTAAGGCCCCGAGCGCGAGCTCGAGCAGCGTGCGTGAGCGCGATGCGGACTTGGGACTGCCCGACAAGCCTATGACTGATGCCGTCACATTTTCCTCCTGAAAAGCGATCGGCCGCGACTCGAATCGTGGAGTCGCGGCCGGTCATGTTTGCGTCGTGGGAGCGGGAGCCCCCGAGGTTCTTATCTCATCTCATCCCGCATCCTGACGCGTCAGACCGTCCGCTCCCCGGGCAACACATGGGGCGGTGCAGACAGCAACACATCAGCATGGTGACTTGCTTCATCGTTCGCGTAACCTAGACCTGGCGCCTGGCTTCTGCAACCACCCCGTCCACGGTCAGTCCGAACTCTTTGTAGATCCGCTGATAGGGCGCCGATTCGCCGAACCGCTCGATGCCCATGATCACGCCGCTCTCTCCAATCCAGCGGTACCAGGATTGTGGCGCTGCCGCCTCAACGGCGATCCGCGGCACGCCGGGGGGGAGCACCGAGCGCCGATAATCCTGTGATTGCTTGGCGAAATACTCGAAACACGGCATCGACACAGCTCTCGGCCGCCGGCTATCAGCCTTCAGCTTTTCATACGCCCCGAGGATCAGTTCGACCTCTGAGCCGGTGGCCATCAACACGATGTCCGGGTTCGGGGAGTCGGCGAGGACATAGCCGCCCTGATGGAGACCCGCCGCCGGCGCGTATTTCGCGCGATCCACGACGGCCACTTTCTGGCGCGTCAGCACCAGCGCCACCGGTCCGTCGCGGTGCGTAATCGCCGCGCGCCACGCCTCTACGACTTCAGTCGGATCGGACGGGCGGATCACCGTCATGTTGGGGATGGCGCGCAATGTGGCGAGCTGCTCGATCGGCTGATGCGTCGGTCCATCTTCGCCCAGGCCGATCGAGTCGTGTGTGAACACATAGATGGGCTTGAGACGTGTCAGCGCCGCCAGACGAATGGACGGCCGCATGTAGTCGGAGAAGATCAGGAATGTGCCACCGAACGGCATGAACCCACGATGCAGCGTGATGCCGTTCAACACCGCGCCCATCGCGTGTTCGCGCACGCCGTAATGGAAGTTGCGGCCGGCGTCGCCACCTTTGATCTCCGTGTTGTTCGAGCCGGTGAGATCCGCCGACCCGCCGATCAGCTCGGGGAGCTTTGCGGCGAGCGCGTTCAGGACTTTGCCGGAGGCCGCGCGGGTTGCTTGCGCGTCCTTCGGGCCGAAGACCGGCAGCGCCGCGTCCCACCCGGCCGGCAGCCGGCCGGCGATCCGGCGTTCCAGCTCGGCGGCCAGGTCGGGGTGCGCCGCGCGGTAGGCATCCCATTTCTTGCGCCAGTCGGCTTCCAGCCGAGCGCCTCGGGTCCGCGCGCGGCGCCAATGCGCGAGCGCCTCGTCTGGGACGTAGAAGGGCTCGAGCGATGGCCAGCCGAGGTTCTGCTTCGTGGCTTTCACTTCGTCGACGCCCAGCGGCGCGCCGTGTGCGTCGGCGGTGTCCTGCTTGTGCGGGCTGCCCCACGCGATGTGGGTCCGCACGATGATGAGCGACGGGCGGTCGGTGACGCGCTTCGCCTGCGTGATTGCGTCATCGATCGCGTCCAGATCGTTGCCATCGGCGATTCGCTGCACGTGCCAGCCGTAGGACTCGAACCGCTTGGCGGTGTCATCGGAGAACGCGAGCTCGGTGGAGCCGTCGATCGTGATGCGATTGTCGTCGTAGAACCCGATCAACTTGCCGAGCTTCAGATGACCCGCGAGCGAGCACGCCTCGTGCGAGATGCCCTCCATCAGATCACCGTCGGACGCAAGGAAGTAGGTGTGATGATCGACGACGCTGTGCCCGGGGCGGTTGAAGAGCGCCGCAAGCTGTGCTTCCGCGATCGCCATACCGACCGCGTTTCCCGTCCCCTGACCGAGCGGTCCCGTCGTCGCCTCGACGCCGGGCGTGACGCCGTGCTCCGAGTGCCCCGGGGTGCGGCTGCCCCATTGCCGGAACTGCTTGATGTCGTCCAGCGTCAGGTCGTACCCCGTGAGGTAGAGGACGCTGTAGAGCAACATGCAGGCGTGGCCAGCCGACAGGACGAACCGATCGCGGTCCAGCCATTCAGGGTTCGCGGGATTGTAGCGCAGATGCTGCTGCCACAGGACATACGCGAGCGGCGCCAGCGCCATCGCCGTTCCAGGATGCCCCGAGTCCGCTTGCTGCACTGCGTCCATCGCGAGCGTGCGGATCGTGTTGATGCAGAGTTGGTCGAGACCCTTCGCCCGCTCCACGCGAGCCACGGTTTCGGTCACAGCAGGCCGGACTTGGCGGCTTGCCAGAGTTTGGTCAGCCGGTCGAAGCCATCGACCAGCATCTCGACCTGTTGTGGGGAGGGCGACGCCTGGGCGGCGGTCTTCAGCTCTTCAACCAGCTTGGGCATTTCACGCCGCCCTTGCTTCAAGCTCTCGATTCCAATTTGAATCAGCAGATCCATGATCTTCTGACGCGCGGCCGGATCCTTCGGAACCTGCCACAAGAACTCGGCCGTCTGTTTCCCATCGGCACACATCTGGCCGAGCGCATCCATGAGCGGCTGACGCGACGGACGGGGTGCTTTTGGATCATTCATCGGAGTAGATAATCTAACATTGCCGGAGCGTTTGAATGCCTCTAGCTTGCGGTCCCATGCTGCTCATGCTGCTGCCCGCGCTCCTGCAAGCCATCCCCGCGGACTCTGGCGAAGTGCACCTGCGCAACATTCGGCAGTTGACCTTTGGCGGCCAAAACGCCGAGGCCTATTTCTCGCACTCGGGGCGCCAAATCATTTTCCAGCGGCAGGAGGCGGACTCCGGGTGCGATCAGGAGTTCGTGATGAATGTCGACGGCACCGGGCTGCGGCGCGTGTCGAATGGCAGGGGCCGGACGACCTGCGGCTACTTCTTCGACGACGACCGCAGAATCTTCTACGCCACGACCCAGCACGCCGGCGCCGCGTGTCCCCCGCGCCCTGACTATTCCAAGGGATACGTCTGGGCGCTGTACGATTACGACATCTACGTCGCGAATGCGGACGGCCAGGGAGCGCGGCGCATCACGAATAATCCCCGTTACGACGCCGAGGGGACGCTCTCACCAGACGGCAACACGATCGTCTTCACCTCGCTCCGCAACGGCGACCTCGACATCTACACGATGAGTGTGGATGGCCGGCACCTCAAGCGGCTGACGCACACGCTCGGCTACGACGGCGGACCGTTCTTTTCTCCGGACGGCAAGCAGATCGTCTACCGCGCCTGGCATCCGGAGACGGCCACTGACTCCGCGGACTACCGGGCCCTGATCGCGCAGAACCTGGTGCGGCCGGTGCGGATGGAGATCTGGGTGATGGATGCCGACGGCTCGCATCCGCACCAGGTCACGAACCTTGGCGGCGCAAGCTTCGCTCCCTATTTCCACCCCGACGGCAAGCGCATCATTTTCGCTTCCAACTACAAGAACCCGCGCTCCCGCAACTTCGATCTGTATGTGATCAACGCCGACGGCGAGGGGTTGGAGCAGATCACGACGAACGTCGAGTTCGACGCCTTCCCGATGTTCTCGCCGGACGGGCATCAGCTCGTGTGGGCGTCGAACCGGAACGGGAAGGTTCAGGGTGAGACCAACATCTTCATCGCCGACTGGGTCGCACAGCCGTGAATCCCCCCCAACCTCCCCCCTCCTCGGCAAACCTTCCGAAACCTCCGGCTCCGCCGAAGACGGTGAAGGAGGAGGCCATCGCCTGGCTCAAGGCGATTGGTGTGGCGTTGCTGATCTGGATCGTGCTGCGGTCGTATCTCGTCGAGGCATTTCGGATTCCGTCCGGGAGCATGGAGAACACGCTCCTCACCGGCGACTTCTTGTTCGTGGACAAGGCGGTGTTTGGCGGCGAGCTCGAAATCCCCTTGATCGGCATTCACTGCTGCCGGCTGCCGTCCTTCGGGAGCCCGCAGCGCGACCAGGTGGTGGTGTTTCGCTCGGTCGAAGACTCGACACCCGACCTGAATATCGTGAAGCGTCTGATCGGCATGCCGGGCGACACGCTGCAGATGGTGCACGACACCGTCATTCGGAACCGGCAGCGCCTGGACGAGCCGTACGCGCTGCACACCGCCCTGACGCCCGCTCCCGATTCGCAGTACTGGGGCCAGATCAGAGCGTTGCAGCTGCCGCACTACATCGGCAAGGACCCCGATCGCTACAGGCCGACGACCCACGACTGGGGCCCGATCGTGGTGCCGCCACAGCACTACTGGGTGATGGGGGACAATCGCGACGAATCCTACGACAGCCGCTACTGGGGGTTCTTGCCGCGCGAGCACATCCGCGGGCGGCCGCTGTTCATCTATATGAGCGTCGCCACGCACCCGTTCCGCATTCGCTGGAACAGGTTATTCCGACACCCTTCGTAGTCGTCGGTTCTCGGTCGTCGGTTATCGGTACCGCTGACCGATGACCGATCACTTGTATCGGTAGGTTATGCGACCCCGGGTGAGATCATACGGCGACAAATCGACCGCCACGCGGTCGCCCTGAAGGATGCGGATGTAGTTTTTCCGCATCTTCCCGCTCACGTAGGCCAGGACTTCGTGTCCATTTTCGAGTTTTACGCGGAACGTCGTGTTCGGCAGGACTTCGGTGACGGTCCCCATCATCTGGATGGCGTCACCAGCCACGTGTACTCTCGCTCATAAGCTCCTTGGATCCATGGTCGCATCGCGCGGTGGCTCCAATGCCCGCGAGATGTAAAAGGCATGGCGGCTACAGCCCGCGCATGTCAGGCTGATGCGCTCCGGGATGATAAGCTCCCCGGCTCGGAAACCGCGGCGGCGCGGCGAACGCTGGATCGTCCTGGTCCCGCACGAGGGGCACACGAGTGGCTCATGCGCCCGGTCCGCTGCGATGAGCGCCAACGCTTCCGGCGCCCGATACTCCTTGATCCCCCGTCTGCCCACGGCGACTCCCCTCCGGTCCGAAATCTATACTACCCAGATCTTGACGCACTTCTCCCAGGGGCTATCTCTCGGGGAACAGGAGCTTTCCATGCACACCCAACGGGCCCGTCCCCGCAGTGCTACGGCAGGTGTCGCACCGACTCCACGCCCCGGCTTTGAGCCCATCGCGACCGTCGCCATCGATGCGGTGACGCCATCGGACCGCGGCTTGACCCTGACGGGCCAGGGGGCTGACCGGGCCGAATACCGGCTGGACGTGCATTTCGACCTGCCGCTCGATCCCCGCACCCGCGCGGTCCTCGGGGAGCTGCTCTCGCAGTCCGACCTGACGATCTCGCGTCGCGGCAGCCGCAATTCTTGACGCCCCCGAGGGGCCCTAGTAGCTTGCCGCCACCTTTACCACGCCTTTCATGCCAGCCGAACTCGGTGGTTCACAGATTTCGTCGTTGCTTGAAGCACTACCCGGCATCGCCAGCGTGCTGCGCAGTCCGGTGGCGGACGCGCTCATCAAGGCGATGCGGGGCGCGGTCGGTTTGGCCGACTTTACGTTCGAGGACGCCGAGGAGTTGGTGCGCTACGCGGTGCGGCGAGGATTGATCGGCCCCGACGAAGGCGATCGGGTGCTGGGAGAGGTGCAGGAAGGGCTGCGCAAGCGCAAGCCGGTCGCCGTCAAAAAGGCTCCGGCAAAAAAGAAGAAAGGCCCCGCCCGCCGCTAGATTCGAAAGCCGCGGACCAGCCCACGTAGTTTCTCGGCCGCCTGGAGCAGATCTCCGGCGGCCGCTGCCATTTCCTGGGTGGATGCGCCCTGCTGCTCGGTGGCGGCCGTGACCTGCTCGGCGCTGGACGCGTGCGAAACCGCGCGGCTCACCACCTGCTGCGCCTGCGCGCCGAGCTGCTCGGTCACGCCGCGATTCTCGTGTGCGGCGCTCGTGACGCGGGAGGCGGCTTGCTCGACCTGCTCCACTGCCGCGACGATCTCGGTGAGACCGCGCGCGGCGCCCTCGGCGACCGATTCGATGCCGCGCACTTTCGCCTGACCCACCGCCATCGTCGCGGTCACCTCTTCGACCTGTTCACGGATCACGCGGGTCGTTCGCGCGACGTCTTCAGCCGCGCGCGCCGACTCGTCCGCCAGCTGGCGCACTTCCTCGGCGACGACCGCGAACCCCCGCCCGTGCTCGCCGGCGCGCGCGGCCTCGATGGCGGCGTTGAGTGCCAGCAGATTGGTCTGCGATGAGATGCGCTTGATGAGGTCGACAAAGTCGTCGATGGCGGCGCTCTGCTCGGCGAGCTGCGTGACTTCCGTACCGGTGGTGCGGACGACTTCCCGTACGTCGAGCAGCGTGTTGCCGGCTGCCGCGATGTCGTTGCGATGGCGATCGGCGACGGTCCGAATCTCTTCCCCAAGCCGCGCGACCTGCGAGGCGGCGTCCGCCATCTCCGCGGTGGCTTTGCGTTGCTGCTCCAGCGCTCCCTGCGTGGCATTCAGCTCGCTCCGCTGCGTTTCCGCACCGGTCGAGATCTCGAGCATGGCGCTGGAAACCTGGCTCGACGACGCCGCCAGCTCCTCACTGACCGCCGAGAGGTCGCTCGCCGAGGCGGCGATCTTGTCGGCTGAGCCTACGACCTCGGACACGATCCCGCGAAGCCGCTCCCCCATCACCCGCATGGCGTCGGCCAGCACTTGAAATTCGCGCGGCATCCGGCCGGTGGTGACGGGACGGAGGTCGCCGCTCCCGAACCGCTCCGCCGCCGTCACGAGACGCACCAGCGGGCCTTCCACCCAGCGCAGCGTGAACATGCCGACGAACCCACCGACGAGCGCGGTCGCGATCAGGACGAGCCACAGCACGATCTCACGCTGGCGGGCGAGCGCGGCCAGGCGCTGCCCCACCACCGCGGCCTTATCCGACTGGCGCGCCGAGAGATCACGCACGAGCCGCGTCAGCTCGGTGACTTGCGGCCGGGCGCCTACGGCCAGCGCCTGAGCCTGCTGCGTGCGTCCTAGATCGAGATCGGCGTGGGCCAACGAGTAGTCGACATGAATGTCTGATTGCAGCTGCTTGATGCGGTTCACCGTGATGCGGTCGGCTTCGGTCATTCCCGCCAGACCCTCGAGCCGTTGCTGATAGCCGAACGCCGAGTCAACCGCCGCCTGAAACTGACCGGCGGCGCCTTGCCCACGATCGCTGAGGTACTGTTCGGCCGCGCGGATTTCGTCGAACACCGCCGTCACCAGCCCGTTGCCCACCTCGCTCGATTCGCGCAGATGACTGATCTCGGCCGCCAGCGAGGCCCGCAGGGTGCTGAGCGACGTCACGCCGACGAGTGCGGCGATGACGAGCCCGGCGAGCAGCCCCGAGAGGCCGAGGATGATGCGCCAGCGGATCGTGTCGAGCGACGTCATTGCCCGGGCTCCGTGACCAGCTGACCCTCGCGCACCGTGCCGATGACCACCGGCTTGGCCGGTACGTCGCCACGGGCGTCGAAGGCAATCTTGCCGGTGACGCCCTCGAACGCCGGCAGATCGCCGCCGATGCGCGCGAGACGGTCGCGGATGCCCCGGCGATCGCTGGCGCTCCCCAGGACGCTCGCCAACAGATGGACGATGTCGTACGCCGCCGCACCGCGATGATCCGGGCGTTCTCCCGGGTAGGCGCGGGCGTACGCCCCGACAAACTGGGCGTTGCGCTCACCACGCTGGTCCACGAGGTAGGCGACGGACATCCGCACGCCTTCGGCCAGAGCACCGTTCGTCTCGATCCCGCTCAGCGCGTCGCCCCCGAGCGTCGTCCAATGCACGCCGAGGCGTCCCAGCTCGCGCAAGGCGAGCTCCGCGCCGGTACGGTCGGTCGCCAGCATGAGGGCGTCGACGCCGCCTTCCTGCCGCAGGCGGGAGAGATAGGGCTCGAGGCTCCCCGTGGTGGAGAGCATCGGGTCCTCCTCTACAATCTGGCCGCCCAGGCGTTTGAACTCGGCCGCGAAGCTGCCTCTGAGGCCGCGGCCGTAGTCGTCGTCGAGAAAGATCACGCCCACCCGCCGCGCACTCAGCGTCTGGCGGGCATAACGGGCGAGCTGTGTGCCATGACTCAAATCGCTCGGGCAAACGCGGAACATGTACGGGTTCACGCCCGACAGGTCTGGGCTCGAAGCTGAGGGCGAGATCATCACGACCGGGCGACGGGCCTCCCCGTACACCCGCCCCGCCGCGAGTGAAGCACTCGAATTGAGATGGCCCACCACGGCGAGGACCGCGGGATCATCCACCAGCTGCTGCGCAATGCGAATAGCGACGTCGGGGCGGCCGCTGTCGTCCATGATACGCAGTGCCAGCTGGCGGCCCCGGACCCCGCCCCGGGCGTTGATTTCCTTGACCGCCAGCTCCGCGGCATGACGCATCGAGACGCCGCGGGGCTGTGAGAACGGGCCTGAAAGGCCGAAAACAATGGTGCCGCGGCTGCTTCCACGGGAGCAAGCGGTGAGCGACAGAATCGCGGCGAGGAGAGCCCGGCACCTGCGCATGAACGGGCAAGGTTAAGGCTGCGAATGGGATAGCGCAATATCCACGCGCTTTCCACATTTCTTCCATGGATGCAATTCGGCGGCTGTGCGGATTTGCCGCGGCACTCGAGCGACTGCTCACCGCGCGCGACGCCGCCGCGCTGGAAGCAACGTGGGACGACGTGAATCTGGGCCGCGTGGGATGGGAGGCGCTCGCGCTCGCGCGTCGCGCCAACACCGAGTCGCTCGAGCCGGCGCTTACGGAAGTCGACCGGAAGCTGCTCGCCACCCTCGAGCGTTGCCGCTCGTTCCTCGATCCGCACATCGTCACGTTTCGCGTGCCGGAGCTGGAGCGCTGGCAGCACGCGGCTGCTGCGGCGCTCGTCGGCGCGCGCTGGGGCGTTGCCGGCCTGCGCACCGTCATTGCCGACACCCAGGCGCCGCTGGGCCGCCGCTACTTCGCGTTTCTCGCGCTCGCCGAGCGCCACCCCAAGGAAGCGTGGCCCCTCTTTGCGAAGTACCTGCAGACGCCAGGTGCGCACCACGCCTTCGTTGCCGCCGCGGTGGAAGCGGCGCGCTACTATCCCGGCCAGGCGCACAACGTGATCGCCTTATTTCAGCGGATTCGTGGTGACGAGATGTTGCGGCGTTTCCTCGCTCCCAAGATTCTCGAGTCGCTCTATGTCCTTGGCGACCCGGCGGCGTTGCCGCTCTTCGAGGAGCTGCTGATTGCGGGGCATACCGACCCCGATGCAGGTCGGTGCGAGGTTACACGCGCGCTCGTCGCGGTTCGCAAGTTCACGGGCCGAGTCGCGCCGAGCAGCAAGTTCCGCGATCCTCAAGAGCCGACGGTGATTCGGGCGCTCGATGAGGCGCAGCGCATTTTTGAAGAGGAGAGAGACCGGCTGGAGCCGGTTGTGGTTATTTGAACGGAAGAACGATTTTTCGATTGCCCTCCTGCTGCTTTCAACCCTTGGAATTAGCTACAACTGACGACTGCCTTACAGTCAAGAGAGGGGATGCCTACCCTAGATCATTTCGGACTAATTCTCGCCCAGCAACAGATTGCCGTACCCTGGACCGCGGAGTGCTTGATGCAGCATACCGTCGCGCCGGAACAGCGGCTCTTTTTGCTCTCCAAGAAGTCCAGGAGACAATTGTCTGGAGCGGTTCTCGCCACCTTAGCAATTGCCTGTGCTCCTACCGTCCAAACTTCTGACTCAGCTCCGACACTTACCGTTCTTCTTTCTAAGACCGAGTTCTTCGAAGCGGAGCCGATCTACGTCGTCTTTCGCTTGACCAACGAGCGTGGTGATACTGCGTGGCTGAATCGTTTCAGTATTGCAGAGGGCAACCTGCATGTTATCCTCACGCGATCTGGCGAAGCGATACCGGACAACGGTTTCGTTGTGGATTACATACGAGGCCCGTCCTGGCGAGGTGTACCGGTTGCCAGTCACGAGTCTCTATTTGATGCTGTCACGTTGCAAGCCCGATGGGGCTTTCGCGATTCAGTATTTCGAAATCTCTATACGGTTGGCCCGCTGCCCGTGGGCAATTATGAATTGCGAGCAATATTTGACTGGACGCCAACTGGCCCACCCAAGACAATAGCATCCGAAACCATGACGTTCCGAATCCGATCGCGCGCGCAGATCGAGCAACGAGAGGCTGATTCGGTAGCAGCACTTGAAAATCTTGCATGGGATCTGGAGCGAAGAGCAGAGTTCCTCCCTGCCACGCTGAACTATGCTGAGCAGCGAGCCAGGATCGACAGTCTAGATCCGTTCTTACCGTTGATTACCAGCCACCTTGCCGGAACGGCTCGCGCGATTGGCTTTCCGCCCGACAGCGCATCAATACGGAGGTTGTGCGATCTCCTTAGCGCTATAGCGCTGAGGCGACGGAATGATCCCGCTGGTGTCATTGCCTTGCTGGCGTTGTTCAGCGAGGCTCGCGACGAGGCCATCGTAACTGTCCACCTCGCTCCGGCTTCGTTGACGAAGGACGTCGGCGAGTACCTCGTCGCTCGGTTCCGTCGGTGAGCATCAGAACCTTCCGGCTCGAAAGTCATGCGTACTTGCGCTAAGCAGATAAGTCGCTCTCGCCGACTCGTCTTGCTGGCATTGATCTCTGCGGTTCTGTTGGGAACCCATCTAGCGGCGCAGCGAGCGACCTTCCCTCGCCCAGATAGCGCCAGACCTCCGTTACTCACCAGGCTACCGCCCGATTCGATCCGTTATCACACCGCCTATCTGCATCTCATGGAATTGTTGCAGGTCCTGCAATCAGGTGACGCGGCGAGCGGCAACAGATTACTTCAGGGCGCGGTCACCCACTCGCCTTGTGGCAGCATTACCGACGCAATCTCCGGGATCACGACTAACGTCCGACGCGTCGCATTGTCGTCGGGCGGCGCCAGCTACGCTGTTTTTTTCGACAACATCAAGATCATTGATTCGACAACCAAACAATTAATGACTCTGGACTTGGTCGTGCTGCCTCTGAACTCCGGAGCCCCTACGCGCAGCGCCGTTACTCTCTCTATGGATCCGGCGCTTGTTCTTTGGACAAACGAAACCGGTCTACTCGATGCGCTATGTCGGCTCTAGTAGTGCTTGACGTGTTGGAGGTTCGCACGGCGCTAACGGTAGCGGGGCTTGGATGCATTGCTTTTGCTTTCGCGTGTGCGGTGCCGGCTGAAAACGATGTTGGCCATCCGCGCTGGGACACCGACGGTGACAGTATCAGCACCGCCGTTGAGCTATGGCCTGTCAATGCACGATATGGCTTCGACACCGCTCGGTTCGACGCGAATCCAAGCGTCGCAAACGGGTTTCCTTGGAGCGGTACGTTGACTGGCGGGATCAACTTCCCGGACGTGGACCCCGGCGTTGGCGTCTACGAATTCCGTCCGAACCCGGTCGGTAGTCAATACTACGACCCCTTGTACGACGAGCCCGATAGCAATGATTGGGGGACATTGGCCCTCATCAACACGATCGAGGCCACCGGTCGCGCTTGGACCGATGTGGACCCTGCTGACTCGACGTGCTACTTCTACAACCTCTATTTCGACTCGCTCCCGTCTGCGGCTCGCTTCGGAATTGGGGACATGAGTAAGTTCGGCGGTGGACGCTGGCAACACTCCTATGATGGAGAACTTCGCCACGCCCAACACCAAAACGGTCTTGAGGTCGACATCAGGTACCTGCGCCTGGACGCTCGGAGCGATCCTTTCAGTCTGAGGGATGACTCGGTCGTTGTCGCAAGCGGAGGTCGGTCAAATTACGACTTGTACGCGACGCTCGATCTCATCAACTGCCTTATAAAGGCCGGGAGCGTCGATTCTATCTATGCGGACAGCTCGCTCCTTGGATTTTGGGGGGGGCCGCTGTCAAATCATCCAGATCACTACACACATTTCCATGTACTTATACGTCACCCCTAGCTGCTAGGTGAATTATGAGGGCAGATGATTGGTTGCTGCTGACGGCGGCGGTTTATCTAGTCGTGGGGGGTGCTCCTCGACCAACTTCCCAAAGCGCCTTCACCAAGGTTCGACCACTGGTCGCCCGTATCACGCCGCACAGTGATGTCGAGTTGCTTGATCTCAGCACTGGTCGGGTAAGACTGCTGTACAAGCGTTCACAATGGTTTAGCAAGGATGTATCAGTATCTCCTGACGGGCGTCATATGGCGTTCGTTCAGTTTGACCCTGGCATCGAGGGAGGCGTCAATGTCCGGCTGTCGCAAGAGGTCGGGCTTGCCATTCTGGACACAGCAGGGTCAATCGTCTACCGGATCGACGCCGGAGTGGTGCGCTATGCGTGGTGCGGCCCCATGTGCATCGCTTATCTGCGCGGTGGCTCGGACGAGAGCGATCAGGGATTCCACGTAACTGGCGCCGGTATCGTGGACATTTCAACGGGTGCTGTCGAGCCCCTCGCCGGCCCGCCGTGGCCCCATGCGTTGGCCTACGCATCGTTCGACAGTTCCGTCTACTTGGTCTACTCGACGGCGACCGGCGAACCTGAGGTTCGGCGGTTTGATCCATCAAGGCACGAGGTGGTACGAACTTCTCATAAGGGCCTGTCATTCTCGGAGGACGGCAAGTTCTATTTCTCCTATTCAGACTCACCCCGAGAGCGTCGTGGGTTGTACGAGACGCAAACGGACAGAGAGGTAACGTCACCTGAAGTTGAGAGCATTGGCGTGCCCGAAAGATGGCTACCCAGTGGCGGCAGCCACTTGCTCGTTCGAAAGGTTGCGCGGGTCACTCAGCCACCACCACGACCGAAGGCACCTCCTCAGGTGGTGCTGCTTCCCCGCGGCGGCTCTGGCGAGCGCGACTACGTCGTGTACGACGTGGAGTCACGGCGCGCAGTCCGGACGATTCGCGGTTCGTTTCCACCCTGGGGCGCGTCACCGGGTTTGGTCCCCTGGGTTTCTGGAGGGCGCGTCAATGCGATCTCGCGGCCGTAGAGTTCCGCGTTCCCTGGACACTGCCTGCGAATGGCTGGGCCAACGTAGGTCCCGTGCGACGTTCGTGTGGCACCTCACAATCGTCGCGCTTGCTCTTCAAGGTTACGGTGAGCCGTTGCGGGGCCAAACATTCGTTCAGCTTCCTGACATGGGCAGCAATGTCGGGCCCCGACTCACACGAGTGGTGAGTCAAGCGCGCATCGGTCGCAAGCTGTTCGCGCGGATCGGCACAAAGGTATCCTACATCGACACTGGCACGGTCTATCAGCTTGCAACTGACCCCGAGTGGGCTCGCATCCTCGTTGGCCAGTGGGGACAGTATGTTCACGGGTTTGCGAACGCCGGGGGTCCTGGCGGCGCGCTGGGCGAGGTCGAAGGGCTCGACATCTCGGCGAGGGGCACAACATACGCCGCCGACAGAAGCAAGGCGAGGATCTTGGTCGCTACGTTCACTCGTACAGCTCAGAACCTCACCAACCCAAGGAACTGGGGCGGCCCGTTCCCAAGCCCAATCGACATTGCCTGGGATGGCCAGATAGCTCCGCTAACGACGGACTACCTATACGTCTTGGACGACTCTCTGAATTCCGTGAGTTATTGGAATCTGTCGTCGGGCCCGCCGGGTACCCTCATTTGGTCGTACGGTACTACAGGTTCGGGCACGGGACAGTTCCGGCGCCCGACCGGGGTTTGCGTCGGGAAGACAGCTGCCGCCAACGGTGGAACACAGTTTACGACTTCCTTCTACATCGCAGATCGTGGGAACAAGCGATTGGTCCAGCTGAACCGGACGCAGACCACTGCAACGTGGGTACGCACCATATCGATAGCGGGTTGGGAACCCATCGATTGCGCGGTGGACCATTTCGGAAATGTCTACGTTGTCGACCGCGTACAGCACCACATACACAAGTTCACGTCGTCTCTCGATCTCTTGGCCTCCTACGGATCGTTCGGCAAGGGGCCGAACAATTACAACACATTCGCTTGGCCGCATGCGATCAGCGTGCCCTGCGGTCTCAAGGTCGTGAACAGCGTGACTGTCTGGTACTGCGAAGGGCGTGTTGTAACGGCCGAGCAGTGGGGCGACTCCAGTGGAGCCGTTGAGCACTACCTCGGCATCGCCAGCACGATCGTGGAACAACCAGACCCATCAGTCGGTCGGACGTGGATGACCTATTCGGTAACCGATCACGCCAGCCACAGCAACCTCGAGCTCTTCAATACAACCACGGGTCACTATTACATCTACCCGACGGCGTGCAGCCTGTGTCCGCCGGGCGTTCGCACGGTGTATTGGGATGAGTCCCAACCGCCTGGTGGGCCGCCACTATACAGCGGAAACTACGAAATGATTGTGCGGCTGACGTCGGCATACGGCTGTGAGTCCGGCGCGGCTTGGTGTCAGCGCAACGTCGTGTCCCAGCCGTTCTGGTACGGCGGAGCGGACCCGTGTGACACGCCGCCGTGCCCTGAGGGCCCCTCGATGGGTGCTGCCAGCAGCGATCCTGAACCGCCTACGCTCTTCCTCCACCAGCGGGTCTTCCCTGACGCCCGGCCGCTCGCCCGCGCGACCGGGGGGCAAACTCCCGCGACGGCCCCTCCCGTTGGCGGCGCGCCAGGCACTCTCTCGACTCTGATCCGCGAGTTCGGCCTCCGGGGGCTGAGTTTCGGCGTGACTCGCGCGGCTTCCACCGGGCCGGTCGCGATTCGCGTCTACTCCCT
>WNFY01004455.1_pt1 | contig 22634 bp, 21 predicted proteins | sample 5400091 | NCBI WGS metagenome assembly WNFY01 (sample SAMN13153364, study PRJNA577476) | soil metagenome | isolation source: 60 cm soil or saprolite under grassland replicate 1 | place: USA:California | collected 2016-06-15
TACCGAAAATCCCGACTGTGAATTTCGAAGCGTCCAACAACTGTCGGATTTTCTCTTTCCAAAGAGCAGGCGAGATCAAGAACCATACTTCGGCTCGGATCTACCGCCCACCGGCGACCCTCCAATCCAAGAATCCTAGGGTCAAGGTTCATACCGAAAAGTAAAATGATGGGCGCTAGGGTTGAATTTGCAAATTGAAGATCATGGAGATCGAAGTCTACCAGCTCGGCGAACAAGCGTCGCCCGGGAGCGCGACCTGGGCTGGAAACTCAATACTCCTTAAACTAACAACCTCCGACGGCACCGTCGGCTACGGGGAGGCCGTTCCAACACTCCGGGTCCAGCCCGTAATACAATCCCTTCACGAGGTAGCCCGGGTCTACAAGGGACGAGACCCGCTCGATATGGAGCTGAACATTCACGAGTGGCACAAGCACGACTTCTACCTCCCAGTCTCGTTCGAGTCAACCACCGCCCTCAGCGCCTTCGATATCGCCTGCTGGGACATTGCTGGCAAGCACTTCGGGGCTCCAATACACCAGCTCATCGGGGGCATGTACCGAAACAGGGTTCGCGTCTACGCCAACGGCTGGTACGACAAGTGCGTCACTCCAGAACAGTTCGGAACGCGGGCCAAGAAATTCTCCGGCATGGGATATACCGCGTTGAAGTTTGATCCGTTTGGATCTCACTACGACAGTATCGACAGAAACGGAATCGAGCGGGCCTATGAGAGAGTAAAGGCCGTACGGGACGCGACGAATGGCCGGGTTGACCTCCTCATAGAGCATCATGGAAGGTTCGATCCTAATTCGGCCATAGCGATCGCACATAGATTGCGGGAATTCGATCCATTATTCATGGAAGAGCCAGTCCATCCTGACAACCTCGAAGGGCTCCGAAAATACAGAGAAGCTACTGACGTGAGAATAGCCGTAGGGGAGCGAATCCTCACCAAGGAACAAGCCGCCTATATCATCTCGAACAATCTAGCCGACTACATGCAAGCTGATATCACAAACATCGGTGGCGTAACGGTCGCTCGGAAAGTCGCCGCGATCGCGGAGGCCTACGGCGTGGATATGGCATTCCACAACGCCTTCGGACCCGTACAGAACGCCGTGACTATACAAGTGGACGCGGCGCTTCCGAACTTTCTGATTCAAGAATCATTCTACGACTGTTTTCCAGACTGGAAGAGGCGACTGGTGAAGGACCAGTCGAAGATCGAAGACGGATACACGACGGTCCCGACACGGCCAGGTCTCGGGGTCGAAGTTGACGAGAAGGTGCTCGAAGACCATCGAGCGGAGGGACAGGAATACTTCAACCCGGACGAACCCGTCTGGGTGGTCAAGGACACTTGGAAAGACTAACGCTAAGCTCCTGGCTCTCTGTCAAGTTCTAGTCGGCTGGACGTATGGCCCGTTCAACTATCTGGGACCAGCGATGATTCAGGTTCACGCCAGGCTGTCTTCGAGCCGACGCCTCGACAAACTCCACCGTGACGTTCTCGCCGCAATGGACGAAGCTCTCCGGACCGCTAATCCCGCCAGCATCATACGGAGACACGTGAAACTCTACAAAGACACATTCCGGGTTTACAAGCTCAGCTTTCCTCTGAAGCAGCGGCGCATCTTCGTCATCGGTGCAGGGAAAGCAAGCGGCTGCATGGCCGGGGAGATTGAACGGATTCTTGGAAAGAGAATCACCGGCGGACTCGTGATCATCCCAGACTATCTCCGACCTCGTCCGTATGGTCACAGGATCAGATATCACCCCGGCACCCATCCCATCCCCTCTCAGGAGAATGCGCACGGGGTCGCGAAGATCCTGCAACTTGTGAAGAATTCGACAGCCGAGGATCTAATCATCGTTCTCCTGTCGGGCGGAGCTTCGGCGCTGATGGACTACCCATTGGAAGGGATAAGTCTAGAAGACGAGCGAAAAACAACCTCGCTGCTTCTCAAATCGGGAGCGAGCATCCACGAGATCAACACGGTTCGGAAACACATTTCACGGGTAAAGGGAGGACGACTGGCAGAAGCAGTCGATGGTGCACGGGTCCTAACGCTCATTATCTCTGATGTTGTGGGAGACCAGGTTGACACGATAGGGTCGGGGCCGACAGCGCCGGACCCAACAACCTATCGTGATGCGGTACAGGTGCTTGAAAAATACAATCTCTGGACCATAATTCCGAACCATGTCAGAAAAACAATAGTAGCGGGAATAAACGGAGTTATAGCGGAAACGCCCAAACCACGTGACAGATCCTTCAGGCACGTCAACAACGTTCTTGTGGGAAGCAACCGCGAAAGTTGCCGCACAGCGATGGCCTACCTGAATAGGATGGGCTACGATGCACAAATTCTCACAACACGTCTTGTGGGCAAGGCCCGCGAAGCAGGTCGAATCTTAGGATCAATCGCCACCGACATTCATGACAACGGATTGCCGCTTTCGCCTCCAGCCGCGCTGATATCAGGGGGAGAGACCACCGTGACCGTGAAGGGCATTGGTAAAGGTGGACGGAACCAAGAGTTGGCCCTGGCAGCGGCCATATCGATATCCGGCTACGAGCAGATAGCAGTCGGTTCTCTAGCTACGGATGGGGTCGATGGTCCGACCGACGCGGCCGGCGCAATTGCTGATGGAACAACGGTCAGGCGAGGCAATAGGCTCGGAATGGACGCGGGGGAATATCTTGAGAAGAATGATTCGTACAACTATTTCCTGAGGCTCGGAGATATCATCAGGACTGGTCCGACCGGGACGAACGTGAACGACATCATGATCATTGCAGCAAAATAGGCATGCCCGCTATGGATGGCTCGTTACAGTTGCCTGTCCCCGATAATTAGTCTGGACCACTTGGTCCAGACTACCTGTAGGGGAAGAGGTAGGATAGGCGGGGTTTGTCGTTCCAGTCCACATAGCATGTCTTCAACTGCGTATAGCATTCTAGCCCGTATCTCGAACCCTCCGCGCCGAGTCCTGACTGTCGAAATCCAGTGTGGGCTCCCTGCAACTGTTCCGGCCCGACTTGGTTGATGTAAGATTCGCCGAATTTGATCCGGTTCATCGCCTTCAAGACCCGAGTACTATCCTTCGTGAATACGTAGGATGCCAGACCATACTTGGAGTCGTTGGCGTAATCGATAGCCTTGTCGAAACTGTCAACCTCGAGGATCGGCACGACGGGCCCGAAGATTTCGTCCTGAACAAGAGTCGACTTCTGTTTGACATCCTCAATGACAGTCGGTTCGAAGAACCAGCCCTTATCCGGTGATTGCGGCCGGTCGCCGCCGATAATGATCTTGTCTCCTTCCTGTTTCGCTTTCTGGACGAAGCTCATGCTTGTCTCTCTCTCCGCCTTGCTAACCATCGGTCCAAGGTCCGTATCGGGCTGAAGAGGATTGCCAATTTTGAGGTCCTTGGCCATGCGGACGAACGCAGGGACAAACTTGTCTTTGATCTTCTCGTCCACGTACATCCGTTCCGAGCAGATGCACGTCTGGCCGCAGTTCCAGAACCGGGCCCAGATAGCACACTTCACCGCCCAGGCAATATCCGCATCATGCCAGACGATGAACGGTGCCTTGCCACCCAGCTCAAGGACGAGCTTTGGAAGATGATTCGAAGCATGTTCCATGATTGTTCGTCCCGCATCAGTACTGCCCGTCATCGTCACCAGACCAGTAATCCTATTCGTCACCAGCTCGTCACCGACTTCTGATCCGCTACCGGTCAGGAGGTTTACCACGCCTTTCGGGAAGCCGGCCTCCTCCATCAGCCGTACCATTTCGATCGTGCTGAGGGGAGTGTTGCTCGAGGGCTTCGTCACAACTGTGTTTCCGACAATCAAGGCTGGAGCAAGCTTCCTTGCAACGGTGGCAGAAGGAAAGTTCCAGGGCGTAATCGACGCAACGACCCCGATGGGGAGCTTCAGTATCATAATCGACTGCCGAGGATTCTCGCTCGGCAGAACATCTCCCTCAATCCTCCGCGCAAACTCGGCATAGTACTCGAAGTTGGACGCAGCACCATCGATCTCTCCCCTCGCCTCGAACAATGGTTTTCCCTGTTCAGAGGTTAGGATTCTCGACAGTCTCTCCTTGTCTCTCCGTATCAGCTGCGCAGTCTTGAATAGGAACGAGGCGCGCTGGACGGGAGCCAGGTCCTCCCAATTGGGCTGAGCCTGTTCCGCCGCCTCAAGGGCAGCCTTCGTCTGTTCCCGACTGGCCTTCGGAACTGATGCGATTACCCTCTCAGTGGTCGGGTTAACGATCTCGATCCTTTTCTCATTTTCTGAGTCAACCCAGTCACCGTCAACGAACATCTGATACCGATTCCCTGAAACCAGTGCCGACTTTGCTCGAGCCGTCATCTCACGCTCCGCGTTTCAACATTCCAGCCTCTCTAAGAAACCCTGCGACCTGCTCCTTCTCCCCTATTGTAAGGGACTGAAGGGGCTTCTTGACGCTGCCAACAGGCATTCCAATCAGTCTCATAGCTTCCTTCAATCCTGCAGGGAATCTTCCCATCCCTATCGCCTCTATCACGGGGAGGAGTCTCATCTGAGCTTGACGCGCGGCCTCAAAGTCGCCACTCTTGAATTCGTCGAATACAGAGCTCGCGAGTCTTGGCGCCACGTTGGCAACTCCTATCACTCCACCGTTCCCTCCAAACTCGAGGCTCGTGAAAGCCATCGCGTCGGAGCCTGTAAGGATCGAGATCCGATCGCCAGCAGCTTTGATGAATCTGAGGAGGTTCAGCAGATTGTACTCGGTATATTTCATTCCCACGATCACCCGCTTCTCGGCCAGCAGTTGAATAACTCTGGGTGGCACGTACAGGTGTGTCCATTCGGGGATGTTATAGACAAAGAGAGGCAGATCGCTCTTGCTTGCAATTGTTTCGAAATGGTCAACTAGTTCCTCCTCGCCTGTGGTATAGTAGTACGGCGGCGTGCTTACTACCGCATCGGCCCCCGAATCCTTAGCGTCTTTTGCATGCGCGACCACATTGGCGAGACTGGTGTCCGAGACTCCCGCCAGCACCGGGACCCGGCCGTTAGTCTGGTCAACCACCGTCCGGATAACAGTCCTCCTCTCCTCATCGTTCAGTAACGCAAACTCGCCAGAGGTTCCGAGTGGGAAGAGCGCATCTATTCCTCCATCTATTAGAAAATCCACGAGAATCCTCGTTCTCTTCTCGTCGATATGTCCGTCGGGTGCGAGAGCGGTTGCCATCGGCGCCACTATTCCCTCAAGTTTCTTCATGAACAGACAAACCGGCGACTAGATGATGGACTTTTAAGATTACCAGAAAACTGTCCGGTCGCTCTTCAGCCTCCCACCCCGCTCAACCAATGGGTACTGCGACGACTCTCGCAGGCGCTCCGTCCCCAGCCTCCAGCTTGATGGGCAGGCATACCATCAAGACCCTCTTTCCGAGAAACTGTTTGAGGGCGTTGCTTAGGGATTCTATAATGAAGATTCCGTTGCCCAGAAGGGTCTTGTGGGCTATCGGTTCCGGGGCGTTGAATTTCTCGACGCTGAGAAAGTCGATCCCAACAGCACGGACCTTCCTTGAAACGAGATACTCTGCCGCGTCTTGAGTGAGATAAGTGTAGTTGTGGTTGATGGAATCATCGCCCCAACGTTCGCTGCACCCCGTGTAGCAAACTACGATGTCGTCTTGCTGAATCTTCTCTTCGAGCTTGGGGAGAAGGTCGCGGGACATGATCCCGCTGCCTATCGGTGTCCGAGATAGGTCGGCCACGTAAGCCTCTCCGATCAGCCGGTCGACTGGGATCTGGTCGATTCCTGTTCCGCCTTGGATGAAGTGCCGGGGTGCATCAAGATGGGTCCCGGTGTGGGACCCCATTACTATCTTGGTGATGTTGACACCCTCCTTCTCTAGGGTGGCATAGCTCTTGAACGAGGGCGACGGGTCCCCCGGGTAGACAGGCATTCCATTGTGTAGACGATGGGTCAGGTCAGCGGCTTGCTGGAAGAGATACAACGTGATACGGTTTTGACGGTTAGTGGGGGATACTAGAATGTTGTCATTATCGATTCTGCCTGCTAGACCTGGTTTGTCATTCGTTCGCAGTTGTGATCGCTTACAATAGGAGAACATTCCGATTCCAAAGTGACCTCTCGAGGCACGCTTCGGTTACAACGTGCCTAATTCTTCCCCCAGCGTTGCATCTCACGTTCCATTCGGTGCCATCGACAATGAGCGAGTTAGGAATCGAGAAAGTGGTCGTTGAGCTGAACGGGTTCAGACAGCGAACCGCCAAGAGCCTGAGCCAGCTCAGAGACCAGCTTGGAGGGACAACGCTGTCGGGATTCTTGGCGTTGCAGGGCAGATACCAGTCAGGTGAGATGAGCGACCAGGACTACAACGCTCAGAAGGATTACTACAAGGGCGAGATGGCGAACATGATCCGAAAGCTCGACGAGTCGAAGAAGCTGATGATGATAATGGCCCAGCTCGACTCAAGGCCTCCGGGAGGAGCACAGATGCCTCCGGGCCAACAGCGGCCTCAACCGTCTCAGTAAGACTCGGACAATATTCGGCGTTAAAGTTTCGGCCTTCAGCTATATCCTACGGGCCTTCAGCCAGTAGTACTCGAAGTATCTTTCCATAACCCCAGCATACTCCTCGTCTGGTAATCTGAAGGCTATTCGGGAGCCTGCTTCCGATGGCATCTCGAGATTCCACAGATAGGTAACGATCGAGTCTCTGCCATCAACAGAGCAGACGTTCACCGGCCGAGGAGATTCCTCGCTTGGCTCCGTGATGATTCCGACTTCCGCTTGCTCGGAGAGTGCTGTTAGGCTCTTCTGGTCAACGAATCGCGGGTGGACGAATGAGATGATCTTTACCGAGACGCCCCGTTCGCGAGCGGCCTTGACTGGTGCCCGGAGATCTTCTACGTCTTGGGGAATTACTGTCGCTAGTTGGAGATACGCCCGTGTCTTCGCGGTGCTGACCAGAGGCTGATGTGCTTGACGACCTCCCGGCGCTCGTAGATGGCCTGTAGGTCTCGGCGCATGAGGTTGGTGAATGCTTCCATCTCTGACTGTTTCTGTTCCAATTCGAGCTCTGCCACAGATCGGGGAGGGTTTGACTCGTAGATCACGGGGCGACCGGGTCTCGCCCTGATCCACTTCCTCTTCTCTAATCCTTCGAGTGTTCCGTAGACCCGTGCATAGGGAATCTTTACGCTCTCGCTGATCTCGTATGGTGTTGCCGGTCCGTCGAAGATCAGCTTGAGGTAGGTCTTGATCTCATACTCTGTCAATCCGTGGTCTTTCAGTATCCGGTGTAGGTTTTCGTCTATTCGCGACAATTTTCTCGGGTTGACCTACCTTTTTGCATAAATACGGTAGGGGGATTAGACGTTTTTCCTTAAAATAGGTAACGTACATGCGGGAGTCAAATTGACACTGCTATGTACATAGCTATCCCGGCAGAGCCGGCTTACAGGGCTGTTAATAGATGCGAGGACGTCTAAATCGGCGATTTCAATAACGAAGGGGTGTGCCCGTTCTTCGATGGGCTTACGAAGTCTTCGAGTTTCGGGGTAGTTTCGTCCCACAGTTCTTGCAGAAGAGAGCGTCAGCGGGATTGACAGTCTTGCAGCTCACACATGTTCTGAGCGTGGTCTGCAGAGTCTCCTCCTGAGTCGAGGTCAATGTGCGATGTGCGAACCTCGATCCTGTTCCTCCTAGGAAACCCCAGACCGGGACGGCGAGGGCGAGGAAGAGGACGGTGTCGCCTGCAACATTGACCGGCAGTTTCAGAGCGCTTATGATCACGAAGACGAGGCCGGCGACTACTCCCACAATTATTCCGTTTCCGACCGCGTGATCAGGATCGGCGAATCCTGCGAGAGCTCCTGAGAGGGCGGGGATTGTCAGGAAGATTACGAGATCTGTCAGGCTGAAGGCTGGTAGTGAGTCGGTTGTCGAGGCGAAGACGTCGAGTAAGACTCCCACCAGGACTCCGACCAGAATGGAGAGTTCGCGATGCTGGAGCCGAGTATACGACATCGGATCGTTTGACCGGTCTCTGGTTCATCTCAGAGTTCTTATCGGTTCTCGTATCAATTCTCGGAAATCCGGTAAACTGAGGTAGTAGCGCTGTAGACGGTTCTATCCAATTGTCGAAAAATCAGGTAAAAGATGCGTCTTCAGTTTGCTTTCTGAAGCTCTCTGAGGCTGTCCTCAGCCGCGCTCAGAACCAGCTCGACATCATAATCATCATCCGCTCTGTTCCGTCAGGGTGAATGTAGACGCCTCTTCGAAGCATTAGATTCCGAAACTCTCGGAACTTGTCGAAGTCGCTCTGGAGAGTGTGGCGATAGTTCAGAATCTTCTTGGCCTCAGTGAAGTAGAGCTGGAACATTGGCCCGATCCCCTGAACAATACCGCTCTCATCGTGTCGAGCCATAAGGTCTCGCAGACCCTCCATTATCTCCGCTCCGGTGAGATGCATGTGTTTGAACGCGGCTCCATCATCTCTCATCAGCTCGTCGAGAGTCGCATTAGCTGCGGCGAGGCACATCGAATTACCATTGTAGGTTCCACCGTAGCCGATCTTGCCGGGTCCGATCATCCCCATCACGTCTTGACGGCCCGCAACGGCGGCTATCGGGGTCCCGCCTCCCAAGGCCTTCGCGTAGCATGCGATGTCAGGTTTGACTCCGTAGAATTCTTGGGCTCCGCCTGGTGCGATGCGGAATCCTGTGAGTACCTCGTCGAAGATGAGGAGAACGTCGTATTCGTCTGCGAGTTCGCGAACCGATTTGAGATATTCTTCCTTCGGAGGAATTATTCCAGCGCTGCCCATCACGGGCTCGGTGATTATTGCTGCGAGGTCGTTCGCGTTCCGTTTCAAGACTCTCTCAAGCGAGACGGGATCATTCCATTGTGCGACAACAACGGTTCGAGATATTCCGTCCGGTATTCCTGGATAGTACGGCAGTTTGGAGGGCGCCTGCTCGAGACCGGCGACGATCGAGGGCGACTCGACGCTGAACAGGACATAGTCATGGTGACCATGATAGTGTCCTTCGAATTTGAGGATCTTGTCACGGCCGGTGAAGGCTCGTGCGATCCGGATTGCTTCCATTGTCGCCTCCGTGCCTGTGTTGGCGAAGCTGACCATCTCCGCGCACGGCACGGCTGACTGGATCTTCTTGGCTACCTCCAGTTCCAGCTCGGTGGTGGTGCCAAGCATCGTCCCGTTCTGCAGTTGCCGGTTTATCGCTTGGAGGACCGCGGGATGCGAGTGGCCTAGGATGAGGGCGCCGTAGCTTGACAAGAGGTCTACGTATTCGTTATCGTCCACGTCCCAGACCCTGGATCCCTTGCCTTTCTCGAAGAGGATTGGGAAGGGATCGTGGGCGTAGACCCGGATATTGGATGAGGCGCCCGCGGGGAGGTGCTTCTTCGCCTCCTCGTACAGCGCGAAGGATCTCGAGAATTGGGATACGAGCCGGGCAGGCTGTCTAGCAGCTCGTCTTTCAGTCTCAGCTCTGGCTTGGCTGATGGCCGATTCCGCTTCGATCTGTGTGAACAACCATCATCCCAGCCTGTGGGAGTGATCATGTCTTAGGCGCTATAAAAAGATGTATTTTTTCGGTGATTTTGTTATGGTTTCGAACTTTTTATGCGCGCGCAATCATTCTGAGAGGCTTGACAACCATCGCCTGACCAAGGGTTCGATTCCATTATGGTCTTGGAACCTGCCTAAAACGCCAGAATCCAAAGGACTCGTCTGAAAACGCTGGATTGTGCCTCTAACCAGGTTGGTTCCGACCGGACTCTCGCCTTGGCGCTATATTGAGCGTCGGGGCCGAGTGAATTTCTCGGAATGTTGATCCAGTCATCAAAACCGTCTTCATTGGGAGCACACTAGGAGACGGAGAGCTCGCCTCAATAATCGTTGACATAACGCTCCAGCGGCATTTGCGTGGAGGCCAGAATCCTTGGCATAATGCAGGAATGCGTGCCATTCCCGAGTCTCCGCTTATTGAAGTAATGCCTGAAAGTCATTTTTACAAGACCAATCCACTAGATTCTAGGTATCATTGCGCGGGAAGCCTCTAGCAACAATTGTGTCCGCTGGTCTCTCGAAGTTCGGCCGTCGCGAGGGGCTCTACGCCCGTGAGCTTTTCGCAGAGGCTGCCCTAGCTGCTTTCCATAGAGTTGAAGATCTGGACCCGGCCAAGGATATCAAGGCCGCGTTTATTGGACAGATGAGCGAGGCGTACGAGCACCAAGCCCACACGGCGCCCATATCCGCCAGCTGGGCCGGACTCTTTCCTGCACCAGCGATGAGGATTGAGAACGCATGTGCATCATCAGGCTCCGCGCTGCGCTGTGGCATTATGGCCATTATGTCAAACCTCTACGACATCGTCCTCGTGGGGGGTGTTGAGAAGATGACAAACCAGCCAACTCCCGAGGTGACGGGAATCTTGGCGACTGCCTCTGACTATCCTTTCGAACAGTGGAACGGTATGACCTTCCCCGGCCTCTTCGCATTGATGGCCACGGCCCACATGCACGAATATGGCACGACTGAGGAACAGTTGGCGGCTGTCGCGGTCAAGAACCACAAGAACGGCGCGTTGAATCCGAAGGCGCACATGCAGAAGGAAGTCTCCATGGACGAAGTTCTAAAGTCCCGGGTTGTTTCATGGCCCCTAAAACTCTACGACTGTTCCCTTATCACCGACGGCGCAAGCTGCCTGATACTCACGAAACCGAAACTGGCAAAGAAGCTGACGGACAATTACGTCCACATCATAGGAACAGGACAGGCCCAGGACACGTTCTGTCTTCACGAGCGGGAGAGCCTGACTACAGTCAAGGCTGCGAAAACCGCGGCGCAAGAAGCCTACAAGATGGCAGATGTCAGACCCAGAGACATCGATGTCGCCGAACTCCACGACTGCTTCACCATAGCCGAGATCATAGGCTACGAGGATTTAGGATTCTGCCGGCCAGGGCAAGGGGGCAAGTATGTGGAGAGTGGTGCTGCATCACTCAAAGGGACACTGCCAGTAAACACGAGTGGAGGTCTCAAGTCCAAAGGCCACCCGGTCGGCGCAACAGGCACCGCCCAGATCCACGAACTGTATCTGCAGCTGACCGGTCAGGCTGATAGGCGCCAGGTGGACGATGCCAAGATCGGTCTTGCCCACAACCTAGGAGGATCAGGCGCCACGGCAGTTGTCCATGTTCTGAAGGGAGGCTAGAACACGAGCGAGCTTCCAGACCCGACTATCGAGGCATTCTACCATTACTGCACCGAGCGGAAGCTGATGGCGGTCAGATGCGTCCGTTGCAAGCATGTGATGGTGCCGCCCAGAAGCATCTGCCCTAACTGTCGCAGCATTCAAGTCGAGTGGGTCCAGCTGAGCCCCCGAGGGAAACTGGTCACGTATACCGTCGTGCACGTAGCACCTCCTCAGTTCAAACATATGACACCTTACGCCGTCGGAATTGTGGAGATGCCTGAGGGCGTCAAGGTGCCGAGTATTATTCGGACATCAAGGCTCGAGTCTCTGAAGATCGGGATGGAGCTGGAGGTCGATTTCAGCCCAAGGCCTCAGGAGTCAGGCTGGCCACAATGGCCCAGGTACTTTTTCAAGGAGACCGAATGATCTTGGTAACAAACTGCAAAGGCCAGCGCTTAAATAACTAGGTCTGCCCGCGATATTCTTGACGGGGAGCTGGGATAAGACCCGGCTGAGAGGATGGCTTCGTCGCCATCGACCCTTTGAACCTGATCCGGGTAATGCCGGCGGAGGGAGGATGGTGAGGCCACTTCTTAGCCGTGTTCTATCAAGCCCCTAGCAGGAAAGGAAAATCACAGAATTGAACTTCCAATTGTCTGTAGAGGGGTCAGTGCAGAAGAGGATCCCTTCATCGACAAGATCGCGAAATTCCGAGTTCTCACTCTTAGTTGCCCAAATTGCTTCGTTCTCTGCCCTCATAGCAGCAGGTACGACGGTTCTCAGGATCCCTGCTCCTGCGCCTCTCTTCGAGATCACACTCGCACCAGTGTTCTATCTTGCGATCAGCGTGCTATTCCCTCGCCGAGTGAGCTTCTGGTCTACGGCGATCGGTTCAGCGATCGGGGAGGCGATCAATGTGGCAGTATATGGTGGATTCCCGATCTACGTGGCAGGGATCATCTGGGCACGGGCTCCCGAGGCTTTGATCGTCCATAGATTCAGGAATGGCTCCCTGAGGGTGTTGATAATTTCCATGATCCTAGCCACTATCTATGAGACGGTGGCCTTCTTCCTCCCGGACTGGTTGTTCTATTCCCTAGCACTTTTTTCCTACAGTGACGTAGGACCCCAAGGACTTGCTGGAGGATTCGCATCAGCTTTCTCGGATTTGTTTACGATGGTCGATTTGGTGTGGATACCTTTGGCGATCGGTGCTGTGGTTGCGGTCAGGAAGGCCTTTCGCACTCGTTTCCTTGATTAGAATCTGTGGAGTACAGACACCCCAAATTGGCGCGACGCCGAAATCTGGGAAAGCTAAGCCCGAACGCAATGGCCAGAACTATCTGGCGGTTGAAGGGGATCAAGTCTCAGGATGTCATCGTGGGACCAAGCGCTGGCGTAGACGTTTCAATTCTCGGCATTGGCGAGGGAAGGGTTATCGTTGCAAACTGCGACCCCATCTCGCTGATACCCTCCTTGGGACCTGAAGACTCGGCTGAAATGAGTCTCTACGAGGTCGCGTCCGATGTAGCCACAAGCGGTCAATCGCCTCGCTATGCGCTGTTTGATCTGAATCTACCACCCGACCTTTCGGATCAGGTCTTCGAGAGATATTGGAGGTCATTAAGCAGAACATGCGTCAAACTTGGCGTATCTATTCTCGGCGGCCACACCGGCAGGTTCGAAGGATGTGACTATTCCATAATTGGTGGCGCCACCATGTGGACGATATGCAGGAAGAGTGAGTACCTGACTTCCAGCATGGCTCGTGAGGGAGATGATCTAATATTGACGAAGACCGCGGCCTACGGGGCGACCGCTGTTCTCTCGAGAGCTTTTCCCCACACGGTCTTGAAGTTTCTTGGACAATCACTATTTCGAGAGGCTAAAGACTACTTCATGAAAATGGGTACCGTGAACGATTCTCTCACGGCAGTCAAAGTGGGGATTCATGGCCACGGCGTAACGGCTATCCATGATGTAACCGAGGGGGGCATCATAGCCGCGATATTGGAGATGTCAACCGCCTCCGGGCTCGGAGCCAAGGTAGACCTTGAGGCTATACCTGTTTCAGAGGAGACTCTGCGAATCTCGCGGTTGTTCCGAATCGATCCGCTAACATCACTTGGAGAGGGTAGTCTTGTAATTGCGTCTAGACCGGAGAAGACACGACACGTCGTTGATCGACTCAGTACAGATGGAGTGAAAGCAACCGTCATAGGACGATTGTCTTCTAAGCTACGCGGGGTTTATGCGATGTCCGGGAACGATCGCTATCGCGTTCGTTATCCGACAAGAGACCCTTACTGGCAGGCATATTCGAGAGGTTTACGGAAAGGCTGGAACTAGCGCAAACTTGCTTCAGAACTCTGGCTTCAACTGTTCATTATCATGGGAGTAAATGTACAGCGGATTCTCAATGCGACGTAGAAGGTCTATCGATTCGATTCCCTGTGCGGAATCGTAGATCATCCCTGTTATGTTTCTCTTCTCAATGTTTTCGGCCAATGGTGCCGCGTCTCCCGCGTAAACTAGATTCCGATTCTTCCACTTCACAACGAGCGACTGGTGTCCGATCGTATGGCCGGGGGTTGGAAGAACCTGTACACCATCCTCGATCTCATATTTTCCTCTCACCGGCAGATAGTCGCCTTCGACGTCGAAGAAATCGCGGAGGTAGCTCACTCTCATGAATCGGTCCGGGAAGTACGCATAACGAATCTCGTCGGTCTGAACTAGAAACTTGCTGTTCGCGAACATGCGGTTGTTGCCGCAATGATCAAAGTGTAGATGGGTGTTGACAACCATCGTCACATCTTTCGGACGGAGTCCGGCCTTCTGCAGAGAATAGCTCAGCTCCTCTTCTCTGGTCCTAGTCACATCATGGAACTTTTGATATTTAGGTGGAAGATTTCCCACTCCTGTGTCGACGAGAATGGTCTCTTTCTCCGTCCGGACTAGCAGCGGCTTCAGTGCCGCTCTGTACTTGATCCCTTGATATTTGCCAAAGACTAGGAAGCTCTTGTCGAGCGTGAAGTAGCCGTCTGAGAGTAGCTTTACGTCAAGAACGGTCAAGGCCTTCGGCGATCGCGGTGGGTTGGAACTATATGTTGTCTAGCCCGGAGTCTGGCGACTCCTGTTAGAGGTTATCAAGGGCTTTGGGTTTTGTCTTGGGAGGTGTCGAGGCAGGGACGATGGTCAGACGGCCCCTATGGATTCCTTCCGAAGAGCAGGTCAAGGAGGCCAATCTGACCCACTTCATTTCACTGGTCAACGGGAAATATTCAACCAGGATCCAATCCTACGAGGAGCTCTATCGCTGGTCGATCGAGAAGGTCGCAGATTTCTGGTCTGCCATGTGGGACTATGCGGGTATCATATGCTCCCATAGCTACGACAAGGTTGTAGACGACCTCGCTAGGTTCCCTGGAGCCTCTTGGTTTCCGGGGGCCAGGCTGAACTTTGCGGAGAACCTGCTCCGATTTAGGGATGAGCGGACCGCTTTCGTCGCAAGAACCGAGGCCGGTGTCACGTCGAGGCTGGCATATTCGGACCTGTACCAGAAGGTAGGACGCTTGGCGGGGTGGTTGCGGGAGAGGGGGGTCCGTCCAGGTGACAGAGTTGCGGGCTACCTGCCCAATGTTGCTGAAGTTCCTATTGCTATGCTGGCAGCGACTAGTATTGGGGCGGTCTGGGCTTGTTGCGGGGCGGAGCTGGGCCCGAACGCGGTCCTCGATCGCCTCGGTCAGGTCAAGCCAAAGGTTCTGATTGCGGCTGAGGGTTATCTCTACAAGGGGCGCGAGTTCGAAATTCTGCCAAGTGTTGCGAAGGTTGTCGATGGGGTCCCTTCGATCGCGAACGTCGTCATGGTGTCGAATCTTGGAAGAGATGTAGGGATCGAGAAGCTTCGGGGCTCAGTTACATTCGATGAACTTGTAGGCTCAGGCGGAGATGGCGAGGTCAAATTCGAACAGCTGCCAGCTGACCATCCGGTCTATGTCATGTTCACCTCGGGGACTACTGGGAAGCCCAAGTGCATGGTTCAGGGAGCGGCTGGAGTTCTGGTGAACCAACTCAAAGAAGTCCTGTTGCATGCTGATCTGAAAAAGACAGACCGCGTCACGTACATTACCTCGCCGAGCTGGATGATGTGGAACTGGCTGATGAGCTGCCTCGCGGTGGGATCGTCTATCATCCTATACGATGGAAACCCCAACCATCCGGACTGGGGGGCTATGTGGAATCTAGTCGAGCAGGAGAAGATATCCTTCTTGGGCTGTAGCGCCAGCTACATCAACTATCTCCGGAGCATCTCCGCCAAACCCGGCAAGGACTACGATTTGTCGTCTCTCCGAGAGATTTCCCAGACGGGGTCTCCCCTTTCAGCGGAGGGATTCGAGTGGGTCTACGAGAACGTCAAGGCGGATTTTCACTTCAACTCCATCTCAGGTGGCACTGATATCAATGGGTGCTTTGCCGGAGGGGTTTCTATCCAACCTGTCTACGCGGGAGAACTACAGGCGCCCGGACTCGGCATGAAGGTCAACGTCTATGACGAGAATGGAAAGCCGGTCGTTGATGAGCTGGGCGAGCTGGTCTGTGAGATGCCCTCGCCGTCGATGCCTCTCTATTTCTGGGACGACCCGGACAAAAGAAAGTACCTGGAAGCATACTTCGAATATTACAAGTCTAAGGGGAGGAAGGTTTGGAGACATGGAGACTACGTGATTCTCCACAGCGACACTGGCGGAATCAGCTTCTATGGCCGCTCGGACGCGGTAATGAAGATCTCAGGGATCCGCATCGGCACCTCGGAAATCTATAATGTTCTCGGCAGAATGCCCGAGGTGTCCGACAGTCTCGCCGTGGCTCAGCGCTGGGGTGATGATCAGAGAATCGTGCTGTTTGTCAAGCTCGCTCCGAATCATCAGCTTACCGAAGCTCTCAGAGAGAGGATTCGAAGGAGGCTTCGAGACGACGCGTCACCAAAGCATGTTCCAGCTGTAATTTTACAGGTGCCCGACATTCCGTATACGTTCAATATGAAGAAGGTAGAGACTGCGGTAGCGAACATTCTGAACAACAGACAGGTCACGAACGTTGACGCACTATCAAACCCGGAATCGTTGGAATATTACAGAGAGCTCGCCCTGTCTCTGCGGGAATAGTAGTGAGCCTCTATTCAATTAGGACTAGCTTGTCTCCGGGCTTTGCCAAGGAGCCTTGCTGGACGTAGATCTCTTTCACAGTTCCTCTCTTTGGAGCTGCAATCTCGTTCTCCATTTTCATCGCCTCCAGGACGACAAGAGCCTGGCCCTGTTCGACCGTCGCGCCTACTGAGGTTTTCACCGACGCAATTTTTCCAGCCATGGGGGAGTTTATCACAATAGGACCCTCAACCTTGTCCGATTCGCCCATGCCCATGAACGGGGGTTCTTCCTCAATTCTCGCGGCTAATGGCTTGCCATTCAATTCGACGGTGTAGGCCTCACGACCTTCGTGTTTCTCGACGCTGACCCTGACTACCTTTCCTGCGGTCCGAACCAGGAGGATTAGAGGATTAGCCGACACCTCGCTAAGGATCTCGACTTTGATATTCTTCTCGTCTACTGGTACCTTCCATTGCGAGCCTTCTCCAGAAATTTCGCCCAGTCGAAACTTTTTTCCTTCTATGTCAAGGATGGGCGTCAGACTCCCTCCACGTATAGGGCGGGTTTTGTTGTCCGTTGTTCCTGTAGACCGGAGCGCCATCCGCCTCGCGCCAGGGTTCTTTCTCGGCTCGTCGCCTGCTCAACTTTACTAGTAAGCTTGACCGCCAGAGAGATTGCGGCTATCTCTTCGGAGGATATTGCTGATTTTGGCTTCCAGCTGGAGAGCATCTCGTCGAGGAACTGCGTGTGATAATTACCGCGAAGGAACTTCTCATTCTCAAGGATTGCTTGATGTACGGGGATTGTTGTCTTGACGCCCTCGATTCCCGTCTCGTTGAGAGCTTCCCGCATTCTCTCAACGGCCCCGGCTCTGTCGAGACTGTATGCTGTGACCTTTGCGATGAGTGAGTCGTAGTATTCTGGTACTGGGGCTCCGTCGTAGAGGGCGCTATCAATTCTAATCCCAGGCCCTCCTGGGGGGACGAATTTGGTGACTCTGCCAGGGTCGGGCGCGAATCCGTGCGCTGGATCTTCAGCGTTTATCCTACAGTTGAGCGCGGCCCCTGTAAATGTGATCTCATCCTGTGACAGGTCGAGGCGGTGTTCGCTAGCCATCATCAGCTGTTTTTCGACAATGTCTACGCCGGTCACTATCTCGCTTATGAGATGCTCTACCTGTATCCTCTTGTTCGTCTCTAGGTAGTAGAATTTTCCGTCCTTTGAAAGGACGAACTCGACTGTGCCAGCGTTCTCGTAGTGTGTTGCCTGGACGACTCTAAGGGCGAGCGATAGGAGCCGGCTACGTTGCTTGGGATCGAGTGCTGGCGAAGGAGTCTCTTCTAGAATCTTCTGATATCTTCGCTGGAGGGAGCACTCTCTCTCGCCGAGGTGAATCGTTTTTCCTCGGGGTCCTGCGAGAACTTGGACCTCGATATGCCGTGGCTCCTTCAAGTACTTCTCCATGTAGAGCTCCGGGTGTCCGAATCCGGCCGCAGCCTCGGCACGGGCATTGTCGAATGCTCTCTGAAGTTCTTTGACGGTTCGGACGATTCTCATCCCTCTTCCGCCACCTCCGTAGACGGCTTTTACGAGGACGGGGAATCCGATCTTACGGGCTTCGGACTCTGCTCTGTCGAGGGATTGGATTTCTGTGGAGGCGCCTGGGACTACTGGGACCCCTGCCTTCTCAGCGAACTTCTTGGACTCAAGCTTGTTCGCCACTTGGCCTAGGACTCGGCTGCTGGGACCGATGAAGACGAGATCGTCCTCCTCACAAGCTCGCGCAAGGTCAGGGTTTTCGGCAAGAAACCCGTAGCCGGGGTGTATCGACTCTGCTCTGGACTTTTTCGCGGCGTTGATGATTTTCGGGATGTTAAGGTAGCTTTCTGAGGGCGGCCCTCCACCGATCTCGTAGGCCTCGTCCGCGCTAGTGACGTGTTTCGACTCCAGGTCCGCGCTGGAATAGACAGCGACGGTCTTCACTCCGAGTCTCTTGCATGTTCGGATGATCCTGAGGGCGATTTCGCCTCGGTTGGCGATCAGGATCTTCCTGAACATTTACGGGGGTCTTCTATAGCGGGATGTTTCCGTGCTTTCGGGGAGGCCGGGCTTCCCTCTTGGTCTTTAACAACTCGAGATAGTTGACGAGCACCTCCCTGGTATCGCTGGGTTCTATCACATCATCCAAGTATCCTCGTTCTGCCGCCACGTACGGGTTCGCGAATTTCTCACGGTACGACTTGACGAGTTCCTTCCTCTTGGCTGTGGGATCCTTGGACTTGGCAAGCTCGTCGCGGAAGATTATGTTGATCGCTCCCTCCGGACCCATTACGGCGATCTCGGCCGATGGCCAAGCAAAGTTGGCGTCTGCTCGGACGTGTTTGCTGCCTAGGACATCGTAGGCTCCGCCGTAGGCCTTGCGGATAATTATCGTAATCTTGGGGACGGTGGCCTCGCAGTAGGCGTAGAGGAGTTTGGAGCCGTGGCGGATTATTCCCTCATGCTCCTGGTCGATTCCGGGGAGGAAGCCGGGGACATCAACGAGGGTGAGGATTGGGATGTTGAAGGCGTCGCAGAATCGGACGAATCGTGCTCCCTTGACAGCGGAGTTGATGTCGATGACTCCTGCGTTGAACTTGGGCTGGTTAGCGACGATTCCTATTGAATGGCCGTTGATCCTTGCGAACGCGGTTATCATATTCGGGGCCCAGAGGGACTGGACCTCTAGCAGTTCTCCCCCGTCGACTATCCTTGTCAGGATCTCCTTCATGTCGTATGGCTTGTCATAGTCGTCGGGCAGGATCGTGTTCAGGTCCTCCTTTCTCCCGGCTGGTGGTAGAGGTTTTGCAGGGGGCGGGTCTTCCATGTTGTTGGAGGGAATGTAGCTGAGTAGTTTGCGGATCTGCTGGAGGCATTCTTTCTCGTTCTTGGCGAAGAAGTGGGCAACGCCGCTTGTGGTATTATGGAGTCTGGCTCCTCCGAGTTCTTCGAAGCTGACTGTCTGATTCAGGACTGTCTCGATCACGTCGGGGCCTGTGATGAACATGTAGCTTGTCTTGTCGACCATGAAGGTGAAGTCGGTCATCGCCGGGGAGTAGACAGCGCCACCCGCGCAAGGTCCCATTATCGCAGATATCTGCGGGACGACTCCCGATGCGAGTACGTTTCGGAAGAATATCTCCGCGTAACCTCCGAGGCTGACGACGCCCTCCTGTATTCGTGCTCCGCCTGAATCGTTCAGTCCTATGACTGGGACCCCGGTCTTCAGAGCCATGTCCATTATCTTGGTGACCTTCCGTGCGAACATCTCGCCAAGGGAGCCTCCGAAGACTGTGAAATCATGCGAGAACAGGTACACGAGTCGCCCATCGATCCTTGCGTGTCCCGTTACAACTCCATCGCCCAGAATCTTCTTCTCCGCCATTCCAAAGTCTACAGTCTGATGTACGACAAAGCGGTCGGTTTCGACGAAACTGCCCGGGTCGACGAGAGCGTCTATTCTCTCGCGGGCTGTCATCTTTCCCCGTGAATGCTGTGCCTCGATCTTTTCTGGGCCGCCACCGAGCTTGGCCAGATCGCGTTTTTCCTTCAACCTGTCGTACCGCTGCATCATGTTCTTGTTTCGAATCCGCGGGAGACCGGAGGCGGTATAAAAGCAGGGCTAGTTTGCAGCGTCGTACAATACTCTGAGCGTTCCTTCTCTCATTTTCTGGGTCCGGCCATCCTCACTTTCTAGAATCAAGGATCCATCTTCGTCAATTCCTCTTGTAATGCCAATTATTGTTCTCTCTTGGAGGGTGACTTGGACTTGGAGAGGCCGGTGGATACAGTTGCGCCACCACTCTTCCAGTATCGACGACGGTTTGTCGATTTCTTCGTACTTGGACATGGTCTGGTCTGCTATCGTTTTCAGAAGTCTCCGGAGGTCGTATTTCGTTCCCGTCGTGGCGAAGAGAGAAACTGCGCCTGTTGGAAGTTGTGTCTTCCGCAGGTTGACGTTTAAGCCGATTCCAACAACAACAAAGGACACTCGATCACCGATCGTCTTGGACTCGATGAGTATCCCCCCCAGCTTCCCGGATTCGATGACCAGGTCATTTGGCCATTTGAGCCGGACGTGAACACCTGTCTCATCCTCAAGGGCTTGTCGTGTAGCGTTTGCGGACAGAAACTGGAGCAGTGCAACTCGGTTGCTCGAGATGTCTGGTCTGAGGAGTATCGAGAACCAGAGTCCGCCTCTGGGCGACTCCCATCCCTTCCGGCGTCTGCCCCTTCCGCTGGTCTGTGTGTCTGCGACGACGATTGTCCATTCAGATGCCCCTTTCTCGCCAAGCTGGTAGGCCTTCGTGTTGGTGGATTGGAGTTGCTTGTAGTGGAGGATTTTCAGTGATTACCCGCTGAGTCTTTCCGGAAGAGGATCTTGTGGTTTAAGCGTTAAGCGCTCACTGAGATTGGCCGTTGCCAATCGTTGAAGGGTCTCCAGGACGTGTAGATATTGTCCGCGAAATTCAATGTCCGCATCTCGACCTTCAACCCGGCTTCATCGTCCTGGTCTCGGAACTCGAGAACGACATCGGCGAATCTCTTTACCGTTTCGACCATTGCTCGATCGTGTATGTCCTCTTTGATGAAGGCCTTCTCGATAAAGAGGTTGACCTCGAGGAGATTGTCAGGCGAGATAATCTCGACCTCTGGAAGTTGATGAGCAAGCGAAGTGCCGTCCACAAAGGTTACCCAGCCTATGCGGTGGGCCTGTCCGTCCGCGATGTCCTCGGGTGCCGTGGGACCCAGCACAAGGAGTGGAGGCGTATCTCTTGGCCCTAAGGCGTTTTGAATAATCGTGCGGAGGGTCTCTCGAACGCTGACGTTCCCTTTCACGCAGACGATAACCAGTCGGTGACGATCTAAGGGTTGGTGGAACGATTCGGTCTCCAGGGCGCGCTGGTTCTCGGGCGCTCTTTCTGGCTGAGCTTTTCTCGAGGTGGCCATTGCTATGATCTCCCGATTCTACCTTTGTTAGGTAAATGCCTCGGAGATGAGGTGGGTTCCATGCTCGAGTTCGGAATGCTACCGTATCTACCTAATTTGGTAGATTTCATAGACTCAAGGCACGAAGGGTGGTGCATTTAAGTCTTTACAAAATCCCGGAAATAAAGTAGGGACCTTTGCGAGGTAAAAAGGTAGAGACACTATGTCTCCGACTCGAAACCATCAGCATTGAACACTAACATAGGTCTGATGCGCCAGAGAGAAGACCCAGACAACAAAGTCAGTCTTTTTCGTTATGCCGAAGAGTTGAGGAGACCTGCGTTGCGAAGCAGGGATTAGGCTGGAGTCGTCAGTTAGGCAATAATCGGTCTTCCGAGCTGGTATGACTCCGATGATTATTGCTCGGCAGAGATTGGTCGGGTCATTCCTACTGGTCCTGCGGATCCTGGTGTTGCAGGACGAGCGTCCAACTGGCTCATTATCAGTAAGAGGCTTCTTATCTCATCGATGCTTCTCAAATTCCTTGTCAGCTGATTGCGATAGTCTTCTCTGGTCGCTTTGTATTCTGGTTCCGGCATGTCGCCCGACATGAATCGGCTCTCGAGGGCAAGCAGGTTCTGGGGTGCATTCGTGACTTGGTCTCTCAGGTCCCGTACTCTCTGAGTAAGGCTCTCTCCTAGCTGGGCCATCTTGTCAGCCATTGCACGGTTTGCCCGGTTTAGTTCTTCTCTGAGCATTGCGAGTCGCTGACGGAACCCGTTAATGTCAGAAACAACCTTCTCTATGCTGACCTCACTCATCTCATCCGCACCGAAGATGAGCTTTGAGACTTGTGAGCCAGCCATCGAACTGGAACCGGAAGTTGTGCCTGAACTGGAAGAACTCCCTGGGGCCCCTATTTCCGCTTCGAGGGGCGCTGGAGGGGGTGTCGTAAGCATCGTCCAGCCAATCCATCCCGTAATTCCGAGAATCCCAATAACAGCAATACTGACAACGGCGTAGACCACGAGTTGTGCATACGCGGACGTCAGGGAGAAGATATAGAGTATCAAGACTATGACGGAGACTACGAGTATTAGACCGCCGTAGGATTGGTCTTTGTTCACTTGGGAATCCACCTGTAGGTTTTTCGGCTATTCGAATCTCTATATAAACCAATTACCTCGGACAGGATTCTAGAGTCTTTTGTAGCCGGGTCGCTGGGACAGCATTTTGGGATAGGTCAGGGC
>WNFY01001407.1_pt1 | contig 22632 bp, 27 predicted proteins | sample 5400091 | NCBI WGS metagenome assembly WNFY01 (sample SAMN13153364, study PRJNA577476) | soil metagenome | isolation source: 60 cm soil or saprolite under grassland replicate 1 | place: USA:California | collected 2016-06-15
GCCGCGCCGGATCGAGAGCCCGGAGAGCACGCTTGAGGCCGCCGATCCGGATGCTGTCGGCGAAGAACTGGGCCGGGATGTCGATGCCGGCCGTTTCCGAAAAATCCGCCGGAATCAGGCCGACGCCGGAGAAAGGGTTTTCGAGTTTCGCCACCTGATGTCCGAAAAATCCGGGTTTCAGGCGGCATTCAAGCCGCAGGTGGCTTTGCAAGCTGCCCGGGACAGGTTTTTCGTAGGCCACGATCCGGCGGGATTTCGGCGTTCCCAAGTAGGTGGTTTGGACGTCGCCGTGGCGGTCGGAGTAGACGCCATGCTTTTGAAGGCGAGAGCTGCGAACGATGAAGTCTTCGTGGTGGAGGCCGAGGAGATCGAGGGCAATATCGCACCGGGTAACCTTGCTTGCGCGAAAGAAGCCGACGACGTCGGGGTCGATGATCGTCTCCAGGAACACGCTCAGATCATCAAAACCGGCCTCGGAGAGCTTCGACGGATTGTAGTCGAGGCGGTAGGATGCCTGACCTGGCCTACGAGGCCCGGCCTCGAAGCAGGCCATGGCCTTGGAGGACGCTTCCTTGAAAGGCACTGGGATCACGCAACTGACATGGTAGCGGGGATTTTTGGTTATCGTCATCCGCGGAATTGACTCTGGCATGTTGTGGTCACGGAGAAGCCCGCAGGTTTTCTGAACATATTCTTGATTAGAATCGTTATAGCAGATGGAGAGTCTATCCAGTTTGATCGAGCAGTTCCCCTTAGCTCCGTTGTTCATAACGACACCCCCACCGTGATCAGCGCTCACTGATTTTCCCCTTAATGTAGCTTTAAGACGGAAGTTGACGTTTGGTGGTTTTTGAGGCGCGGCGACGCGGTTAACCGGCCGCGGTGTCGGAGGTGCTAGCCCGCTTGCCCCGCTCAGCGAATTCATCCAGGTCGCCGAGATCGTAGACCACCCTCCGCCCGAGTTTGGTGAACCGTGGTCCGCCGCCGCCTGTGCAGCGTTTTTTCGCCAGGAAACTCCGGCTGACGCGCAGGTACGCCGCCGCCTCCGGCTCGGTCAGGAACCGGCGGGGTAAAAGTTTCGGTTCGATGTCGGATGCAAGGGATTTCATGCGCGTCCTCGGTGGGTCGTAGGTCGACCACTGGCCGCGCATGCGGAAGGCGGCACAGAGGGCCAACCTTCCTTGGTTTTCGCCGGAGCTGGACGTAATCGTTTTGTTATTCCCTGTCAAGTATCGCTTGCATGAATTTCATCTAACCAAACAATGCGCGCGGAAACGAACCTACTCGTTGACCCAATGCTTCAACCTGCTCGGCGCCCATTCTCCTTTAGATCGGCCTTTTCGAGCGGAAGCACCTTCGCTTCTCGACCGTCCATTGCTGCGGCGACTCGATTCTAAACCTGATCAGGGAGCGCACCCATTGCTGACGGGCTGGGTACGACAATCCTGGTTGCGACCGTGGTCGGCTCCGGCATCATGGCCGAGAAGTTGGCCGGCGGAAATCAAACGAATCGGCAGCGAGGAAAAACCCGCGCCGAGCGGTCGGTTCAAGGTCCGCAGGATCGCGCACAATCCGATCCGAAATTCAAGTTCAAAGGCGTCCACACCAACCGCAAGTTCACGATCAAGCCCGGCCCGAACAATCCCGTGGGCGTGGTGTGGATCGACCTCACCAAGGAGAGCTACGGCATCCACGGCACGCCGGACCCCGAGCGGATCGGCAAGACCTACTCGCACGGCTGCATCCGGCTGACAAACTTGGACGCCCTCGATCTCACGAAGCGCATGCGCAAGGGCATGCCGGTTGATTTCGTCGACGAGCCCTCCGCGCTGCCGACCGGCGGACGGCCGGGCGAAGCGCGCGGGCGCAAGTGAATAGCCTCTCCCGCGAAAAGCAGATTGAAGTGTCGCCGCGCTTTGCGAAGGCGTCGGCATAGCGGGACCCATTTGGCCGAAGTGGAGGTCGCCCCCGAGACCGGCGCCGTGAAGATCCTGCGCTACGTCGTCGCCCACGACTGCGGGCGGCTGATCAACCCGCTGCTGGTCGACGGCCAGATCTGCGGCGGCGTCGTGCACGGGATCGGCAATGCGCAACCCCCGGGGTTGGTCGTGTCCGAGGATGTCTTCCGGGACATGTGTCGGAGGGCGGAAAATTTGCAATCAATTGCAAATCTGGCCGCTCCGGTGGCCCGAGTTCGTTCACCGCCCCCGGGCGAAGAGGGAGGGCTGATCCTGATCGCGCCGCGAAAATTCAGGTCTCTCTCGATGTCGGCGACCGTCCAATCCCCTTCCACAAAGTGCCTCACGCCGTCCTGTGCCTAGAGATTAGTTAGTCACGCCGCGCCCGGCTTGCGCAACTGGACCACTTCGCCGCTTTGGGCCGCTGAGCCCTCCCCCATCGCCTCGGCGATCCTTGTCGCAATCGAATCCGACGCGCGCCGTAGGGGATCGTTGTCGAGATGGGCATACCGGGCCGTGGTTGCGGACTGGGTATGCCCGAGCAGCTTTCCAATGATTGGGAGGCCGAAACCACCGCCTGCGCCAATGCTCGCATAGGTGTGGCGGAGGTCGTGGATACGGACGCCGTCTAGCCTCGCGCGCTTCGCAACGGCCTGCCAGGGTCGTTTGAGGTCGGTACGCGGCTTTTCGGGATCGTCTCCGACGATGACGTAGGCGCTTGCCCGGGGCAGACGCGTGAGCACTTTCAGGGCAGGGGGGTTCAGCACGATGGCTTTTTTGCCGGTCTTGCTGTCAGCGAGCAGGAGCAGCCCGCGATCAAGGTCGACGTGCTCCCACCTGAGATGCAGGATTTCCCGCAAGCGAGCCCCCGTGAACAGCAGCAGGCGCAGCGCGGCGGCGGCATGGGGACCGATTTTGGTGCGCCGCTTCTCCGGCCAGGGCGCGTGCTTCGCCTTCGGCTTGGTCCCGTCCACCTCGTATGGAATGCCGGTCGTCTCGGCCTCACGAATTGCCTCGCCGAGGCGCGTCAACTCGTCTGCGCCAAGGAACCGCTCCCGGCCGTGCTCGGGGTACTTATCGATTCCCCGCACGGGGTTGATGCCGAACGGGAGGATGTGCCGCTTGCCGGCGAAGCTGTAGAGGCTGCCGACCACCGCCAGCACCCGGTTCGCCTGGTAAGGGTGATCCCTCATTTTGCTGTGCAGCCGGGCGAGATCGACCGTGGTGATCTTCTCCGCTTTTCGATTTCCTAGCTCCGGTAACACCAAGCGTTCGAGCACGTCGCGGTAATACGCCGCCGTGGAAGCCTTGCGCTTCGCCTCGGCATGTTCTTCGAGAAAGAGGTCGGCCAGCTCCTGGAAGGTCGCCGCGCGTCTCTCCGCGGCCCTGAGAGCCGCCGGGTCGGTCCCGTGTGCTACCGCTCCCAGAGTTTTGCGGGCGAGGTCACGCGCCTCGTCAGGGGTAACCTTGCCGACCCGCGCCAGGGTCAAGCGACGAGTCGGGGCTGTCCGACCCGAGCCAGCACGGTATTTCACGACATAGGACTTCGCGCCGGAGGGCCGGACTCGCACGCCGAAGCCGACGAGCTTATCATCCCAGACGAAGAATTCGTCCGCGGTGGTCTTAAGCGCGTCTACAACGCGCTTGGTGATGCGCCGTCCAGCCATGTTCGTCCCCTCCATGCCGGCGAAAAGGGAACCACCGGGGAACCACGAAAACGGAACACACAGGAAGCAGAGGGAATCACCATGTGCTCAAAATGCCAGGAAAGCAAGCTTTCTAAGCAATTCGGTACATCAGCATCAATCTCGAAGATGTTGGACCGTAAAACTTTTAATCAAGGGGTCGTGGGTTCGAGTCCCACCGGGCTCGCCATGTAAAAACAAAGGCTTGTGACCGAGCCCGACCGGAAGCTGAGCATTCGCCGCGGGTGCTAAGTCCGATCGTCGCTCCCGCCCGGAGGCATCCGCCTGGGCTGGACCGTAGAGTCCGCCGCCACTCGGACGAGCTCTTCGGTGGACGACGGGTACAGCTTGGCTAGTACGCGCTTGCGCTCTCGCTCCAGCTGGCTCTCGCTGGCTGCCATCTATGGTCTGCGATGCTTCCAGTATTCCACCCTATTCCCCCAGCGAATCAGGATCAGCGTCGATGATTGCACATAGAGGATCAGCGACGCTACGGGCTGGACGTCGGAATGAGCGTCGGGTCAAAACGCTACACGTCGCCGTGAACGCAAATCGCTTTGGACCCCCAGCGGGGAGCGGGGTACCGGGTCCCAATTTTTGTTGAAAACCGCGCGCGACCGGGTTAATTACCGCCCGTGTTGAACACGCAGGAGAGCACTGATGGCGACGGGTAACGTGAAATGGTTCAACCCGACAAAAGGGTACGGATTCATCCAGCCGACTGATGGCGGTAAAGATGTATTCGTTCATATCTCTGCGGTCGAACGGGCCGGATTGAGCACTTTGAATGAAGGTCAGCAGGTCGAGTACGAACTCGTAAGTAACCGGGGAAAGATGTCGGCGGAAAACCTCAAGGTCAAATAAGAGCAGGACGCAGGTCGCATCCCAGCCACGACCCGAGCACATCGCAAGGCACCAAGAGGTGCCTTGGTTAGATCAGGACAGTTCGTTCAAGGGAGCGTAGACGTCGAGGCCTCACGTGCCATCCGCCAAGCGGAAGTCGGCGCGGCGAAGACGATGCTCGAGCGGACGCAGGGTCGCTTTGGCATCAAACTGACCTGGCTCGACCGCCGCAGCTTCCTCGCGCTTGCCGGCAGTTCTTTGCTCGCGCGCGGATCCGCGCGAGGCGATACGGCTCCGGCGAGCGTCACGATCGCGTACGACGAGCCCGGCCGCGCGATCGCTGCGGATTTCATCGGGCTGAGCTACGAATCCGCCCTCATCGCCGCGCCGAATTATTTTTCGCCGCACAATCGCTCGCTGCTCGGGCTCCTCCGCGGGCTCGGCGCGCGCGGCGTCCTCCGCGTCGGCGGCAACACCAGCGAGCGCACGGTCTGGGAAGTCGGCGGGACGAACCAGGCGACGGGCCGCTATGTCATCACGCCGGCGTCGATCGACCGGCTCGCGGCGACCGCGCGAAAGGTCGGCTGGCGCGTGATCTACGGCCTCAACCTCGCGGACAACACGCCGGAGCGCGCCGCCGACGAAGCCGCCTATGTGGCGCGGGCGCTCGGGTCCAGGCTGCTCGCGTTCCAGATCGGCAACGAGCCGGATGGCTTCGGGCGCTGGTCGGGCGTGCGACCCCCAAGTTACGATTTCCAGACCTTCATTTCGGAATGGCGAAAATTCCACGCGGCGATTCATGCCCGTGTGCCCAACGCGCCCTTTGCCGGGCCGGCGGTCGCCGCGGAGACCGACTGGATCGCGCCCTTCGCCGATACGAAACCGGAAAATCTCGTGCTGCTGACCCGGCACTATTACGCGGCGGGGCCGGCGAGCGATCCCGGCGTGACGCTGCCGAAGCTCCTGGGCTCCGCTGCGCAGATCGAGCCCGTGCTGCGCAAGTTGGAAAACTTCAGCCGCACCTATCGCCTGCCCTACCGGATCGCGGAGACGAACTCGGTCTATGCCGGCGGCCGGCCGGGCGTGAGCGATACGTTGGGCGCAGCGCTGTGGGGCGTCGAGCTGATGTTCCAGATCGCGACGGCCGGCGCCGCCGGCGTCAATTTTCACGCCGGACCCGACAAGGTCTACACGCCGATCGCGGGAGAAGCCGCGCCGCATCGCGCGCAGCCGCTCTACTACAGCATGCTGCTGTTCGCCCAAGCCGCGCGCGGGGCACTCGTTACGACGCGTCTTCAATCCGACCTCAACCTTGCCGGCTTTGCGGCACGCGGGAACGACGGCTCGCTGCGCGTTTGCCTGATCAATAAGGATGCCCGCGCCGCGCGCGTGAGCCTCGATCCGGGCCAGCGCTTCGCGGCGGCATTCGCGATGCGGCTCGCCGGGCCGGTCGAATCCGCCGCGGGATTGACCCTCGGCGGCACAGCGGTCGACGCCTACGGCCGCTGGGCACCCGGCGCTGCGGAAATGCTAGAGTTCGAGCGCGGGCAGGTTCGCGTCGATCTACCGGGAGCGAGCGCGGCGCTGGTGCGGATGGAAAAACCTTGAGGATTCCGTTTGCATCCCGGGCCGCGCGATCCCGACCTTCCCACTTTTTCTGCCGGAGGAATTCATGGCCGCGCTTCACGACCTGAGTGCCGATGAGCTCTCGACCGCCTACCGTACCCGCCAATTGTCCCCGGTCGAAGTGACCCGTGCGGTGCTCGACCGCATGGAAGCTTGGGAGCCGAAAATCAATGCGATGTACGTGACCGACGCCGTCGGCGCGTTGGCGCAAGCGACGAGCTCGGAGCGGCGCTGGCGCGAGGGCGCGCCGCTCAGTCCGATCGACGGCGTGCCGATCACGATCAAGGACAACATCGCGTCCAAGGGCGTGCCCACCCCGCTCGGCACCGCGGCCGGAGACATGACGCCGGCGGCGGCGGACTCACCGCCTGCCGCCCGGGTCCGCGAGGCGGGATGCGTGCTGCTCGGCAAGACCAGCATGCCGGATTACGGCATGCTCGCCTCGGGCGTCTCGAGCCTCCACGGGATCACTCGCAATCCGTGGAATCTTGCTCGCAATACCGCCGGGTCGAGCTCGGGTGCCGGGGCCGGTATCGTCGCCGGCTATGGCCCGCTGGCGCTCGGAACCGACATCGGCGGCTCGGTGCGGCTGCCCGCGGCCTATAACGGCATCTTCGCGCTCAAGCCGAGCCTCGGCCGGGTGCCGATCTACCCGCCGTATCTGGGCCGCGTGACCGGTCCGATGACCCGCACGGTGCGCGATGCCGCGCTCCTGCTGCGCGAGCTCGCGAAGCCGGATCCGCGGGACTACATGTCGCTGCCCTATGAGCCGCGCGACTGGGCGGGCCTGCTGTCGGCCGACGTGAAGGGCAAGAAGCTCGGCTTGGTGCTCGACATCGGGGCGGGGCTCAAGGTGCAGCCGGCCGTCGGGGCGGCCGTGGAGAGAGCCGCCGAGGCGTTCGCGGCGGCCGGCGCGGAGGTCGAACCGGTCGCCCCCTTCATCACCCAGGAGATCCACGCGGGGCTCGACCGCTTCTTCCAGGCACGATTGCTCGGGGACATTCAATTGCTCAGTCGGGAGCGGCAGGCCAAAATCTTGCCGTTCATCACCACCTGGTGCCGGCGCGCCGACGGGCTGAGCGCGGTCGATGCGATCCGTGCGCTCGGGCAAGTCATGCTGTTGCGCGAGAAGGCCGTCGCCGCCATCCAAAGCTACGACTTCCTGCTCAGCCCGACTTCGCCGATCACCGCATACGGCGCGGAGGAGCCGGCGCCGGGCTCCGACCCCGACCATGCTCTGGAGCACGTCGCGTTCACCGCGCCCTTCAACATGTCGGAGCAGCCGGCCGCCTCGATCTGCGCCGGCTACGATCCGGAGGGCCTGCCGATCGGGCTGCAGATCGTCGGGCATCGGTTCGATGATCTCGGGGTGCTCGGCATGGCCAAGGCGTACGAGCAGCTGCGGCCGCCGCTGCGGCCCTGGCCCGAACCATGAACGCTCGTCCGCGCCGAGAGCCGCCGGGCCCTGCGCTGCAAGCTGGAGGCCTTGGGTTGCTCGAGCTCTGATAGCCGGTGGTCAGATCGTCAGCGCGACGAGCCCGAGCAGCAGGATGGCCGAGACCAGCATCAGCCATTCCATGGCATCGAACCCGAGCAGTCGACGATCGTGCGAGATGTGCGCGGGCATGATGCGCCTCCGCGAAAACCTCCCCGTCAGCCGGATTCTCGCGCCGCGGAACGACGACAATATGGCCCCGGCACGCCCGTCATTGTGGCAGCGTGAGGCGGGCGGTGCGCCCGCGATGGGCCCGCTATGGCGGTCTCGGCGCGCGATGGCTATGTAGCGAGCATGATCCCCGCCCAATGCCGCGCCGCCCGCGGCCTTCTCAACTGGAGCGAAGATCGCCTCGCATCCGCCACCGGCATCAAGCTTTCGGTCGTGCGCGATTTCGAAAGCGAAAAGCCCGTGCCGCGCCTGACCGCCCAGGTGCTGCAGCGCGCGTTCGAAGCCGCGGGAATCGAGTTTTCCGATCACGGCGCGCCGGGCGTGCGCCAGCAGCCGGCGCCGGCCGTGCTGCGCGTCGACGAGCTCAACGCCTCGAACGACGACTGATGTCACACCACCCGTAGCCCGGATGCAGCGAAGCGAAATCCGGGGCTGCCATCCCGGATTGCATAGAAGGCGCCTCCCGGTGTTACAGCTATGGGCAGCTGGCCCGAGTCATTGGGAGGATTCCGAAATGCGTACGACGTTCCGCACGGCGGTGGCCGGCTTGGCGTTTTCCACGGCGATGGTCTTGGGATCGGCCGCGCTCGCCGAGACCGTTGCGTTCAAGGCCGAGCTCAAGGCTTCCAACGAAGTGCCGCCAGTCGAGAGCAAGGGCAGCGGTACCTTGACCGCCACCTACGATACCGGAAGCAAGTCGCTGAATTACACCGCGAATTATTCCGGGCTGAGCGGGGATGCGACCGCGGCGCATTTCCACGGTCCCGCGGCGGCCGGGCAGAATGCCGGCGTCGCCGTTCCGGTGACCGACAGCGCGGCGACCCCGATCAAAGGCTCGGCAACCCTGACCGATGCGCAGGCGACCGACCTGATGGCGGGCCGCTGGTATTTCAACATTCATACTGCCGCCAACAAGGGCGGCGAAATTCGCGGCCAGGTCGTCAAAGGGAAGTGAACAGGGATCAGAACTCGAAGCCAGAGGTCGGAGACCAATCGTTTCCAGGTAAGCACTTCTGACCAATGCTTTCACCCCGACCCGCCGAGCTCGCGCACCGAGTCGGCGGGTCTTTTTGTGTGCTGCAGCAATGTAGTCCGAATTTCTGTTTGGATTCCGTCAAGCAGATTTGTGCAATGCCGCATAAATCGAATCGATTACGCGTTTGCGAAAAAACATTTTCGCAAGGAAAATCTTCGTACGTCATGTCAATGCCACAAAAACCGGGTACGCTGTTTATCGGACGGGGAGGTACTAGGGAGGTTTCGCCCATGCGGCTCAGTACGGCTATGCCGATAGAGACCCGGCCCCGTTACTTCACTCCCTGTGCACAATGTGGCGACGCTCTGCTGGCGCCGGAATGGTCGGAGCACGTCAACGAGCGTTGCGTCCGCCATTTATGGACCTGCGAGACCTGCGGCTACCAATTCGAGACCACGGTCTATCTCGGGTCGAGATAGCGCCCTTCTACGAGCTTTCGGGCGGGGGTCGATGCCGGCCTGCGGCGCTTGTCCCGGGCCGCGCTTCCATCGAGCGGATGTTTGATGCCGGCGCGCTTGCGTCGCGGCGGTTTGCAGCATTCAATGGCGCCCTTGCCGTTGGGGACGGGGCATGAAGCGCGCTCTGGCGATCGGGTTCATGATGGCATTCGCCGGAGCATCGCTGGCCGGCGCGGGCGAGCGCTGGAACCTGCAGCAGCCGCTGGTGCCGGAATCGAAGCTTCATTGCCGCACGCCGAACTGCCTGAGCCTCTCGACTACGGTGCGTGTCTCCGACGCATGCTGGCGCACCTGCAAGGCACATTGCGGCGGCGTCTTCGTCGCTTGCGTCAACGATACCTGGCTCAACGATTGCAGATACGTGAGCGATCGCTGCGATTTATCGTGCCTGAAACGCTGCCGCGCGTACGGCGGCCCGTTGCTCGATTTGACCGACTGAGCATTCTCGTCCGAACCGCATCCCGCCCTGGTCCCGGCGCAAGCCGGCACTTATGTTTTGATGGATGCGAGTTCGGTTGCAGCCCAAGATTCTGATCGCCGCCACCCTTGCGGCGGCTGCGATCGTTTGGCCGCGGTCCGGGCAGGCGCTGGTATGCAGCGTGCTCGATGAATTTCCGTGCGTCTATCGGCCATACCAACAGGAATGCAGCGTGTTCGATGAGCTTCCGTGCACGCCGGAGCTCCAATATCCGTTCAGCCAGCAGCTGCGATTGACGATCGAGAGCCGGGACCACGAGGCCCGCGACCGCCGCAACACCGATCGCGACGCTGGGGAAGGGCTCGGCACCATCCGGGCCGTCTTCGCGACATTGCGCAGTTGCTGGGTGCCGCCCGCCAAGGAAGACTCCCGGCCGGGCGCCCAGCTCTCGGTGCGCCTGAGCTTCAAGCGCAGCGGCGAAATCTTCGGCAAGCCTCGCGTCACCTATGTGACGCCCGGACTTCCCGACCGCGTGCGCCAAGCCTATTGGGACGCGGTCGAGGCCGCATTCGAGCGCTGCACGCCGCTTGCGTTCACCAACGGGCTAGGCGGCGCGCTCGCCGGCCGCCCGTTCGCGATCCGCTTCGTCGACAAACGCTCCGCGTCTTAACGAAACCGCTGCCTACGCCCGGAGCATCTGCAGCCGGCCGTCGCGATAGGTCAGCAGCAGTCCGATGCCCAGACCGAAGCATCCATGCGTGATGATGTGGAACAGCATGATCAGCGGCTTCCACCCGGCGGCGATCGGGAGCCCTTTCAGCGGAAAAACGATGAACCACAGCACGAGAACCGGAGCGATCGCGCCGAACACGAAGGCGGCAACGTAATACATCGGGCCTTCGGGGAACCAGCGCTCCACCAGGCCGAACACCAGCCCCCAAACGCCGCCCCAGAAAGCCCACGACCACGTCTGCGGCACGCCGAACGGCTTGGTCGAAGCGTAGCCGAACGGCGCATTCGGGGTCATGCCCAGGGCGTACATGATCGCCCAGGCGGCCATCTGAAACAGCAGCACGGAGATGAACCCGGCGGCAAAACAGCTGAGCGGATGGTGGCGGAATCTGGCGGCGACAGTGCTGAACGTCGCGGTTGTCATGGCGTCTCTCCCCCTTGGGTCGATCACACCGCATTATACCGCGTTTTGGCGGATCAGGCGCGGTCCAACGCTGCCTTGACCCGCGCGGGATCGAGCGGGAGATCGCGGATCCGCCGGCCGGTGGCCCGGGCAAATGCATTGGCGATCGCCGCAACCGTCGGTCCCGAAGACGCCTCCCCGCACCCCAGCGGCCGCTCCTCCGGCCGGTCGACGAACTCGGTCTCGACTCTCGGCGCTTCCGGCATGGTCAGGATCGGATAGCTCGACCAGTCGCGCGATTGGATTGCGGCGCGGTCGAAGCGGACCGCCTCGTGCAGGGTCCAGCTGGTCGACTGGATGATTCCGCCCTCGATCTGATTCCTGAGACCGTCGGGATTGATGATCTGGCCGGCGTCGGTGGCGGCGAACACGCGGGGCACCCGGACGATGCCGCCCGAGCGATCGACCTCGACCTCGGCGATGACCGCCACATAGGCCGAAAGGTTCTTGTACTTGGCAAAGCCGATGCCGCGCCCGCGGCCCTGCGCGTTATCGCCGTGCTCGCCATCGCGCCAACCGGCGCTGCGTGCGACCGCCTCGATTACCGCACGCGCGCGCTCGTCGCTGAGATGTGCGAGCCGGAATGCGACGGGATCGGCGCCCGCCGCGGCGGCGAGCTCGTCCATGAAGCTTTCCACCGCGAACACGTTGCCGTAGGCGCCAAGCGTGCGCAGCGCGGAGACGCGCAGCGGCATCGCCGGAATGAAATGACTGACGATGCGCTGGCTCAAGAATTCGTAGAGCGGGACTGCATTGCGGTCACCGCCCCCCGTCGGCGGCGGTATCACGCGCGGCGGGATCGGCGGATGCGGCTCGGCGAGGTACCAGCTGGCCAGCAGGTTGTTGTTGCGCTCATCGCTTCCCGGCGAGGCCGGCCGGGTGCTGTGGGTGTTGCTCCAGACCTCGTAGTTCCAGTCGAGAATGCGCCCGTCCGCGGAAATCGCGCCTTTGGCGCGCATCACCATGGCGGGCCCGTAGGGTTCCCAGGCGAACTCGTCGTCGCGCATCCATTGCAGCCGCACGGGGCGGCCGTCGACCGCGCGCGCCAGCAAGGCCGCGTCGAGAGCGACATCGTCGGCGCCATTGTGGCCGTAGCAGCCGGATCCTTCGCGGTGAATGCAGCGCACCGCGTCTTCCGCGAGCCGCATCGCCTTGGCGAGATCGCGCCGAAGCGGAAAGACGCCTTGCGAATGCGTCCACACCGTGAGCTTGCCGCTCTCGAACGCGGCGATTGCGCAGGAAGGTCCGATCGAGGCGTGGGCGATATAGGGCTTGGTGTACGTCGCCTCGAGCGTATGGGCGGCCGCGGGCGCCGCAGACGCGCCCGCCTGCTTGCTGCTGATCACCGTCTCTTGGCTCGGCAGCGACGTCAGATGCGCAGGAAGCCCGGCCGGGTCGGGCAGATCCTCGCCGCCGGACCAGCGCGCAGACTCGAGCAGGCTCTGCCGCGCCCGGATCGCCTGCTCCTCCCGGGCGGCAACCACGCCCAGGAAGCTGCCCTCGCGCACCACGGCGATCACGCCGGGCATTGCCTGGGCTTGCGCCACGTCGGCGGCGTCGAGCCTGGCGCCATAGCGCGGCGGACGCACCACGCGAGCGTGCACCATGCCGGGAAGGCGGACATCCTGCACATAGGCGATCTCGCCCGTCACCTTCGCGGGGATATCGCGGCGGAGGACCGACGTGCCGACGATCCGATGGCTCGAGACGGGTTTGGGCGGCACTTTAGCGCTTACCTCGCGATGCAGATCGAGCTCCGCCGCAAGCTCGCCGTAGCCGAGGCCGCGCCCGTCGGGCGCGCGCACCACGCCCTCGGCGATCCTCAAGCGCTCGCCCGGAATCCCCAAGCGGGCGGCGGCACGTGCGACGAGCAGCGCGCGCGCCTCGGCGCATGCCAGGCGAATGGCGGTTCCGCCGTATTCGATCGACTGGCTGCCGGAGGTGTATTCCTCGTCCGGAGTTTGCGCGGTATCGCCGGAGATCATCGCGATGCGCGCAAGCGGCAGATCGAGCTCCTCGGCCGCGATCTGCGCCAGCGCGGTGAGGATGCCCTGCCCCAGCTCGACCTTGCCGGCGAAAATCGTCGCCGAGCCGTCGGCATTGATGCGCAGCCAGGCATCGAGCATGCGGTTCTTGTCGAGGCTGCCCGGCAGCTTCGCCGGCGCGGCGATCGAGAACGGCGGCGCCATCGTGAAGCTGAGCACCAGCGCGCCCGCGGCCTTGCCGAACTCTCGGCGGGTGAGCGCGCTCATGTCTTGCCCGTATCGCGTGCCGCGCGAAGCACCGCGCGGATGATGCGGCCATGAGTGCCGCAACGGCACAGATTGGCGGCGAGGCCGTCGCGCACCTGCTGCTCGCTCGGCTGCGGAATGCGGTCGAGCAGCTCCTTGGCGCTCATGATCATGCCATTGATGCAATAGCCGCATTGCGCCGCCTGCTCCTCGATGAAGGCGCGCTGCAGCGGATGGGGTTTCTCGGCGGTGCCGAGGCCTTCGATCGTGGTGATGTGGACTTCGCCGATCGCGCCGATCGGGGTCACGCACGAGCGCACCGCACGCCCGCCGATGAGGACCGTGCAGGCGCCGCACTGGGCAAGCCCGCAGCCGAACTTGGCGCCGTTGAGCCCGAGATCGTTGCGCAGGACGTAGAGCAGCGGCGTTTCCGCATCGGCCGCGACGGTGCGGATCGAGCCGTTGACATGCAGATTGATCGCCATCGGGCTCCCCTCGGGCGGCGCTCACGGATGTTCGGACTCAATCATCTGCGCCCGCCCTGGTTCCGGGTCCCAGGCGGGCCAGAGCACAATCACGTGAGCGCTGGAAGATCCCCGCGCGCCCAAGCCGCCCGCGTCTGCTCGCGAAAATCCGCGAACCGGCCCGCCGCAATGGCGACCCGCATGCCGTGCATAAGCTCCTGGTAATAGGCGAGATTGCTCGCGGAAATCAGCATCGCGGCAAGCATCTCGTTCGCCTTGAGGAGATGATGGAGATAGGCGCGCGAGTAATCGCGCGCGAGACCGTATGGGCTTTCGGGATCGAGCGGGCGCGCATCGTCGGCATGGCGCGCGTTCCTGAGATTGACCGCGCCGAACCGGGTGAACGCCAGGCCGTGGCGGCCGTTGCGCGTCGGCAGCACGCAATCGAACAGGTCGATGCCGCGCGACACCGCCTCGAGCAGATCCTCGGGCGTGCCGACGCCCATGAGATAGCGCGGGCGATCCTCCGGCAGCACCGGCGTCACCAGGTCGAGCAACGCCAGCATCACTTCCTGCGGCTCGCCGACCGCGAGCCCGCCGATCGCGTAGCCCGGAAACGAGAGGTCGATCAGCACCCGCGCGCTCTCGAGGCGAAGATTCACGTCGGTGCCGCCTTGCACGATGCCGAACAGCGCCCGATCTTTGGCGTGCTCGAAGGCGCGCTTCGATCGCTCCGCCCAGGACAGCGACAGCCGCATGGCGCGCTCGACCTCCGCGCTCGCCGCCGGCAGCTTGATGCATTCATCGAGCTGCATCGCGATGTCGGCGCCGAGCAGATCCTGAATCTCGACCGCGCGTTCCGGCGTGAGCGCCACCATGGCGCCGTCGAGATGCGAGCGGAACGTGACGCCGTTGGCATCGAGCTTCCGCAGCGGCGAAAGCGACATCACCTGGAAGCCGCCGGAATCGGTGAGGATCGGATGCGGCCAGTTCATGAACCGATGCAGCCCGCCGAGCACGGCGATGCGCTCGGCGCCGGGCCGCAGCATGAGATGGTAGGTGTTGGCGAGAACGATGTCGGTGCCGAGCGCGCGCACCTCGTCCGGACGCACCGCCTTGACGGCAGCCTGGGTCCCGACCGGCATGAACGCCGGCGTGCGCACATTTCCGTGCGCGGTCTCGATCTCCCCGAGCCGCGCCCCGCCGTCGGTTTTCTTCAGCTGGAACGAGAAGCCGGGCATGGCACGGTCAGCCACGGGTTTCGAAAAATCGCCCGACATGATCACGCGCCCCGGAGCAGCAGGCAGGCATCGCCATAGGAATAGAACCGGTATCCGGCGTCGATCGCATGGGCGTATGCGCGTTTCATCACGTCGAGGCCGGCGAAAGCCGCGACCAGCATGAACAGGGTCGAGCGCGGCAGGTGGAAATTCGTCATCAGCGCGTCGACGGCACGGAATCGGTACCCCGGCGTGATGAACAGCGAACTCTCGCCGGAGAACGGCTGCAGCACGCCGCGCTCGTCGCAGGCACTTTCCAGAAGCCGCAGCGAAGTGGTGCCGGCGGCAACGATGCGGCCGCCGCCGCCGCGGGTCGCATTGAGCGCCTGCGCGGCGGCCGCGCTCACCGAACCCCATTCGGGATGCAGCTTGTGCTGCTCGGTATTCTCGGCCTTGACCGGCAGGAACGTGCCGGCGCCGACGTGGAGCGTCACGAACGTGAGCCCGATCCCGCGCGCTTTCAGCTGCGCGAGCAGCGCGGCGGTGAAATGCAGCGCGGCGGTCGGCGCGGCGACCGAACCCTCGTCGCGGGCGAACACGGTCTGATAATCCACGCGGTCGCGCGCATCGGGCGCGCGGCGCGCGGCGATATAGGGCGGCAGCGGCATGTCGCCGCGCTCCTCGATCGCCTGATCGAGCACCGGGCCGTGAAACGCGAAGGCGAGCGTCGCTTCGCCGCCTTCGCGGTGCTCCACGGTCGCGTCGAGCTGGCCGAGAAAGCACACCTTGCCTTCTTCGCCGAAGCGGATGACGTCGCCGGGCGCGGCTTTTTTCGCCGGCCTCAGGAACGCGCGCCAGCGCGAGCCGTCGAGCCGGCGGTAGAGCGTCGCCTCGATCCGCGGCTCGGCACCCTTGAGCAGCCGGCCGTTGAGCCGCGCCGGAATGACCTTCGTGTCGTTGAGAACGAGCCGATCGCCGACCCGCAGCAGACCGGGCAGCTCGCGCACGAAGCGATCCTCGAACGGCAGGGAGGGCCGGATCACCAGGAGGCGCGCAGCATCGCGCGGACTTGCTGGCCGCAGCGCGATGCGGTCGCGCGGCAGCTCGAAGTCGAACAGGTCGGTGCGCATGAGCTCTTTTCCCTCCCCGTCAGGGGAGGGTCGGCAAGACGCGAAAGCGTCGAGCCGGGGTGGGGGAATTCGCCCCACCCCACCCCGCCGCCTTCGGCGGCGACCCTCCCCGAACGGGGAGGGATACCTCACCCGCCCGCCTCGATGCGGGCGGAAACGATGCGGTCGGGGTCGCGCACCGGTTCGCCGCGCTTGATCTTGTCCACATTCTCCATGCCGGCGACGACCTTGCCCCACACCGTGTACTGGCCGTTGAGCCAGGGCGAATCGGTAAAGCAGATGAAGAACTGGCTGTCGCCGGAATCCGGATTCTGCGCCCGCGCCATCGAGACGGTGCCGCGCACGTGCGGCTCGCGGGAGAACTCGGCCGCAAGCTTCTTGCCCGAGCCGCCCGTGCCGGTCCCGGTCGGATCGCCGGTCTGGGCCATGAAGCCTTCGATCACGCGATGGAACACGGTGCCGTCATAGAACCCGTCGCGCACGAGCTCCTTGATGCGCGCGACATGGCGCGGCGCCAGATCCGGCCGCATGGCGATGGTGACCTCGCCCCGCGTCGTCTGCAGGATGAGCGTGTTGTCGGGATCTTGCGTCATGGCTTCCTCGGCGGTTCGGTTTCTGTCGTTGTCTCACTTGGCGTCGGCCGCGACTTCCATCCGCACGATGCGGTCGGGATCGGTCACGGCGCCGTCGCGCGCGGGCGAGCCCTTCTTGACCCGATCGATCGATTCCATGCCGGACACCACCTCGCCGACCACGGTGTACTGGCCGTTCAATCCGGCCGCCTCGCCGAACATGATGAAGAACTGGCTGTTCGCCGAATTCGGGCTCGGGCCGCGCGCCATGCCGACGATTCCGCGGGTGAACGGCACCTTGGAGAACTCGGCCGGTAGATCCGGATATTTCGATTTGCCGGTGCCGTCGCCGCGCTCGCCGTCGCCGCTTTGCGCCATGAACCCGGGAATGACCCGATGGAACGGCGCATTGTCGTAAAAGTGCTCGCGCGCCAGCGTCTTGATGCGCTCGGCGTGCTTGGGTGCGAGTTCGGGACGCAGCCGGACGATGACGCGCCCGTATCTGGTGTCGAGGAAAATGGTGTTCTGCGGATCGAGGCCGGGCGGTACCGGCGCGGCAAACGCCGGCATGGTGCAGACGAACGCGATCATCAAGGCAATCAGGCGAGTCATGGCAGCTCCCAGTGTCAGGGGGCGGATTTGCCGGCGAATTTGGCTTTGAACCGGCGCGCGACCGCCGCCGGCACGAAGGCGGAAACATCGCCGCCCATCGCGGCGATCTGGCGGACGAGCGTCGCGGTGATCGGGCGCACGATCGGAGAGGCCGGCAGGAACACCGTCTGCACGTCCAACGCCATCGCCTCGTTCATGCCGGCCATCTGCATCTCGTAATCGAGATCGGTGCCGTCGCGCAGGCCGCGGATCAGCAGGGTCGCGCCTTCACGCCGCGCGGCGGCGACCACGAGATCCGCGAACGTCACCGTCTTGAGCTCGCAACCCGCGGCCTCGGCCACGGGTCCACATGATTCGCCGAGCATCGCCAGGCGCTCTTCGACCGAGAACAGCGGGGCTTTGCCCGCGTGAACCCCGATCGCGAGGACCAGCCGGTCGACGAGCCGGGCGGCCTGGCGGACGACGTCGAGATGTCCGTTGGTCACCGGATCGAACGATCCGGCATAGAGCGCGGCGCGAGGCATGGGCGCGGTCTAGCCCGCTACCTTGCGAACCGCAAGGGAGCGGAAGGCATTGGCAGGAGCGTGTGACGCCGGTCACATGCTGCCGATCCCGGATCACACTAGGGTGCCTGCCAGCGAATAACGGGGTCCCCGAAACGGGACCGGGGACAGGGGGCTGAGATGCTGAAGATGGTTTCCGCCATGATCGCCGCAGCGGTGATTGCCGCCGCCTTGGTGATGGTTCCGGGCCTCAGCCAGCAGGTCGACGCCAAAACGGCGAGACACAAGGGCGATCGCCTCGATCTCGCGCTGCGGATGGCGAGCTGCCGACAGATGGCGTGGCCCTATTACGACCAGAGCTGCCGCAAGGACGGGGTGCGGCCGGTTCGCCGCGTGACTACCGACCGCATCTGAACGGCGTGCGCGCCCGGCGGTGCCCGGCGCAGATCGTAATTCGTAATCGAGTGCTTCCTTCCCCTCGTGGGGAAGGTTCGGCGGACCCCGTCGGCGTATCGGCGGCACCCGCCGGAAAACGCGAACGCCTAGAGCGACCCCCTCCCGGCGTTTCGCAACCGGCCTCCCCCCTTTTTCGGGGGAGGCCGGACTGATTCGTCAGCCGACATTTTAGCGCTCGCCGTTTGACGACGATCGGCAGCAGCTTCAAGACCACACGTTTTTTGCCGCGTTGGCCTGCGCGTTCGCCGACGCTTGCGATGAAATTACCTCATGGTGGTGAAACTCACGTCGCCCGTCGTTTCTTGTCGACGAATCGTTGCCGGAAAACCACATGGTGCTTCTGCTTTTCGGATTCCGCGTGCTTCGATTCTCCGGAACTTGCAAAACGGAGTATCCTATCTGCGTGTTCAAGCGATTCGCCGGGACCTTATACGAGGGGGCGAACGATGCTTCGAAACGCAGCTCGTGTCACATTGCTGTTCGCCGGCTTGGCTCTGAGCGCCTCGATAGCCGCCGCGCACGATTCCTGGATCAACAAGGGCGGCTATCGCAACCTGGCGGGCGAGTGGTGTTGCGGCGAGAACGACTGTGAATCGCCGGAACAGATTGCCAGCACCGGCTTGGGCTGGGTCGTCAACGGCGGCGAGTTCGTGCCGTTCAACGAAGCGACGCCCAGCCCCGACGGCAAACTTTGGATCTGCCGACGTCCCGACAAGACGCGCCGCTGCGTGTTCGGACCGCCGCCCAATTCTTGAATGATTGCCGCACGCCGTGAACGCTCGGAGATCGCCGAATCGGGCGGCTTACGCCGGCAACTCCTCGATGCTGTCGACGCGCTCGGGGTAGAACGCCAGCCGGCCGGCGATCGCCGCGACGGCAGGGAACGGCTGCTCGTAGCTCCAGGCTGCATTTTCGGCCGTGCGGCCCCCGGCCGAAACCGTGAAATAGCTCGCGTCGCCCTTGTACGGGCAATGCGTCGCGTGCTCGGTGCGGTTGAGCAGATTCAAATCCGCATCCTCGCGCGGAATGTACTGGACCGGCGGCAGCGAGGCTTCCCGGAGCGTCAGCGCGCGCCGACTGTCCGCAACCACTTTTCCGCCGAGCAGAACTCGCACCCGCTTGGGATTGGCCATGATCGATATCGGGTGGTCGCGTTCCGGAATTCGCATTTTTGCTCCAATTGCTTGCCACAGGTTGAGAGGCGCGGACCGGCGCCCCCCGCGACGAGCCCTCGTTGCGGGACAGCCTTGTCCTAAAACGCAGTGGAGACAAGCCCGATGCTCCTGTTCGCGGTAGCGCATGCGGTGCGGCTCAACGATGGCAGCTTTGCCATCCGGTCGCCGGAGTTTCCGGGATGCGAGGCGCGCAACCCGCATGTCGAACTCGCGAGAGAGCAATTCGGCGAGGCGCTGCGCGCGCGCTTGCTGGAAATGCTCGAGGCCGGCGAGGTGCCGCCGCTCCACACCTACGAGGAACTCGGGCCGAGCTTCGCGGGCCGGTGCACCCTGCAAATTCCAGCGCCGGACCGCATGCCCGGCAGCTTCGACCGGGTGATGGCGGTGCGCGCGAAGCTTCCACCGGAGGCCGTCGAACGGCTCGAAGGCATGCGCGCGGCTCCGCCGCGCCGGCCGCACGCCAGAACACAGGACGCGCCAGCGGTACGGGATACCTCCGCGGCGGACGACGAAAGCCGCGGAAGGCTGGATCCCTCGGCGCGACTCGCTCTCGTCGCCGCTCGGCTGGCGGGACGCGATCGCCACCTGGGCTGACCCATTCTTTCGGAAGCCTGGGAGATTTCGATCCGGACATGGTCCCGAAAGGGCCGGATGCTGCCGCACGGGTGCCGCAATTGGGGCGATTTGCGGACGAATCCACTGCCGCCGTGCTGGTCTTGATTGACTTGCGAACCGAAATGCCCATTGAATCATCGCGCTCCAGAGGGGAGCCAAGGAGGAAAAGATGCGTGCGACTGCGGCCTGCGTGCTGGCATTGTCGGTGGGATTGGCGGCCGCGGCCGCGAGCCAGACTCTCCCGTCCGGCACCAAAAACGCTCCGGTGCCGACCCCGAACACCGCCACCGTCGGGTGCGCCAACAATCCGAACGCGCTCGGAACATCCCGCATCGTCGAGGTCGACACGACCGGCGGCCCCGGCTTCGGGTTCGAGCATTTCAAGGAGCACGATTTCCTGCGCAACAAGGAGGTCGTGCTGACGTTCGACGATGGCCCGTGGCCGAAGAACACGCCGGCCGTGCTCGCCGCGCTCGCCTCGCACTGCGTCAGGGCTACGTTCTTCCCGATCGGCAAGCACGCCACCTGGGAGCCCGGGATCCTCAAGCAGGTGGCAGCGGCTGGCCACTCGATCGGCACCCACACCTGGTCGCACGCGGATCTGTCGAAAAAATCCAAGGAAGAGGCCATTCGCGAGATCGAGATGGGCGCCAGCGCCGTGCACATGGCGGTGGGCGGACCGACCGCGCCGTTCTTCCGGTTCCCGGCGCTGCGGCATCCGCCGGAGATGGTCAAATATCTCGGCGAGCGCAACATCGCGATCTTCTCCACCGACATGGATTCGTTCGATTTCACCATGCGCAAGCCCGAGCAGGTCATCAAATCGGTGATGGGCAAGCTGGAAAAACACGGCAAGGGCATCGTCCTGATGCACGATTTCCAGCGCGCGACTTCCGAAGCAATCCCCGAGCTGCTCAGCCAGCTCAAGGCAAACGGCTATCAGATCGTGCACATGGTGCCGCGGGCGCCGATGCAGACCATCGCTCAATATGACGAGATGGTGATGAAGGAAAACAAGCTGCCGACCGTGAGTTCGCGCCCGACCGAGAGCGTCATACGCACGATCAGCGAAATGCCGCGCTGAGATCGCATATTTCGCGCTAGAATCTGAATACTCGTCGTCCCGGCCAAGGACGCCCCGGATCAGGTCCGGGGAGGCTCCGCGGCCGCCCGCCGGGACGACCCATGACCACGGCGTCGAGATCCGCGGCTATGGGTCCCCGCTTTTCGCGGGGACGACCAAGTGAGCGTTTGTCGTGGTCACCGCCCCGGCGCACTGTAGTCGAGTTTCTTGCCAAGCGCCTGATCCGTCTCCTCGACCGTGAGTAGGGCCGTCGTCTTCGTGCGAACGAGCCCCGAGGCGGAGACGCCGAGCGCAATCGCCGTGGCTGCGACCGTATTCGGCAAGTCGGCGATCACGATCACATCCTGCTCGCCGAGCGCGAAATACATCGCCTCGACCTTGCCGCCGACACCTTCCACGACCTTGTGGACCGCGGCCTTGCGGCCCGATGCCTTGTCTTTCTGCAAGCCCTTGAGGCCTTCCGCAGTATAGGATGCTGCGATCATATATTTCGGCATGACGCACCTCCCGAATGTTCGCCGAAGTTGCGGTTCGCTCGCTGCGCCTGCCGGCACGTGCTGCCGCGCAGCAGACGTCCGGCCGCAGCGATGCAGAGCGGCAATGTTCTTGTTTGGATCCGTAGGTTAAACCAACGCCGGGCCGCACGCAACGAAGGCCGGCGTCAGCTCGCCGAGCGCGCAAGCATCCCGCGCTCACGCCTCGACGTCGCCGTTCTCCTCGGACAGGCGCTCGACCGAGACCACGCGCTCGTCCTGCGCGGTGTCGAACACGATCACCCCGCGGGTCTTGCGGCCCTTGATGCTGATCTCCGCGACGCCGCAGCGGATCAGCTGGCCGCCGTCCGTCACCAGCATGAGCTGGTCGGATTCCTCGACCGGGAACGAGGCGACCAGCCTGCCGATGCGCGGGCGAATGGCGCCGCTCTTTTCGCGGTTGTCCATCGCGACGATGCCCTTTCCGCCGCGGCCGGTGGTGCGATACTCGTAGGACGAGGTCCGCTTGCCGAACCCCCGTTCGGAGATCGTCAGCACGAACTGCTCCGCCGCCGACATTTCCACGTAGCGCTGCTCGCCGAGCTCGATCGCGCCGGTGGCCCCCTCCTCCGCTTCGACCTCCAAGGCCGCCTCGGCGGCTTCCTCGGGCGTTTCGCCCTGGCCGCGCCGCACCGCGCCCGCGCGCTTGAGATAGGCGGCGCGCTCCTCGGCGCCGGCGTCGAGGTGGCGCAGGATCGACAGCGAGATCACTGCGTCCCTTTCGGCGAGCGCGATGCCGCGCACGCCCATCGAATCCCTGCCCTTGAAGACCCGCACGTCGCCGACCGGAAACCGGATGCATTGTCCCTGGGCGCTGGTCAGCAGCACGTCGTCGCGCTCGGTGCAGATCTGAACGTCGACGATCGCCTCGCCATCGTCGAGCTTCATGGCGATCTTTCCGGTACGATTGACCTGGAGAAAATCCGACAATTTGTTCCGACGCACCGTGCCGCGCGTCGTGGCGAACATCACGTCGAGCGCAGCCCAGGAGCTTTCGTCCTCCGGCAGCGGCATGATCGTGGTGATGCGCTCGCCCTGCGCCAGCGGCAGGATGTTGATCAGCGCCTTGCCGCGGGCTTGCGGCGCCGCGAGCGGCAGCCGCCAGACCTTCTCCTTGTAGGCGAGGCCGCGCGAGGAGAAGAACAGCACCGG
>WNFY01002889.1_pt1 | contig 22625 bp, 20 predicted proteins | sample 5400091 | NCBI WGS metagenome assembly WNFY01 (sample SAMN13153364, study PRJNA577476) | soil metagenome | isolation source: 60 cm soil or saprolite under grassland replicate 1 | place: USA:California | collected 2016-06-15
CACCATTTTCCACCGGATCGTCAAAGAGTTCATGATCCAAGGAGGCGATCCGAATTCAAAAGATCCGGCGAAAGAGAACAGTTACGGACAAGGCGGTCCGGGTTACCAAATCAAAGCTGAGTTTAACGATCATCCTCACGATCGGGGTGTGATCTCAATGGCGCGCAGCTCCGATCCGGATTCGGCCGGCTCGCAATTCTTCATCTGTCTCGCACCGGTGCACCGGCTCGATCATCAATACACGACTTTCGGCAAGTTAATCAAAGGCGAGGATGTGCTCGAAAAAATCGGCAACACGCCGGTCGAGCGAAATGCACAAGGCGAACCGAGCAAGCCGACAAAGCGCGTCGTGATCGAGAGCGTAAAGGTCGTGCCGGCTGAATCGGTGAAGTAATTTGGAGTGCGGCGACACGTCGCCGCTTTGAAAACGCGGACATGTCCGCGCACTCCAAAACTTTCTGAATGACTAACACTAAGAAAACGAAGATCGCGCTCATCCAGATGCACTGTGGCCCGGACCCGGAGAAGAATTTCTCTCGCGCAATTGAATTCATACACCAGGCGGCGAAACAAGGCGCTCAGGTCGTCTGTTTGCCAGAACTTTTTCGGTCGCAGTATTTTTGTCAGACAGAAGATCACGAAAACTTTGAGCTGGCTGAGGAAGTGCCGGGCAGATCGACGTCGGCACTGGGAGAAGTAGCGCGCGAAACCGGCACGGCGATTATTGCGTCACTCTTCGAGAAACGCGGCGCTGGCGTTTATCATAACACGGCAGCAGTCATCGACACAGATGGAAAGTTGCTAGGCAAATATCGCAAGATGCACATTCCGGACGACCCGCTTTATCACGAGAAATTTTACTTTGCGCCCGGCGACCTGGGATTTCAGGCGTGGCAGACAACGCACGGCAAGATCGGCGTCTGCGTTTGCTGGGACCAGTGGTACCCTGAAGCAGCACGTCTCACAGCGCTGCGCGGCGCCGAGATTATTTTTTATCCAACGGCGATTGGCTGGCACCCGTCAGAAAAGAAAAAGTTTGGCGCGGCGCAGCATTCTGCCTGGGAAACGATCCAGCGCAGTCACGCGATCGCGAATGGCTGCTACGTCGCGGTGCCAAACCGCGTCGGCCATGAAGCACCTGCAGGCGGGGCTGGAATTGAATTTTGGGGCCAAAGTTTTGTGCTGGAATTGAATTTTGGGGCCAAAGTTTTGTGTGTGGACCGGACGGCGAGATCATTGCAAAAGGTTCCGTCGACAAAGAAGAGATTGTGATCGCCGATGTGGAATGGGGGAGGGTAAATGAGCATCGGACGCATTGGCCATTTTTGCGTGACCGCCGGGTCGATGCTTACAGCGGACTCGACCGGCGGATGATCGACTGATTTCCTCGCGGGCCGCTTGCACACAATCACAATGCGAAACGCATGGCAGCGAGTGTTTCGGGGAGCACAGGCTCCCAGCCTGTAGTTGCCGGCAGCTTGCCGGCAACATCTTTGCACCCCGGGGACGCTGTTTAAAACCAGCCGTCTTGGCAAGCTGCCAAGACGAACAGGCTGCCAGCCTGTGCTCCCCAGAAACCGAAACGCGCTGTCTTGGATTTCCGCTCTGTGTTAATGACGATGGTAATGACCGCGAAGGTTTTGCAAAGGACGCGCCGGCCGTGGTATCGCCCGTCTTTGACGGTGCAAATCATGATCGGGCTTGTTGTCGGCGGTGTGGTCGGATGGCTGCGGCCGGATTGGGGGAACGCGGTTTATTTCTTGCGCGACATCTTCATTAACCTCATCAAATCGATCATCGCGCCACTTGTGTTCTCGACGATCGTGGTCGGAATCGCTGGTGCGGGCGCGCTGCGAAAAGTGGGACGAATGGGCGTGAAAGCGCTCGTGTATTTCGAAATTGTCACTACGGCGGCGCTGTTCATTGGGTTAGCAGTAGTCAATTTCATTAATCCCGGCGCGGGCGTGACTCTGGCCGCGGCGAACACAGAGATCTTAAGTACGCTCGGGCAAAGTCATCCGAAGACTTTCGTCGAAACGATCGTGCACATCTTTCCTTCCAGTGTGATCGAAGCGATGGCGCGCGGCGATGTTTTGCAGATTGTCGCTTTTAGCGTGCTCTTCGCGCTCGCGGTCTCCGCAGTTGGCGAAAAAGGGAAACCAATCATCCGCGCGATGGACAGCCTGTCGCAGATCATGTTCAAGTTTACGAATTACGTGATGATGTTTGCACCGATTGGGGTCGGCGCAGCGATGGCGCATACCATCGGCACGCAGGGACTGGGCGTGCTGGTGAATCTCGGCAAGTTGATCAGCTCGCTTTATCTGGCTCTCGTGATTTTTATCTTGTTGATCTTCGGGCTGGTGATTTGGATGGCACGGATTCCGTTGCGGCAATTCGTCAGGGCAGTGCGCGAACCTGCGGCGCTCGCATTCGCAACCACGAGTAGTGAATCGGCTTTGCCGAAAGCGATGGAATCAATGGAGCGCTTTGGCGTGCCGCCGCACATCGTCGGCTTCGTGATGCCAACCGGCTATTCGTTCAACCTCACAGGATCAACATTGTATCTGGCAATGGCCTCGGTGTTCGTGGCACAAGCAGCCGAGACGACAATCGGGTGGCACATGTCGTTGGGCCAACAGATCACGATGATGTTGACGTTGATGCTGACTTCCAAGGGCGTGGCCGGCGTGCCGCGGTCGTCGCTTGTCATTTTGCTGGGCGCATTGAATTCGTTTGTGCCGGCAGGACTCGGGCCGATCGGTGTGGCGATTATTTTCGGTGTGGATGAATTGATGGACATGGGCCGCACATGCGTAAACGTGATCGGCAATTGTCTAGCGACGGTGGTCGTCGCTCGCTGGGAAAAAGAATTCGATGAAAGGCGCGCTCAGGTGTTTGGCACCCCGGCGGAAGCCGAACTGGATCTGAAAGCCGGCGATGTCGCCTTCGTTGACGCAGTTGCCCAAGGCGATTGAGTCGCGGCAGTTCAAACGTTGGTTCGCAAGCCGGCCGCTGGATGACAGAAAGCGGCGCGCTGCGCGAACCCCAAACGTCGCGCCCAATGTTCTTGTCACCGGAACATCGACAAACCTGGAAGGTTCCAGCTAAGATGGTTTTGTGATGCTAGCTTTGCACACACCTGCGGAAGCAACCTATCTGATGCAGATCTTGGCATCCGGCTTTCTGGCGATTCTTTTTCTTCAATCGGGAATTGATAAAATCGTCGATCGGCGCGGAAACCTCGAATGGTTGAAGGGACATTTCGCGAAAAGCCCGTTTGCCGGAATCGTCCCCGCCATGCTGACTACCATTACAATCCTTGAGGTCGCGGCCGGTGCGCTGAGTGCGGTTGGCTGCGTATTTGTAATTCTTTCGCGCGATTCAACCGTTGCGTTCTACGGCGCGGTCGTTTCCGCGGTTGCGATCATTGCGCTATTCTTTGGTCAGAGAATGGCTAAAGATTATCCTGGGGCGGCGGTGCTTGTTCCGTACTTTCTGCTGGCCTTGGTTGCGATTTATCTGCTCGCGCAACCGTGAATTGATGAGCTGCGGGAAGGCAGATGTCTCAAACTAATCGGCTAGTCCTTAAGACTGAAAGCCGATGTCGTGCTTTCCAGCAATTTCTGGTGGAGAAAAAGGCGCACTGTGCTTTGCTGACCCATTAGCGGCTGTTGGTCAGACTACCTGTTCGTTTAGACTATGTCTGAAGCATTCATTTACAAAACAACCATTGCCAATCCATCGACCAATCGTTCGGCTTTGAGGAAATCTCCTTATGTAGCGACTGCGGCTGAGGCGATGAAGAATTATGCAACAATAGAGCAAGAACTTTGTATAAGGCGTTGAACCGGATGGTCCAGCTGGCACGGAGTTGTTTCTGCGGAACTATCTCGAGTCGAGTCGGTCAGATCCGACTCGTGAAGAACGCGCAGAGTCGCGCACTCGATGCCGGTGCAAGCCGACATGAACAATGATGCCATATAATGCCTGAAGGCGAGGTTTAATTTGTTCATGAGCGTCGACAAAGCTGGCGAGATTGTTAGACGGGCGATGGCGGACCGGAGCGTATACGACGCTATGGCGGCACGCGAAAATGAGGTCTGGGGAAAAATTCTGCTGGATCGGGAGCGTTCCGAAGCGGCAATTAAGGATACAAAAGCGAGCATCGAACTCCGTGTCGCTCGCCATTTTTCCTCTCGGTCAACACTTGCGCGGGAAAGAAAACTAAAGTTTGAACACGGCCTGACTCTCGGATGCGGCGCGGGGAGAGGCGAACGCGAGCTCATCCGGAATGGAGTGTGCCGGACTTTTCATGGAATCGATATCTCAGAGAATGCAATAGTCGCGGCGCGCGAAATTGCGAAAAAGCAGAGCCTGCCGCTGACCTACGAGGTGGCCGATCTGAATTTCTTGGAGCTACCGGCAAAGACGTTCGATTTAGTTGTAGCTCAGACCTGTCTCCACCATATCCTTTTCTCGAGCGGGTCGCGGAATAAGTATGGCGATTGCTGAAAAGCGATGGTTATCTCTGGATTCATGATTTCATTGGCGAAACGCAAGGGCAATATGACCTCAAGCGCATCTCCATCATGAACCAAATTCTAGCTATTCGTCCTGAAAAATTCGCAAAATAAGATTACCGGCCGGTTGGTCACAGATATTAGACGCCCCGAGCCAGGGCATCTCGCCTCCCCATTTGAGTCGATTCTATCCAGCGAGATCGTCCCAGTGTTTCAACGCTGGTTTACCATTGAAAGGAAAATGGAGTTTGATGCTTTCCTGCGCCTTGTTGTGCCACAGGGCACTCGCGCGGCGTATCTGGAAAATGAGGATACGAAGGCCCTGTTTGAAACTCTGATGTTGCTCGATCATTTGTGCATCAAAGAAGAGATTGTGCGACCAAGTGGCGGCCAATGCCTTATGCGTCCGAGGGGCGTTAGCGACATTCAGAAAATGTGAAAAACCCCTACGATGCTCCTGACAATAAATTCGCCACCAAACCTTTGGTGGGACAACTTGTTTAAACGTCAACATCTAAGCCGGCGCTGTGCTTGAGTCCAAAACCAGTCAATTTGTCAAAATGTTGGGGTCTGCTATCGAGTAAACGTGACATGTCCGGCTGATTTTCTCCTGCTTTGAACTCATTTTGCTCTACGTCTGAAGCGCGCGTTAGTGGACGAGGCGTGCCCGCGACATCGACCTCCGTGCCGGCCGATTCCCGATCGATCTATGTCGCGACAAGTGCTGAAGTGGACAACAACTGGCTACAGAATCGCGCCAACCGCTGGTACAAACGGGGGTCAAACCCCGACGATCTTACTAGTGATTACGCTTATCAGCGCCTACTGCAGAAATGGTTTATCCCGGAAATTGAGCCGAAATTCAAACTCCGCCCACAGGACAAATTCTACGCGATTGGGTCGTGTTTCGCCCGCGGAATTGAACATATGCTCGTCCAGCGCCGAATTGCTGTTGAAAGCGTAGCGCCGGAGTTCGTCAACCTTCAGCCGGTGAACAAGGAGGTAACAGGGCTCGGTTTCACAAATAAGTACAATACATTTTCGATACTAAATGAACTCCGCTGGGCGCTTGATCCAGAAGCAGTTTTCCCTATCGACTCAATTGTCCAAGTCACCGAAAGCACTTGGTTTGATCCACACATTACTCCCACGCTCGAGTTGGCGGGGCTCCAGGAAACTTTGGACCGCCGTGCAATGCTGCAAACAGTGAGCAAACGAATAGCGAACTGCCGCGCTGTGATTATTACATTGGGCCTGGTCGAGGTCTGGCGCGACTGCGAAGTGGACGTGTACACTAACTCTACTCCAGCCCGGTCAGTCTTGAAAACTCAACCCAAGCGCTATGAGTTTCACGTGACCAGCTTCGCTCAAAACTGGGCTAACTTGGAAGCGATACACGCTTTACTGACTCGTTACTGCCATCCTGAAGTCCGCATTGTAATTACGGTTTCTCCGGTGCCCTTGATGGCGACATTTTCAAAGATGGACGTAGTCGTAGCCAATACCTATGGAAAGTCTCTCTTGCGGGCAGTCGCTCAGGAATGGGCAGCCACACATGTTAACGTGGATTACTTTCCGAGTTACGAAATCGTGCAAAACTCCAGTCGCGCAGCGGTGTGGGAGCGCGATCTGAGACATGTCACAGGTGCCGGTGTGCAGCAAATCATGGAGTTGTTCCTGCGGAACTATCTCGAGTAAGGTCGGTGATATTCGATTACCCGAGTAGTTTGCGGAGATCTGAACGGGATTCCTGGGACGAGACAACGCTGTGCAAGTAATGTCATCGGGCTGTGAAATTCTGGTTAAACATTGCGCCGTTTTCGACTTCTAATCTTAGATAGGCCGCGGCGTCTCAAAAATGACCCGAACAATCGTCACGAAAACAATTTTGCTGACAAAATCCGCAACAAGCCAGTTTTGGGTTGGCGTATTGCTTCTGCTCTGCGCGTTGACGTTTTATTACTTCGCAGTTCTTAGAGTTGATTATAGCAAGACAATGCTGGTCGACCTTGCTCCCCATCCGGATGCTACAGAGTATTTCGCACAGGCAAAAGCGCTGCGCCGGGACGGGTGGCCATCCATACAGATTGGATACGAGAAGCTGCCATCGAGGTACCCTCCTGGCTATCCAGTGCTGATGCTTCCCTGGCTAAAGGTTCTGCCGGGAGCGGATGTCGTGCTGGCACCGTTTCGGACGAATCAAACGCTGGGTCTGCTGCTGCTTTTGGCCGTATTTGCCTTCTATGCATACCTCGCTATGCCGTTAACGGGTGGGTTTGCGGCGCTTTTACTTGCGACACTTCCCGGCTTCTTCACTTTCTGTCGTTCGTCACTGAGCGACATCAGCGCATCCGTTCTCATTGTATCGGCCTTTATGTTTGGCTACCTGGGACTTAAAGAAGAACGCCGCTGGAAAATCTATTTATCGGCGGTTCTTCTCGGTCTTTCAATAAACATTCGAATTCAGTCGCTTTTCTTCGCACCATTACTCCTAGCCATGGCTCTGCTCCCAGTGAGGGAGAGGCGCAGGCGGTGGTTTTTTCATTGCGCTGCGGTTCCCGTCGTTTTCGTGCTGGCGGCTAGCCCTGTGTTGGTGTTAAATACGATCCAGTTCCACTCACCGTTCAAGACAGGCTACGATTTCTGGACGCCAGTTTTTAGTAAAAACCACCTTTTCTTTTCTCTTCGCTATGTTCCGAAGAACGCCATTGCGCTGTGGAATGAATTCGCTCTGGGGCCACTCGGATATCACACTGCGAATATTTTTGGCACCGGTACTTCCTTTGTACCGGCCTTCCTTCTTCTAACTTGTGCAGGATTGTTCTTTATTCGCCTCGATCGCTTTGTTATCTGCGCCTTTTTAGCTTCGTTGACCTTTCTGGCTGTGATCCTAAGCCACCATTACCTACTTGTTGATGCAAGATATTACCTGCCTCTTCTAATCCTCGCCATCCCCGTTGCCGTGCTGCCGGTGACGTGGGCCGTAAAGAATCTTTTTACCGGAAGACGGATTATTATCGCCTTGCCGATTTTTGTCCTGTTTGGCGCAGCGTGCTTTGGGTATCCCTCGCGTTCCGGCTATAACACAGTGGGCGTCGACCGATCGCAAGCGTGGGACGCTGTTCATTTTGCTCACCGGCTTCAGCGCTCTCCCCACTTTGCCGCGCAGAGACATTTCGCCAAACTGTTGAAACGGCAACCCGGAATCGTTCTCTCCGATATTGATCCTGTTTACTTGAACGCGCTTTTGCCGCGTTCGTTCGTCGCAGCCCCGATTGATGGAAATCACCGGTACAAGTGGAGCTACACGTGGCGTTATGACCGGCCGGAGGCTCTGGCTCTGGTCAAACGCGGCTTGGAACAGTCGCTTCCTGTTTACGCGCTGTTCGTTTCCCGACATGAGGTGACTACCGAGCAGTCGCGCTTGCCTGCCGTTCCCGGATACGAGTGGTGTGTTCTAGATAACTCCGGCGGCAAAATTCTAAGGCTCGCTCCGGCCGGAGTCGATGAGACGGCCCCATCGGGTTGATACGCTAGACAGCTCTTTGCAGACATCTTCGCGCCCGAAGCTTGACTAGTGCAAAAATCTCTCCAACCGGCTATATTCGCAGGCCTGCTTTTGCTGGCAGCTTACCTTCGAATAACGGGATTGGCCTGGGGACTGAACAGCGGATATGGCCATGACCGGAACTTTCAGCCGGACGAATTCGTGAGCCTCAGGGGCGCCCTTCAGCTAGATCTACTAGCCGGCCGTATAGCAGCGCCTGGCGCATATTTCGAGGGCACCTTCAATTATTATCTCTGGGCCATGCCACAAGCAGTGCTCAAGATCTCCGGTACGAAAGATGCACATCCTAGCAACTCAATAAGTAAGAAAGATTTTTCTCGTCTCCTGTATATCTGCAGATGGATGTCTGTCCTATTCGATCTCGGTACAATTATTATTGTATTTCTTGCGATTAGAGAAGCGACTCAGAGTTTCTATCCGTCCCTGGTAGGGGCGCTGTGTTATGCTGTTCTGCCAATGCAGGTGATCTACGCACATTTCATGAGGACTCACATTTTGAGCAATTTATTGTGCGCCTTGGTCATCTGGCTGTCTCTAAAGCTCCGGAAATCCCAGCGGTGGCAGTTGCTTCTTTCCGTGGGCCTAATTTCTGGTTTGGGAGCAGCAACTCGTTATCCTGTCGGCATCATCGTGGTGATTCCGTGCCTTTATTTGCTATTTGTTGGTGGCAGCAACTTGCCAAGCAAGGTCCGACTTTCGGAACGGGCGAAAAACTTCGTTGCAAGCCAAGTTTGGTTAATTGGTTTGGGATTTGGAATTGGGGTGTTTCTGGGCCATCCGATGCTGTTTTTTGATCCGTCGAGCGTCATAAAAGCAATCACCGGGGAAACGCTAAAATACGCGTCGTTACAGCAGTTCAGCCCGAGGCAATTGGTGAATTTATCCGTGGTCTGGAGGTATATCACTTACTTGATTCCATTCGCGATGTATCCCTTGCTGTGGCTGGTTTTTTACTGTGCAATCGTATATCTTGTTTTCAGGCGCAGCCTTTACAGCCTATCCGTTCCGATACTGATCTTCTCTCTTTTGTATCTGTACTTCATGGGGAAAGGCTACCTTGGACCATATGCTGCTCGCGTAACCATGCTTTTGTTTCCTGGATTTTGTATACTCGTTGGCATAGTCTGCGCCGACCTGCAGTTGCGACTGAGGAACAAGCAGATACTTGCTGTTTTGACCGGCGCGATTCTTCTCGTCCTCGGGCCATCGGTAGTCTTCGACATGGCATACGTTCGCGCGATGCAGCAAAAGGATGCTCGCCAGGTTATTCGGCAAGATCTCCAAAAGGCGATTGGCGAGGCGCGAGCGACCATTGGCGTCTCGCGTTCGGGACATTATTTTTACACTGTCATGCCCGCTGCAAAGCCATTGAACAGCGAAAAAGTGACAGTTCAGTTACAAGACCCGGGGCAAAACGCTGACTTCTTTGTGGTAGGCTTCCCAAGTCAGATTGATCCGGCAGAAATCAACGCAACTGTTCAGCAGGTTGAGGCGCAAGGAAAGTTCAAATATGAAAAGAGCTATAGCGTTCCCGTAAAGATTTTTGGACACGAGTTTAGCCTTGTGCGCTTTCCTGAGGATATGACCTATCCTTTTCCAACGATTTTGCTTTTCCGGGCTAAAACGCCAACGTAAGACTGATCACCAGCTGATTTGAAACGTCTCTCCCACGTCGGCTTCGCAGCAGATCATTGCAAAAGAGTCGGGATTCCAAAGAATTCGATGCCGCAGACCGTGCTGATGTCCGACAGACCATCCGCCTCCCGTGCCGGTGACCTTCTCCTGTTGTCGGTGGCCGCTGGCGCGTTTTGGACTCTCTCCTATCAGTTCGTTCTTATTCTCAGGTGGCCAGCGAAGACGATTATCTGGTGCTTTCTGCTTATCGCTATTGCCGGTTTCTTGTTGTTAGGGCGGCTGTGGAAGAAAACCAACGCAACACCTGGGCGGGGATATCGGTTTCACCTTTCCCAGGTCCTTCTAGTAGCTCTGGGCTTGCTCTGCGCAATTACGGTTCTCTTTGTTCGACGACCGAACCAGGATGACGTAGTTTATTTTCACAGAGCTCTGAGCCAACTCTCGGCATTGGACCAGCCGATCTTTCTCCGCCAGACAAGTGTCGATATGGACGCCGCGGCCTTTTCACCAGTTCATCTGGCAACCAGCTTTGAGATGCTCATGGCTTTTCTGGGGCATTACCTTGGAATCGATCCTCTCTACTTTTACCAAATAGTCGGCCATGCAGTGGCCGTGTTCGCGATTCCATTTGTCCTTTACTGGTGCGCACGACGATTTGGATTGGATCGCTGGCCAGCGGCGATCGGAGCGTTACTCGGAGTGGGATTCCTGCTTGTGGACAATCCCGGACCGGCAGTAGTTGGGACTGTTTCGCGTTACTGGACGTTTGGGATGGCTGCCAGTTATTTGTGGCAGGGTAAAGTGATCGTCTGGATCTTAGCTTTGCCACTCGCGCTTGCGCTGAGCTATCGGTTTCTCAGTCAGGGCAACCGAAGCGATCTGGTGTGGCTAACCCTTTTGGGGATCGCCAGCGTTGGCGTGAGTAACCCGGCGCTTTACTTGATTCCCGCTGTTATTGGGTGTTCCTGGGCGGCTTTCTTCACGACTGAGCTGTTCGAACAGAAGAAAAGTGAGGATCTAGAGAAGCAAATTCGTCGTGGCCTGTTCTTGATAATACCGCTCGTCTATCCAATCGGAATATTGGTTTTGTTGATGATTAACATAATTCCAAAACCAGTCGACATAAGCAGGTATGGCCCAACATACATGCCATGGGTCGAAAGTATGAAGTTTTTCGTAGGGGGACCAGCAGAGTACGTTCGCAACATCGTGCTTATGATTGCTGTGCCGCTGGTCGTTATCCGGCGCAAGACCGGACTTTTTCTATTCTGTTACATTTGCGCGGTATGGCTTTCTTGTTTGAACCCTCTGCTTGGCCCCTGGTGGATGCGACACATCATGGCTTTGTGCCACCATCGCTTGAATTACCTAGTGCCATTACCGTTGCTCTGCGCCATGCTGCCAGCGGCGGGTCCCCGGTTTTTGGGAAGGGCGCCGGGCGGTCCTCTCGGAGATCGACTTCTTCTTGCGAGCGCGCTCCTGGCGGTCATTATCAGTTTCCTTTACAGTTATCGTGCACTGTCGATCACGCCGATTAGCGGGCAGGCAGGTTGGAAATCGCCGCTCGAATACCAGCTGGTGAAAGAGAACACGGATTTTGCTCGGGCCGCCGGCAAATATATTGAACATAATAAACTGCTCGCTCCGACATGGACGGCGGGTTGCGAGCTAGCGCTACTGTTCCCGGAAATGAAAGTCGCGGCTCCTCGGTTTGTCACTCATTATTTTACCAATGCTGGCAATCCGGAGGAGGGCATTCTCCGCCAGCAGGCGCAGGCTTTTGTCGAGGGAGACCGCTCCGAAAATTCCAAACGGCTTCAATTGTTAGAAGCGAAATTTCGCCAGGTGATAGAATCCGGTCGCGCAAATGCCATTGCCGTTCCTGAGTCTGAAAGTCAGAGAGTATTGGCGACGCTAAAATCAATAAACCCCGGCTGGCATCGCGTGTTGGAAGCTGGCGGGCTGGTATTAATCTTACCAGGTAATGGTGAACGAGACTAGAATCAGAAATGTCGAACGCGACAATGTGCGCCATTACCGCGTGAGATGTTACTTCGACGATGCGAACAGATTCACGTACCACTCTGGGGTCTCGCTAACTGAATCAGACCGGAAGGGTATGAGCCCACGCTTTGTTACTTGGCAGATCATCATGTTTTTACTCTGCAGAGTCTCGAGAAGTTGAAACCAATTCGCTCCGGCTTGTTTCAGGCCGTATGGCCAAAATTCAAGGAGCAACTTGGCATTGGGGTTGTCGGCCAGGACACGATTGGCCCCGCGCAAGGCATGAAGCTCATACCCTTGAATATCCATTTTGATGAAGTCAACGCGTTGGCCGGGTTTGAAGTAATCGTCCAATGCTATGATATCGATTGGCACAGCACGGCGTGAATCTCCCTCGCTCGCATACGCCCGGTGATCGACGTTTAGTTTATCAGAAACGAACAGTTTGGACCTCCCGCTACATTCTCCCACCGCAGCCTGACACAAGCGCACGTTTGCGAGCTTACGCATAGCTGATTGCAGACGCTCAAAATTCTCTGGCGAAGGCTCGAATGAATGAACAAGGCCGGTCAGACCAACACAGCGGGAGAGAAACTGCGAATAAATACCTATGTTCGCACCAGCGTCCACGACAACATCTCCCGCGGACAAAATTGTCTTCAAGAGCCGCCGCTCTGGGCCATCAGTGTAAGCTTTGAAAGCATGATAACACAGTCGGTAAATGGGAAAGGCGTGTTCGTAAGCCTTATTGCCAACTCCGCGAACAAGCGAGACCAACGGGATCACGACGGAATCACGAGCGAGTTGAGGGAATGCGGCAACGGCCGTCTACCAGTACGACTGGTCGAAAGCTAAACCCCACGGCAGAGAAACGGAACTCAGGCGCGATCACTTTGTCGCCGGAGTTTGACTTGGCCGCCGCAGAATCAAGAGATACAATTGCGGGCTTCATCAGGGGAGTACGCTTGGCGCCAATATAACACTAGAAAAGAAATTAAGAAACCATACGTTCGCCCAATGCGGCTTCGCTGGAGAGAGCTGTTTACGTCAAAGGTGGACCCAGACATGCACTGGGGTCGATGGGATTTCGTGGGTCTCGGGCTCGCTGTTTTCGCTGTCATTTGGGTCTTCGTGCTCAAACTTGAGACATTCTATGATCTTGGCTATACATCTGACCTCTTCGTGAATGTTCAGCTTGCTCGAGGTTGGCTTGAGGGTCGCGGCTTACTCCAAGACAACTGTTTTGGGAACGTGCTTGCGATTCACACCTATCTTCTGCTTCTGCCGCTCGGACTTATAGCAAAGCCGTTCGGCGCTCCCGGCTTGCTATTCGTGCTAGCCGCGGCGGTAGGAGCGACTTACTTCTGGGCAACGCGTATCCTGCGTCTTCTCGGCGTTGACGGGGGCATTGCAGTAATCGCAGCCGGGGTAGTTCTCACCTCACCGCTTTCGGTTGCGTTCTACCAAGAGCCGGGCTTCGGATTTCATGTCGAGATTCTCGCCCCGGCGTTATGTTTAGTCCTGTTCTATTTCCTACTTCAGCAGCGGATGATCCCGTCAATTGTGACAGCGCTAGGTGTCATCAGCGTGAAGGAGGATGCGCCAATTGCGGTGGCCCTGGTCGCGATCGTAGCAGGCGTTGAGGCATGGATTTCGTCAGCAGGCAAACGCCCGCGCTGCCGCTTTAACTGGCCTGCGGCGATCACACTTCTCTTGTCTGTTTCCGCGATCCCGCTCTTACTCGCGATTTCTTGGTCACAGTCGCCAACGATCTACGCTCGTCACTCGGTTGATCGCCTTCGTATCGTGGCACCGGGAAGCTTATCCGGTCCCGGACCACTTTTCGTGTTTGTCGCCTCCAATATTGCTCATTGGCTTGGTAGCAGCGTTGTCCGTCAATGGCTGTGGATAATGATCGTAGGCAGCTTTGGGACAATCTTGTTGCGTCCGTACTATTTGGTTGTTGGTGTCCTCACAACTGTGGTCGCATGGCTCATGGCCCGGAACGACCTGCTGTGGGCGCCACGATTTTTTTCCACTGAGGCACTGCTTTGGTGTATTACGTTGGTAGGTTTTGCTTCGATTGTGCGCGCTGCACAGTACTGCAACAAATGGACGCGGAAGGCAGTGCTTACGATCGCAATTGCAATCGCAGCATTGTCGGCGTCCGCGCAACTCGCGCTTGTGCCGCACGCTTACTGGGCATACCTCCCTCGTCCCGCCAGCCTCTACTCGCCGCAGGAGCGACAGCAAGCAGACGAGCTGTTCGCGCGGTATCGCCGCGAAGGGAAGCCCGAGGAGCCTGTTGTTGCCTCAACTTGGCTGTTCCGGTACGCGCACGACCGAAACCTCTTCTGGCTCGATCGGCTGCGTGACCGGCCTGCGCCGATCTGGATCCTTGGCGATAGCGCCGACTACTACGCCTCCCTCAGGATCAGCTCAGACACGATAAACCCGCGGTCTGGAATTCACATCGAAGATTATGCAGTGATCGACCGTCGCGGTCGTTTCGTGTTGCTCAGGAAAAAGGAGTAACAACGTAAGGACGCGATGTGATTCGAGATATGGGGCAACCATGGGCAGTGCGGCGCAGACTAACCTGTCGACATCAACGTCGCGCCTGGGTTACGGTGAAAAAAGCACAGAAGCGCGGAAGGCGGCCACTGATGGCGAGGTCTGTTGAAAATAACGTGTGATAAAGAAAATGCGGAGACCCGCAGCCTGCGCGATATCCCACCAGTAGGCATGTAGGATGAGGCGCTAAAAGGTCCAATCGAAAGACGCGAGAGAGAGGCTCCGGCTTGGAAAAGTCCCTCAACTGATCACGGTAAAGTTCGCGATACCAGAAAAGAAGATTTTATTGACGGCGAGCCGTGCCCGGTTACGCAATGTTGCGGCACGATCTTTCGCCTCCTCGCTCTGCACAATGATCGTGCAGCTCATTTGACGGCGCGGATATGCAGCGAGCCAGCAAACTCCGAAATCACTGGCACATTCTCGAGAACACGGCCCAGGGAGCTCAATCGATCAACTAGAGGAACTGGCGTTTTGGGATGCAAGAAATCGAACGGATCAATTCGAACATCACGATACCCTGTTTCTTCCAGCAGCCGCCGGAGCGGCCATCGAAAGAATGCGGTCTCATCCGGTGAGTCGCCAAGTTTTCGCTTAACCCAGGGCACATTCTTCTGTATCGCGATCTGAGGGTTCAGCATGTTTGGCTCTGTGAAGCAAATTGTGCCGCCGGGCTTTAACACCCGGTAAATTTCGCGTAATGCCGCTTCGATTTCGAGGTGATGTAAAACCGAGCTGCCGACGATGAAATCAAAGACGGCGTCAGGATAGCTCATTTCATAGGCGTTCTGGATTTCGTAACGAACATTCGGCGCAGAACAATTCGCCCTCGCGATTTTCAGAAGGTCAGGTGAGACGTCAATCGCAACAATGTCCGCTCCGGAGCGAGCCAGTGCCCGAGTGAAATAGCCAGTGCCGCATCCCAGCTCAAGCACGGTCACCCCTGGCCCAAGATGTTTACTGAGCATCTTCACCCGGCGCGCCCAACGCAGTTTGCCGGCTGGGCTCTCCCAATTCCAAATCTCGCCTGCCCCATATTTGGCCAGAAAACGCCCATGTCGAATCTCCTTAGTAACGCGGTCTTGCATCGGCTAGCTCCCCCCTTACTTCCCTTCTTACGTTGGAAACCGGGTCAGAACATGAGTAAGAAACGCGGCAGTCCATTATCGCGCATGAAGAGTTTCGTGCCCGAGAAACTTCAAGCGCCGCGCAGCGAAGAGGAGCATGCGGAGAAGGATCAACCCATGGCGCCAGCGCTGAATGTTGGTTGTTCCATATTTTCTCTCGTGATAATGCACCGGAACCTCAACAATCTTTAGCCCCATCCGAGCCGCGCCAAAAAGAAGGTCAAAATCTCCAAAAGGATCAAAATCTCCAAAGAATTCGCGCGCGGCCGCCAGGCGTTTATAATGCGCCCGCGAAAGCACTTTAGTGCCGCACAACGTATCTTTGAAGCGTTGCCCAAGCACAAAGGAGAACGCGGCTGCAAAAAATTTGTTTGCCAGAATATTGAAGAACCGCATCGCCTGTTTTTCCATTGGATAAACCAGCCGGCTGCCGTTAACGAACTCCGCTTTGTCCTCGGCGATTGCGTTGTAGAATTTCGGCAGTTCTTCAGGCGGCGTAGTCAGGTCGGCATCGAGAATCATCAGAATGTCTTTTGTTGCCAGCTCGAATCCCAGCCGCACCGCATCACCTTTTCCCTGGCCGTTCTGCTGTGCAAGAACCAGGTGATGCGCGCCGGTGTAGGCGTCGGCGGCCTTTTGAATTTTTTCCCATGTATCATCTGTGGAATTGCCTTCTACGAAGATGATTTCGTCCTGCGGTCCCATCATCGGGCAACGGACAAGAATATTGTTGATGTTTTCTGATTCGTTGCGCGCGGGAACAATAACAGACACGGAGGGACGTGCCTCGCCGACCGATTTCATCGGGCGTGCGATTACGATGTTGAGCATAGTGAAAAGCCGGAAAAAAGGCAGCGGCGCGAGATAACGATTAAGAAAGTTCGCCACGAATGGAATTGGAATTGGGCAAAGCAACTTCACGTCCCGGCGGATGATTTCCAGGCTGGCTAAATGACAAAAATTGTCCAAGTCCTCATGCGCGATCCAATTTAGTTCCGGCATGCGACTGCGCATGCCGACCTTTGAGGCGAATCGGGCCAGCGGCTTCCATAGCATGCTGTAATAAACGAATAATAGCCGCTCCGATCCTACCAAGCATTCCCGCAACTGATTTAGCATCTCCTGAATGTCGCGCTCATAGTGAACGGTTCCATTCAGCAAAATGTAATCTGCCGGCCTGCCCCCTAGTGTCTTAAGCTCTGCGGCACTGGAGACCGCCTTATAATTCGCGAATCGCTCGCTCAAGCCGGCACTGCGAGCGTCGATTTCAACAATTTCATCTTCCGGCCTAACATACAGCGAAAGGTCGGCAGCCAGACTGTCATAAAAATACCGGCGCATCGCAGACTCGCTCTTTTTAGGGCCGACCAGCGTTTCGCTGGAAATGGATTTGAAAGTTGTATCCGCGGGATCGTTTATTGGGGTTTTAGCGATAGTTCTGATCATGATAAGGGCAGGGAAAAAGTGCGAGGCAATCCGCAACGGCGCTACGGGGCCTGGCGTCGTTTAATCGCGAATTGACTTTCGCCGAGGCCGCAGCAGCGTCTTGCACAGTAGCCTCCTTCAAGTTCGGCGTCACTCCAAGTTGCACTTTAAGATCGCGTCAATCGCTCGCAACGGTATCCTGCTAAATGGCCTTTGCACTTTCTTCGTAAATCTGGCCGCCTTCGGCTCACGGTAATTTTAGATCGTGGGGATTCTTGACGGCGAGATAGGCCAGGCGTTTCAACTCCCATCGTCCCCGCGTCACTGTGTCGAGAATCAGTCCGCTTGCCAGCGAAAGAAAGGCCAGAAGCATCAACCCAGACCACGGGAGTTCCAAGCCCGAGTGAGAGCAGCATTAATAACGCGCAGATCGCCGTGAAGAACACGAGAGGCCGTTCTTCTCGCACGAGTCCTGCGATTGCAAAGAGAATACGAGCCCCGTCGCGCCATGTATGAAGCTTGCTGATCGATCCGTGGGCCCGTTCCTTGTAACGCGTGTTCACCTCCGCGACAGGCATGAGAAGGCGCGCTGCGTGTACGCTCAACTCCGTCTCGATACTGAAGCCTTCGGCGGTGACAGGAAAGGATTTGACGAATCGCCGGGACATCACCCTATAGCCGGTCAGCAGATCCAATATCTTCAATCTAAACATCATCACAGTAAGGCCCGTCAGAAGCCGGTTGCCGATCACGTGACCGGTTCGATATGCGCTGCCGCCAACCGCAATTCGCCGACAGGAAACCACATCAAGTCCGTCGTCCACGAGCTTTCGGAGGAGCGCGGATGCGGCCGTCGCGTCATACGTGTCGTCGCCGTCTACCAGGATGTAGATATCCGCCTCGATATCGGCGAACATGCGCCGAACAACATTGCCTTTGCCCCGCCGCATTTCGCTGCGGACGATGGCGCCGGCAGCGCGAGCAACCTCAGCAGTTCTGTCTTTTGAATTGTTGTCGTACACGTAAACATCGGCACATGGTAGCGTCGCTTTGAAATCGCTCACAACCTTAGCAATCGCCGCTTCTTCGTTGTAGCAGGGAATGAGCACTGCTATACGCGCGAGTTCGCTCATTGCTCGTCTTCTGTTACTAATTTGATTGGACACGGTCGATCCCGGCCGCTCACATACGCTTTCATGCCAAGGATTCAATCGGTCTATCGCAAGATGGTGCGCCCATGAACCGGATCCAATAACTGCGTCCGCTTTGCCTTACATAAGTGGCGAACTGAGAGAACTTTTTTCTGCGGTTCCACCAAAAAACCAAGACGCCGGTTTGCAGTCCATAACGGTACCTGTTCCGGTTGATCCAGGTCTCGCGACGAGCAGCAATTTTGAGCAGATGATCCCGCGTTCGCTCGCGCCTTTGCTCAAGCGCGGCTGGTCCCCATCTCTCGATATTCGGTTCGCGCTGGCTTAAAAGAGCGTCCACGTGGCCGCTATCATTTAATGGCGAATTGACTGCCGCTGAGCGCGCTGCAGAATTTTGCACAGCAGCTTCCTTCATTCTCTGCGCCGCCCAAGGTTGTATTTGAAAATGGCATAAATCGCCCTGACGCCGTCTTTCCAGTTGATCTTCTTGCCCTCCGCGTAGGTGCGTCCGCTGTATGAGATCCCCACTTCGTAAATTCTGCAGCCCGTGCGGGCCAGTTTAGCAATAATTTCCGGCTCAACTCCGAAACCATCTTCTTCTATTCGAATCGATTTGATAAGTGGGGCCCTGAAGGCTTTGTAGCCTGTTTCCACGTCGGTCAAATTAATGTTGGTGAGCATGTTTGAGAGCAGCGTCAGAAATTTGTTGCCAACCATGTGCCAAAAGAAAAGGACGCGATGTGGTCGCCCGCCCATGAAACGGGAGCCAAGAACGACGTCTGCCTTGCCTGACATAAGCGGCTCAAGAAGCAGAGGATAATCTTCGGGACTGTATTCGAGATCTGCGTCCTGGACGAGAATGAAATCCCCAGTCGCAGCCGCGAACCCGCTGCGCAGGGCCGCTCCCTTGCCGCGATTCACTGGATGATAAATAATTCGATCAACCAGCTTCGAAAGCCTCTCCTGCAGCAGGGCCTGTGTCCCGTCTTCTGAGCAATCGTCCACCACAATAATCTCTCTGCTCTGCAACGGTGCGTTGCAAACTGCCTCAATGATCTTCTCGATCGTGTCCTTTTCATTATAACAGGGGATTACGATTGAGACTTTCATTTTGTTTCCAATTGACCCTAAATCTTACCTTGGTAAAGCGACTGCGCGCTCGACAGTTTTGAGGACTGCGCCTTTTTCACGTGTCGCGTTTCTGCTATCATCGGCCGACGCTTGACATGAGCAGTTCTACTAACCGGCAAGCCCAGCCAAGCGAATTTTATCGATCGAGCGCAGTCGATGTCGTGTGCGTGATTGTACTTGTCATATTTCCTTCACTTTTCGCTTCCATCGTTGGGCGGAGGTTTCGGCGAAGACGAAATGACGGGTATGTATGCTTGTTGGCAACCGGGAACATTTAAAGCATTCTGGGCAAACATATGTTTTTGGAAGGGCGTTGGTCGTCCGGCTGGCGCGCTGTATTATCTGCCTCTTTATCACTTTTTTGGCCTAGATCCGCGACCTTATCGAGTCATCCAGATCGGCATTCTGGCTTCATCTCCTGACTTTGGACGATCACGCGCTCGGTTTCTGCCGTGCCCGCGGATGAAGGGGCTTGGACTTGCCGATGCCGAAGCGGCATCTTGAGCCAAGGCAATGTTGCGCATAAGCGACACTATGACTGATGCGATCAGAAGCTTTTTTTTGGTAATTGTTGGAAAGTGAGTTTTGAAATTGAACGGTTCGATTGCCTAACGATTCCGTGAGGGCAATGCGGAAAATGGCTTCTGCACGAGCTCCTGTAGCCGCGTCGCTGTACGACGCGCAGCTGCGAGCTGTTAATCACCCGCGCGTCGCATCGCCCAGAACGGCGACGACTACGGGCTACGTGCTAACCGCGTACGGGCGGCGCATGCTCGAAAATGCACGCGCCAAGAGCGCCGTGAAGAACTGACCGATGCACAGCGCTGCGACGAGCGCGATGGTCATGGAAAGTTCCATCGTCATCCGCCGCTTGCGGAGGTTCTCCCATGCTTCTTGAAAAATGGGATAGCCGCCAACGAGCGTCGCGACGAAAGCCACCCAGTCTCGGCTCATGAAGTGTTTCCACCAGCCAGTGAGACTGGCGACAATCACTGCCGCCATCAGCGCCAGGCGCACGTATTCAGCAAATGCTTCTTTGTGCTCGTGGACGTGCCCTTGCTCGCCGTGGTGGTCAGAATTGGAATCCTCCCGGCGCATCGCAGGAAGATACCTCAATTATTGCAGCGTCAGTTTAAAATTCGTAGGCGACGGTGCCGTAGAAACCGCGACGCTGGCCGAACTGCGGCGCCCCGACACTATTGTTGTGAATTCTGCATTGTCCCAGAACGGCCTCGACGATGCTGCCACAACGCGAAAAATGAAATGAGGATCAGCAATGCGCCGAACGTGCAGACGATCGCTGCGCCCGAGGGCAGGTCCCACCAGAAGGAGAGAAACAGACCAGCGATTCCGCCGAGCCACGCGATCATCCATCCGATGAGCAAGCGGTGACTGATTCTCGTCGCGAGGTTGATTCCACAAACCGCTGGGACAATCAGATAACTAAAAACGAGCAAAACGCCGGCGATGCGAACGAAGCTTGTCACCACCAGGCCGAAAACGGCGTAGAAGAGAAAATCCCACCAACGCACACGCAAACCTTTTTGGTAAGCCGCATCGCGATCGAACGAAACCAGCAGAAAATTTCGGCGCAAACTGAAATGGAAGACGCCGACAGCGGCAAAAAGCGCGAAGCATTTCCAAACTTCATGCGGCGTTACGAGCAGAATATTGCCAACCAGCATGTTCTTGATTTCCTCGTCGCCTTCCGCCGCGCGACTTAGGAGCAAGACCGCGGCCGCGGCTGCCACAACGTAAGAAATTCCAATGACCGCTTCCTGCGGGATTTGGCTCGAACGTTTTCCAGTCAGAGAGAAAATGGCGGCTCCGATCAAGGTAAATCCGAGCGCGATGCCGAAAGTGGCCCAGCCTTGAAGGTCAAGATGGAATAGAACTGCGAGACAAATTCCAAGCGACGCCATTTGCGCCATGGCGATATCGATGAAGATGATGCCGCGCTGCACAACATGCAGACCGAGATAAACCAGTAACCACGGTAAAAGGATGCACGCCACAATCGGCCAAAACATTACCTCCCACATATTATTTCAGCGCTGCAGCCAGTCGCGAGACGAGTGTGTCGATCAGCTTTACGTAACTGTCCGTTCCCGGCAGGCCACCTGGAAATTGCGAGAACTCCACCACCTTGGCGCCGGTCGCACTCGCAACTTTCTCAGCGATGCGCCGATCGTGAAACGGCTCGACAATGATCGCTTTAATATGTTGCGCCCTCATCTGCGCGATCACTTCCGCAAGATGCGAAGGCGATGGCGGGATTCCGGGCTTCGGTTCGAGGAAGATGTCGATGTTCAGACCGAAGCGATGCGCAAAGTAGGGCCACGAATCGTGATAGGCGACAACGTGCTGGTCTTTGAACGGTAGCAGCGCCGTGCCCCACTCCTGCAGCTTTGCGTTAATCGTTGCTTCGAATTTCTTGTAGTTCGCTTCATAAAATGCGGCGTTCGTCGGATCGAGTGCGGAAAATGATTGCGCGATATGCTGCGCAATCGCTTTGGCAATGATCGGATCAACCGTGAAGTGTGGGTTCCCGAGCGCGTGCACGTCACCCGCGGCGCGTGTCGCATTCGTGGGCACGTTCATAAGACGAATTCCCTGCGAGGCCTGAACGCGCCCCGGTTTGCCGATTTCGATTTTTGGATTGCGCGCGTTTTGTAGAAGCGGCGGCAGCCAGCCAAGCTCAAGCTCCGCGCCACCATCGATCAGCACATCAGCGTTGCGCAACGAGACCACGAAACTCGGTCGCGCATCGACAAAGTGTGGATCTTCGGTCGCTTTCGCCAAGACGACGATGTTGATTTTGTCTCCGCCGATTTCGCGCGCAAGCGAGCCAAAGTCAGGCAAAGTCGCGACTACATTGAGTTTCGCCTCCGCCGAGAAAGCACATGCGAACGTGGTGGAAAGAATTAAGAGGATTTGTTTCATGAGTTTAGAATTTGTGGGCGCCGTGCGAGCCAAGAATGAATTCCCACTGGAGAAAAACCGACTCGACTTCCCGTCCGGAGAGGAAAAAATTCTCCTCCAGAAAATCCTGATTGTACTGTAATCTGATTTTTGAAAACTCAGTCGGGTACCAGGTGAGATTCGCGCTGAGCCGCCAATGCGATTGCCGATCTAAATCGTCGGTAAACATGGAATTCTGCATATCGACGTAGTCGCCACGAATGCCAGCGACCCAACCTTTTTTGAATCCCCACAGCACCTGCGAATACATTCCCCAATCGTGAAACGTCTCCGCGACAGGAAAAGAATCATTTGCGCCATGGCCTGCTTGAAAACGGCGATACATGAACTCCGTCTGCCATTTCACGAAGGGAAAACCGCCTTCAGCATGGGAGCTTTTCCATTTGTAAAGAAGGTCTGCGCCGTAAATCTGAGTTCGCGAATTCGCACCGGTTTCGTTTGAACCAAATGCGCCCGAAACGCCGGCCAGCACGGTCTGCGTGTCGCTCAAGTTAAAAGAATTTTC
>WNFY01003534.1_pt1 | contig 22623 bp, 23 predicted proteins | sample 5400091 | NCBI WGS metagenome assembly WNFY01 (sample SAMN13153364, study PRJNA577476) | soil metagenome | isolation source: 60 cm soil or saprolite under grassland replicate 1 | place: USA:California | collected 2016-06-15
CTCGCGTGCCTGGCCGCCTCCAGCGTGGCCGAAGCCTGGGCGCACGCGGCCGCGAGCTGTTCCTCGAGGTCGATGGACGATCGTCGTCTGCGTTGATAGCGGGAGAGAGCCACGTTGCGGAGCCTGGGGTGGGGATGAGCCTGACAAGCGCGCAGCAATTCTTCCCATTCCTGCCGACCTGAAACGCCCTCCGGGGGACGCGATCGGGTCGGCGGCCTCACCGCCTCAGTGGTCGAGGTGTACCTCGAGGAGGAGGGCGCCCCGCCCAGCTCAGGGCAGGCGTCGCCGCTGGTCACGTCGTTCGACGTGCCGATCCCCGCGTGACCGGCGCGCTCCCGCGCGGCGTCTCCGGCCGCCAAGCCGTCGCCGCGATCCACGAGCGGGCTGGCAGCCGACCAGCGTGAAGGGCGACCACCAGATCCTCAAGCACGCCGAGCCGCCGGGCGCGTACGCGACAGTGGCCGTGCCGCTGCACCGCGAGCTCGCGGTCGGCACGCTCGCGGGGATCCTTCGCCGGGTCGGGATGACCGCAGCGCGGCTCCTGGGCCTCCCACGCGCCCGCGGCGCCTGTTCTGATCGCGGTCCTCTCGGGTCCGCAGTGGGTCCGTCTTTGCGCGGGATTCCCAGCCAGACCGAGCGATGCCGACCGACCTAGGGCGAGACCCTGTCCTCGCAGGTCAGCCCGTGGATTCGGCCGGCAAGTCGAGGTCGCCGCTCCGGCCCCAAAATGTGCGAGCGGGGGGACTCGAACCCCCGGGACGCCCTCTGAACAGCCATTCGAGCTGACCTGCGAGGACGCCCCAATCCACGCGCTGACCAGGGAAGACAGCCCTACTGAGCGGCACTGCACAGATCAGCGCCGGACCCCATGATCAAGGCGCGCTCACGGCCCCACTGCGGCCCCACCGCGGCCCCGGGGCGCCCGGCGGATTATGAGTCCCTTCCCGACCGTCCACCGGGTAGCGCCCAGTGCCATCCTCGCAAGTCAGATTGGGTGCGTCGTCCGCCTGATACGGTCCTGTCGTGAGGCGTCGCCCGGGGTGGAATGACCAACGGAATGACCGTCGTCGCTTCGTCCTAGCCAAACGGTAGAGTTGTCGCCGGCACCTGTCGGCGGCGATGCGACTGGCCACGATCCCTAAGACGTCGTTTCGCTCCCTTCAGGAAGCCAGAGTCGATAAGCAGACATGCGCTTGTCGCCGCTGCCACGGCCGGCCGAGTGCCGATCCCGGCCGACCTGCACGCGCCGCAGCAGTTCCACCACAACGGCGCTCCTCACGGCGGAAGGTCCAGCAGCGCCGGCTGGCACGCGGTGTCTTCGACCTGGCGGTGCGGCCTGGCCTGGGTCAGCCGTGCGACGTCGGCGCCGGGCCGGCACGGCGGCAGGTCAGCAACGGAAGTCGCGGTGGCGTGGAGCACGCCGAGCTCGCCCCAGCCTGGTCAAGCGGGTTGCCCTGGGCGTCGAATCCGTCCAGCCCCACCAGCCAGGCAGTGGCGGGGATGAACGCCACCCAGATCCTCGCGCGGAGCGCGCGGACCGGGATGGTGATGGCCTCGGCAGCGCCGGTGGGCCTGCCTGTGGCGTCGCCGTAGCCAACGCTAAACCTGACGATCCGGCCGGGATCTGACCTGCCGGGTGGAGTGCCGGGCGTGAGGATGCCCCACACCGCCCGCAGCCGCCCCTGCGGCGTGGCAAACGCGCTGCCGGTGGCGAGGTTCCCGCTGGTCGGCAGCGGCGATCGGAGCCGGCCGACCTCTTGCCGGCCAACCCCAAGCCCAAGCAGCGCGTCCTTGATGGTTTGGCCCAACACCTTGAAGCTGCCCCGCTCCAGCAGCCTGACCTGCCAGCGGATCCCCTGCGACTCCCCACACGCGACCGGGCCCTTCGGGCATGACAGGGACCGGCTCGGCGTGCTGGAGGGAACCGCGACGGTCCCCCCGACGGTCGGTCGTGTGGGGTTGCGCAACAACGCCTGACCGACGGTGCCGGTGGCGACCAGTCCCACGGTGAGCAGCACGACGCCGCCCGCCACTTTGGTCCGCCGCCGCCGGTGCCCCCTTCGCCAGACGGCGTCCGCACCCGGCGCAGACGTCTGCCAGCGGGTCGCCTCGACGATCTCGCGCATGCGCGACTGGATGTCAGCCATGGTCGGTTCGCACCTCCTCCTCGCCCAGCTGCGCAGCCAGCGCCTTGCGGCCCCGCGCCAGCCAGCTCTTCAGCGTTCCCGCCGGCACCCCCAGGGTGCGGGCCGCCTCCTCGACGGGCAGGTCAAGCAGGTAGTGCAGCACCAGTGCCTGGCGGTGGCGCACCGGCAGGCACCGCAGCGCCTCGATCAGCGCCACCGCGTCCTCCGAGACCGCAGGCACCACCCGGGCTGCTTGCAGACCAGCCAGGGCCCGCAGGCGCCGCCGCGTCCGGCGGGCGTTGCTGACTATCAGGTTCAGGGCCACCCGGCGCACCCACGCCTCGGGCACGTCGTAGTCCCGCAGCCGCGACCACCGCGCCGCAGCGCGCGCCAGCGCCTCCTGCGCGATGTCCTCGGCCTCGTGCAGGTCCCCGATGACCAGGACGAGCTGGCCCACCAGGCGTCCGAACACGGCCTGGTAGAACTCCCCAAACTCCTGCCGAGGGGTGGCGGCCATCGCTGCTCCCGTCTCCTGGCACCCACACAGATACACGCACCGCATAGCCGTCTGGTGGCAGCAACCAGCAGCGCAACTGTGCACCAGCACAGCACCCCACCTCGCTTGGACGTGGTTCGCCCAGGTTGTTGGTTAGCGCCGGTTGAAGCACGTGAGCACACAGGCCAGCAGCAGGAACGCGAAGTACCGCTCGGTGCCCCGATCCCACCGCACCTGAAGCCGCGGTAGCACGACAGCCACGACAGCGCCCGCTCCACCCGCCAGCGATACCGTCCCAGCCGCGACGAGGACTCGATCCCACGCCGGGCGATCAGCACGGTGATCCCACGACGCCGCAGCCAGGCACGGTTGGCGCCGCTGTCATAGCCCTTATCGGCGTCGACCTTGCTCGGCCGCGTACGCCGCCGCCTGGCCGGGGTTAGCACGCCGGGGACATCGTCGAGCATCGCCGCCAGCATGGTCACGTCGGGGACGTTGGCGGCGGTCACCGCGGCGGTCAGCGGTAGCCCGCGCCCTCCCAGACGAGATGGATCTTGGACCCTGGCTTGCCGCGGTCGACCGGGTTTGCGCCAACGTGGTCCCCCCCACGCTTGGCGCGCACGCTGGCCGAGTCCACGCTGGCGCGCGACCAGTCCAGCCGGCCTTGCACGCCGAGCTGATCGAGGATGTCAAGGTGGAGCTGTTCGAACACGCCGGCCTTGGCCCACTCGTCAAGCCGCCGCCAGCAGGTCGCTGGCGAGCCACAGCCAAGCTCACGGGCAGGCAGGAGCCGCCAAGGCGTGGAGGTACGGACCAGGTAAATGATCGCGGCGAAGCAGTTGCGGTCCGGGATGGTGCGGATCCGGCCACCCCACCAAGGGCGAGGTGGCGGTGGCAGCAGGGGCTCAACCATCGCCCACAGTTCCTAAGAGACCAGAGTGTCAACGAGAGTGGTCATAGCCCGGAATCGTGGCATAGACAGCCAAGGGAGCGAAACGACGTCTAAGCACTTGGAGGGCCACCATGCCGATCAATCGCCGAACGGCACGCAAGAACCGCGACACGCCACCGATTGGCCTCACGGCAGCCAGTCCGGTGACCATCACTCGGCGGGACGGCACCACCGTGACCGAGCCACCCCAAGTGCCAGGTCAGTCCGCGCGAGCGTTCGACAAGCCTGAGCCTGCAGGCGGAAGCAGTCACCTGGAATGGGAGCAAAAGACTGACCCGAATACTGGCATCGGGTTCATGGTGACCCGGCATGGCACCTACCACGCTCGGGCCGATGCCAGGGATGACGGCTGGCGCTGGGTGGTGTGGACGAGCAGCGGCCGAGTCGCGCGCGGTGTCGAGCCGACATTCCGGCTCGCCAGCACGGCGGTCGAGGACGTGATGTTTCGGCGCTAGTCACGACCCGGCCTCAAGCGCCACATCCGTAGGCGGGTGGTGTGCGTCCACGGAGTGATCCTGAGTGCTGTTTGTGCAGCTCAGGCCAGTGGGCGAGTCCAGCCAGCACCAGATAATCCATCTGGTGACGCCTGGTGGACTGACACCGAGACTGACACGAACCCCGAGCAGGGCGGGCATCGGATCAGGTCGCACCGTCGGTTAGGTGTCCAAGAAATCCCAATCGCTGCCGAGTACCCATCGCAATGCTGAAAGCTTGCCGTGCACGAAGCCCCAGCCCCAGTCATCCCACGGACCAAGATTTTCAGGCTCTTGTGACGTATTTGTGGGTGGGCTGAGCAGGGGTTGAGCGTGCCGCACGCCGCCTGACCAGTAGTCTTCCGGCTGTCTGAAGGCTGGTCGACGACAAGGAGCAGGCGGCGTGCGCGGTGTCAGGGTATGGGCACGGGTGCTGGGGGTCGAGGGCGCGGTCGTGGAAGACGTGCGCCTGGAGGCGCACAAGGGTGAGGACGTGCTGGTGGTGGCGGTGCGGCCCGGCTGGCGGTCGCGGCGCCGCTGTGGGATCTGCCAGCGCCGGTGTCCGGGCCTGGACGCTGGCGGGGGCCGGCGTCGTTGGCGGGCGCTGGACCTGGCCACGATCAGGACCTACTAGCGATCCTTGGTCGCTGGGACTCTGTCAGGTCGGGACGCGTGGTCGCCCCGTTCGGCGTAGCCACCGTGGCGCGGGACGCTGGCACAGCGGACAGGCGCCGGCCCAACAGGCAAGCAGGACCTGCAGCTCACCCAGCAGCTGCCACAAGGTCAGGCCGACGCCGCCGGTTTTGGGTGGCGCAGCCGCTCCAGAGTCAGAAAGCCGTGCGCGACCAAGACCAGGGTCACGTGGTGGTGCCAGCCCACCCAGCCGCGGCCTTCGAAGTGGTCCAGCCAAGCGGCCCCCTTGAGCTCGCGGTAATCCTGTTCCACCCGCCACCGCGACCTGGCCAGCCGCACCAGCTCCGCGATCGGGGTGCTCTCGGGCAGGTTGGCCAGCCAGTACTTGGTCGGGGTGGCCTTGCCCTGGGGCCACTGGACCAGCAGGGGAGCGCACCGGCAGCTCGCCGCCGTGCTGGCGTGCCAGCCGGCGTGGGGTGACCCCGGCCGGGCGTACCCGCAAGCGCAGGAAGCGGCCGCGTTGGGGCCCTTGCTGCCACGCCGCCAGACAAGCTCCACGCAGGCCTGCTGCCCCGCGGCCAGGGCGAGCTGGGCCAGCGAGGACGGCTGGTGGTGGTCGCGCGGCCGGGACGCCGGCCCCTGCCCTTGCGCGGCGCGACACTGGGGCACACCCGCTCGGGGTCGGCGCCGGTGTCGGAGCGGACCTCCACCACGTAGGGGACCCCTCGGGCGTCCAGCCCCCAGCGGAACTCCCCGACCTCCCCATAGCCACAGTCGGCCAGCAGCACCGGCGGATGCAGCTGCCAGCCGGCCAGCTCATCCAGCAGGTCCAACACCAGCTGCCACTTGGGCCGGTGGTGGATGTCCTGGGGCAGGTGGCAGGCCGCGCGCCGGCTGGCCATCGCAGCCTGGTCCCAGCGCTCGGGCACAAACAGCCGCCAGTCCAGCGGGCAGGAGGCCTGCCCGGTGACCGCGTTGACCGACACCCCCAGCTGGCAGTTGGCCCGCTTGCCCAGCGTGCCCGAGGACTGCCGCTGGACCCCACCGAGCAGGGGCCGTCCTTGGGGAAGCCGGTGTCGTCCACCACCCACGCGGTCGGCGCCAGTGCCCCGACCAGCCGCTCGGCCAGGCGGCGGCGGACCGGCCGCCAGTCCCACGGGCTGGCCGCCACGAAGTGGTGCAGCGCCTGGTCGTGCACCTCGCCGAGCCGGGCGGCGATCGGCTGGATCGACTTGCGGCGGCCGTCCAGCAGCAGCCCGCGCAGGTAGCACTGCCCGCGGGCGCGCTGATCAGTACGTGGCAGCGACGCGAACAGGTCGTCGGCGAAGGCTTCCAGGCGTCCACGGATCGGGGCCAGCTCGGCTGGTGCGAGGCCTCCCACAGCTTCCCCCTTTGTGCTCAGATCGGGGGGAACGAGTCCTTCACATCCTATCCGTCAGCCGCAGACCTGACAGAGTCCTATTAGCGGCGTGCACCGGGTGATCCCGGGACGCTGTGATCTTGGGCCGTGGCATGTGCCGGGCTTTCCCGGCCCCGGCCACAAGTCCGCCGCGATGAACTGGACGTGTACGACACTTGTGGCCGGACGAGACCCGAGCAGCTCGCGGAGCGCATGGACGAGGCCCCCGCGGCGGCCGTCTCGGAGCGTTCGCGGCCCCAGCGCGGCCCGAGCGTCGTACCGCTCCGGGAAACTACTGGTAGATGACCTGAAAGGCGGGTGCGAGCGGGGGGACTCGAACCCCCACGTCCTTGCGGACACCGGGACCTAAACCCGACGCGTCTGCCAATTCCGCCACGCTCGCGGGCTGGGCGGGCTTACGGTAACACTCGGGTTGACCCCTCGACAGCGAGTTCCTCATCTCGGCAGGGGCGCGGTCAGGTAGCGCTGGACGGTGGAGCCGAAGCGGGCGATCAGGGTGTCGGCGTCGAGCTCGGTGATGGAGGGCAGGCGCAGGACGTAGCGGCAGAGGGCGAGGCCGAGCACCTGGCTGGCGACCATCCCGGCGCGCGCCTCCGGCTGGTCGCGCGCGACGGCGACGGCGACCTGCTCCTGCAGGATCGCGCGCATCCGTTCGGCGGCCGTCTCGTTGGTGACGGCGGCGCGGAGCAAGACCAGCAGCGCCTCGTCGACGTGGCCGTCCGGCGGGGATCCATCGCCGGGCGGTGCTTCCAGCGGACCGGCCAGATGGCCCTCCCAGCGGCGCAGGAAATGACCGACGACGGTCTCACCGAGCCGGGAGCGCGGGCAGGTGGTGAGATCGGGCAGGCGCAGGTCGATGTCGGCGGCGGCGGCGAAGAGCTGCTGCTTGCTGCCGAAGTAGCGCATGACCATGGACCTGCTGCCTGACCGGGCGCTGGACGACCTGCGCCTGCGCATCTTCGGCCTCCCCCGGGCCCAGGCGAACCTGGCCCGCCCCTCGTGACCCGGCCGGCCCTCCCGACCCCGGCCCATCGCATCCGGGCCGAGTTCCACTCGTTCCCGAAGGGCCCGTACCGGTCGAGCCTCCCGAGCGCCCGTAGTAGCGAAGGGCGAACGACCAGTACCAGCCGCGAGTCACTCCGAGTGGTCGCGGTTCGCCATCGACGAGCACTGGGGGGCCAGAGCGTGGAGCAGACGCACCCGGGTTTGGCGCTGATGATGCGCCGCGGGCCGAGGCGTCTGCTCCTCCCGTTGCTCGGGGCCTCAGCCCTGGTGCTGCTCTCGCCGGAGCGTGCCCACGCTGCGGTACGGCCCGCACCCGACGCAGCGGCGGTGCCAAGGGGCACCGCCATGCCGGCGGACACCGCGGATACCCCGGCCGCGAGACTGCTCGCGGCGGTGCGCTCACTCCCACTGGCGAGAGCGCTGCTGATGGCGAAACCGCACCAGGACGAGGGCACGGCCGTGCACTCCACCTTGTCCGACCACGGCACCCGCACGGCCGTGCTCTCCTCCACCCGGCCCGGCGCCTCGGGCGGCGACCTCGGCCTGATCGTCGCTGGTCTCGTGCTGGTCGTCTCGACCCGATTCGGCAGGGCGCCCCCAGCGTGCTCCAGCTCCCGTACGAGGTCGTACGAGCGGCTGGCGTCGCCGGGATAGCCGGCGCCGAACGTCCCCGAAACGCAGTGCCGTCCAACGTCCGATCGCAAGACCCGAAGGAGAAGCAACAGCGTGAAGATCTGGACCAAGCGCGCCGCCGGCGTGGGCGCGATCATCGGTGCTCTGCTGGTGGCCGGCAGCGTCGCCGCCAACGCAGCCGACCTCCCGCTGGTGAGCAGCCTGCCGCTGGTCGGCAACGGGCAGCAGCAGGCCGCCGCGGTTCCCGAGCACGTCGCCACCCCGCAGATGGGGAGCTCGAAGGCTGCCAGCCCCAAGCGCGCGGTGACCAACCAGAAGGCCGAGGTGTCCCCCAAGGGCGCGCGTCCCGGCTACGGCAGCGACAGGCACGGTGGCAGTGACGACTCGAGCGTCGTGGTGGGCAACGGCTCCGGCAACAAGACCATCGTCGGCACGGGCAACACCAGCGTCAACGCGCCGGTGAACGTCTGCGGCAACCCGATCAACGCGCCGCTCGGCATCGCCGCCGCCGCACAGTGCGACAACGAGCAGAACAGCGTGAGCGCCGGCAGCGCCGACGACGGCAGCGACGGCCCCAGCGTGGTGGTCGGCGACGGCTCGGGTCTGGACACCGAGACGCTGCTGGGCAACACCGACACCAACACGCCGGTGAACACCTGCGGGAACCCCGAGACCGGTGGCGGGCTCCTGGCCGGGGCGCAGTGCCAGAACCGCCAGAACCACGTGGCGGTCGGGCACGCCGGCTGAGACAGCAGGGCAATCGTCCCGCCGGCGGCAGCGGCAATGGCGCCGCGCCGCCGGCAGGCGCATGAGCAGAGCTAGGGAGTTGGCGGTCGGGGTGCCCGCTCGGGAACCGAGCGGGCACCCCGCACCGAGGAGGGGGGCGATCCCATTGCCCGGTGCCGTCCATTGCGTGGATGGCGGCAGGACGAACCGCAGGACCATGGGGCCCGAGAGGGGCCTCGAATGAAGCAGGGCCGCCGGTTGCTGGTGGTCATGGATCCCAATGGAACCGCCGAGGTGGCCTGGGACCAGGCGATGGTCTCGCGGCTGCCGGGCCTGGCCGCCGTCTACGACGTCGACGGCGGGGGTGAGGCGGGGATCGTGCGGCCGGTCGGCTTCGACACCGAGCTTCCCGAGCCCGCGGGTCCCACCACGCTCCAGGGAGTACCGCCGAGGTTCGCGGTCGCGCTCGCGCCAGCTTCGGAGTCGTGGCGGCCGGGGCCGGTGCTGCACCGGGTCACCTACACCTGGGCGGGCACGCTGCCGTATGACACCTACGAATGGCCGGACAACGTCCCCTGCACGCTCGGGGACGCGCTCGCCCGCTGCCGCGTCCGGCTGGAGCGCGGACGCCAGCACGCCGCCATCCGCCTGGCCGACCGCGCCAGGCGCCGGCGGGCGGAGGCCTGGGGCGAGTCGGTGCTGCTCCGCGCGCTGGAGCCCTCACAGGGCAGGCGCTTCAAGGCCGAGCGGTGCTTCGTGGTCCAGGCGCGGAGCGGCCGCCGCTACCTGATCACCGCGGCACGGCACCGCAACGTCTACGCGCTGGACAGCGCCGGCCGGCCGCGCGCGGCCTACTCGCTGCTGCCCGCCGTGCCGGGAAGCCTGGCCGAGCAGCTCTGGCAGCAGACCTGGCTGCTGCAGCACGACGAGCGGCGGTTCCTGCGCTTCGCGCTCGCCACCCAGTCCGAGGAGGGAGGCGAGCGGGTGCGATGAGCACCGTGGCGTCTGCGGGAGCGGCCGCCACGCCGGAGCCGGCGCTGGACTTCGAGCTGCCGGCGGCCCTGCTGGCCGCCGAGCCGCCCGAGGCGCGGGGCCTGTCACGGGGTGGCGTGCGCCTGATGGTGTCACGAGGCAGGGCCTGGCCGGTGCCCGCCGAGTTCCGCGAGCTGCCGGGGCATCTGCGGCCTGGGGACCTGGTGGTGGTGAACACCTCGTCCACGCTGCCGGCGGTGCTCCCGGCGCGTCGCCCGGACGGCCGTGCGGCGGTGGTGCGTCTGGCCACGCCGCTCGCCATGGACGGGCCCTGGGTGGTCGAGCTGCCGGTCGCTCCCGACCCGGACGACCACCCGTGGCCGAGCGAGGCGTGGGTGCTGCCCGGGCAGGGCCACCTGCACCTGCTCGGACCCTATCGAGGCTCGTGGCGGCTGTGGCTGGTGGACGTGCGCGTGCCCCCGCCGCTGCCGACCTACCTTGCCGAGCACGGGCGGCCCCTGCGGCCCGAGGGGGTCGCGACCGACTGGCCGCTGGAGGTCTACCAGTCGTGCTTCGCGCGCGAGCCCGGGTCGACCGCCATGGCCAGCGCGGGACGGGCGTTCACGCCCGAGCTGCTCACCGCGCTGGTGTCGAGCGGCATCGTGGTGGCCCCGCTGCTGCTGCACACCTGCGGCCTGACCGGGGAGGACGGCGGCCCGCTGCCGGAGCGCTACCACGTGCCGCCGGTGACCGCGCGGCTGGTCAACCACACCAGGGCCAGCGGCGGCCGGGTGATCGCCGTCGGCACCACAGTGGTGCGGGCGCTGGAGTCGGTGGCCGCGGTCAACGGGGTGGTGCGGCCGGCGCGCGGCTGGACCGAGCAGGTGGTCACCCCGGAGCGCGGCGTCAGGGTCGTGGACGGGCTGCTCACCGGCTGGCACGAGCCGGGCGGCTCGCACCTGCGCCTGCTGGAGGCCGTCGCAGGGCTGGAGCCGCTCGGGCTCGCCTACCGCGCGGCGCTGGAGCATGGCTTCGCCTGGGGGACCTTCGGCGACCTGCACCTCATCCTCCCGGGGTCGCGCCGTCGCGCGCGCCGGTAGCGGCGCCGCGGCGAAGAGAGGACGTGCCATGCGCCAACGTGAGCTGGGGACGACCGGGCTGGAGCTGTCGGTGGCCGGCTTCGGCGCCTGGGCGATCGGCGGCCCGTGGGCGTGGGGATGGGGGCGCCAGGACGACGGCGAGTCCATCGACGCACTGCACCGGGCGCTCGACGCCGAGGTCAACTGGATCGACACGGCGCCCGCCTACGGGCTCGGCCACTCCGAGCACATCGTCGGGCGCGCCCTGCGGGAGCGCCGCGACGCGCATCGCATCCGCGTGGCCACCAAGTGCGGCCTCTGGGCCGACCGCCGGCGCGACGTCTACGACCTGCGGCCGAGCTCGATCCGGCGGGAGATCGACGAGAGCCGGCGGCGGCTCGGGGTCGAGGTGATCGACCTCTACCAGATCCACTGGCCCGACCGGCAAACCGGTACGCCGGTCGAGGAGTCGTGGACGGCCATGGCCGAGCTGGTCACCGAGGGCAAGGTCCGCCACCTCGGGGTCTCGAATTTCACCGTCGAGCTGCTGGAGCGCTGCGAGCGGATCCGCCACGTCGACAGCCTCCAGCAGCCGCTGAGCCTGATCGACCGCTCCGCGCTGGCCGAGCTGCTGCCCTGGTGCGTGGCGCACGGCACCGGGGTGCTCTGCTACAGCCCGATGCAGTCCGGGCTGCTCACCGGGTCGTTCAGCCGCCGGCGCGCCGCCAGCCTGCCGAGCGACGACTGGCGCTGGCGCGACCCGGAGTTCCAGGAGCCGAGGCTGTCGGCCAACCTGGTGCTCGCCGAGCGGCTCCGTCCGGTGGCGGCGCGCCACGGGACGACCGTGGCCGCGGTCGCGGTCAGCTGGGTGCTCGCGCAGGCGGGCGTGACCGCGGCGATCGCCGGCGCGCGCCGCCCCGCCCAGGTCGACGGCTGGATCGCCGCCGGTGACCTGGGCCTCACGCTGGAGGACCTCGACGATCTGGAGGGCGCCGAGCCCGGCGAGGCGCCCCCGCCCGGCGGCCCGAGCGCCTGATGGCGAGCTACCTGCAGGTCACCACGGCGACTCCGTCGCGGACGGAGGCGGAGCGGCTGGCGCGGCTGGCGGTGGAGTCGCGCCTGGCGGCGGCGGTCCACGTGATCGGGCCGATCCACAGCACCTACCGCTGGCGGGCCGCGGTCCACGAACGGCAGGAGTGGCTCTGCGTCGCCAGGACCGTCGAGGCCCGCCTCCAGCGGCTCGCCGAGCTGATCGCCGCCGAGCACCCCTACGAGGTGCCGGAGATCTCCGCCGTCCCCATCACCCACGGCAGCCCCGCCTACCTCGACTGGATCGGTCAGGAGACGGCGCCCGCCGAACCGGGTCAGTCCTCGCCGGCGGGCTCGTCCAGCAGTGAGAGGGTGCGGTAGGGCACCAGCTCGGAGAGGGAGATCACGCTGTTGGAGCGCACCACGCTGGAGGAGCGGTTGAGCTGGATGAGGATGTCCTGGAGCTGCTCATGGGTGCGTGCCAGCACCCGGCAGTGGACGTCGCCCGCGCCGGTGATCCCGTGCGCCTCCAGCACCTGCGGGACCGCGCGGAGCACCCCGGCGACCTCGTCCAGGCGCCCTTGGGCGATGCCCAGCGTCACGAACGCCTGCACGTCGTAACCCAGCGCTCTGGGGTCGAGGTCGGGCCCGAAGCCGGTGATCACGCCTCGTTGGCCGAGCTTGGCGAGCCGCGCGTGCACGGTCGCCCGGGTCACGCCGATCCGGCGGGCCAGCTCCAGGTGCGAGGCGCGCGGATGGGCGGCCAGCTCCCGGATCAGGCGGATGTCGAGCTCATCGATCTGGCCAGTGCGCACGTTGCCTCCTCCAACGCCAGGGACCCAGCGAGAGGCTGAGCAGACTGCGCAACATTCTCGCATGTGATTGCCCAGATCAGCGATGCTGATCTTCAATCGGTGCACAGCCTGCGCCAGCCGCCAGACAGGGAGGGATCCGGGTGAACACTTCGCCGAAGACGGGCCGCATCCGGGACGATCAGTTCCCCATCGATGGCATCGACGCCATCGTGTTCCACGTCGGCAACGCGCGGCAGGCGGCGCACTGGTACTCGACCGGGTTCGGGATGCGCTGCACCGCCTATGCCGGCCCGGAGACGGGCCTGCGCGACCGCGCCTCGTACGTGCTGGAGTCGGGTTCCGCCCGGTTCGTGGTGGAGGGCGCGGTCCGCGCCGGCTCGCCGGTGGCGGCGTCGGTGGCGCGCCACGGCGACGGGGTGGTGGACGTCGCCCTGCGCGTCCCGGACGCCGAGCGTGCCTACCAGCTCGCGGTCGAGCGCGGCGCGCGGGGGGTCACCGAGCCGCGGACCCTCGACGACGAGCGCGGCAAGGTGGTGGTGGCCGCGATCGCCACCTACGGCGACACCATCCACTCGCTGGTCGAGCGCTCCGCCTACAGCGGCGCCTACCTGCCCGGCTACGTCGACCGGAACCCGCTGGTCAGCCCACCGCCGCGGCGCTGGTTCCAGGCGATCGACCACGTCGTCGGCAACGTCGAGCTGGGCCGCATGGACGAATGGGTCGAGTTCTACCATCGCGTGCTCGGTTTCACGAACATGAAGGAGTTCGTCGGCGACGACATCGCCACCGAGTACTCGGCACTGATGAGCAAGGTGGTCGCCGACGGCAGCCGCCGGGTGAAGTTCCCGCTCAACGAGCCCGCGGTGGGCAAGCGCAAGAGCCAGATCGACGAGTACCTGGAGTTCTACGGCGGCCCTGGGGTCCAGCACGTGGCCCTGGCCACGGGCGACATCGTCGACTCGGTGGCCGGCATGGGCGTGTCGGGGGTGGAGTTCCTGACCACCCCTGACACCTACTACGACGAGCTCGGCGAGTGGGTCGGCGAGACGCGGGTGCCGATCGAGACCCTGCACGACCTGTCGATCCTGGCGGACCGTGACGAGGACGGCTACCTGCTGCAGATCTTCACCAAGCCGGTCCAGGACCGCCCGACGGTGTTCTTCGAGCTGATCGAGCGGCACGGGTCGATGGGCTTCGGCAAGGGCAACTTCAAGGCCCTCTTCGAGGCCATCGAGCGCGAGCAGGCCAGGCGCGGGAACCTCTGAGCCGGTCCCGGAACCGCTGAGCCGGTCCGGGCCCCGGGGTCAGCCGTTGCTGCCAGCCTCCCGAGCCTGCTGACCGCGAGCCCAGGTCCAGGCGTACTCCGGGTCCTCGCTCTGGCGCGCGGCCGGCCCCAGGTGCAGCGGCCGGAAGGTGTCCACCATCACGGCCATCTCGTCGGTGCGCGACTGGCCGAGCGACGCCTCCACCGAACCCGGCTGGGGTCCGTGGGTGAACCCGCTCGGGTGCAGCGAGATGGAGCCGAGCCCGATCCCGGACCCCTTGCGCGCGGAGTAGTCCCCGCCCACGTAGAACAGCATCTCGTCGGAGTCGACGTTGTGGTGGTTGTAGGGGATCGGCACGGCCTCGGGGTCGAAGTCGAGCGGGCGCGGGCAGAACGAGCAGACCACGAAGTTGGGGCCCTCGAAGGTCTGGTGGGTCGGCGGCGGCATGTGGACGCGCTTCACGATCGGCTCGAAGTCGTGGATGTTGAACGCGTACGGGTACAGGCAACCGTCCCATGCGACCACGTCGAACGGGTGGTTGAGGTAGGTGTAGCGGGTGAGGCCCGCGCGGTGGCGGACCAGCACCGGCGTCTCGCCCTCGTCCACGGCCAGCGGCTCGGCCGGGCCGCGCAGGTCCCGCTCGCAGTAGGGCGCGTGCTCGAGGAACTGCCCGTGCTGCGACAGGTAGCGCTTGGGCGGCCTGACGTGGCCGCGCGCCTCGATCACCATCGCGCGCAGCGGCGCATCACCGTCCAGCACCCAGCGGTGGGTGGTGGCCATGGGGATGACCACGTAATCGCCCTCGCCGGCCTCGAGCGCGCCGTAGACCGACTCGAAGCGCGCCCGGCCCGCCTGCACGTAGACCACCTCGTCGCCGGTGGCGTTGCGGTACAGCTCGCTGGACCGGCCGGCGGCCACGAAGTGCAGCCGCACGTCGTCGTTGGCCATGAGGAGCTGCCGGCTGCCGACCGGATCGCCACCCGGCGGCAGCGTCTGGGTCCGGAAATGGCGCGGCAGCAGGGGATGGTTGGGGACGAGCTGGTCGGCAGCCGCCGGGATCTCGACCGCCTCGGCCTTGACGATCGCGGTCGGAAGATGGCGGTGGTACAGCAGCGACATGTCCGAGGAGAAGCCCTCCTGGCCCATCAGCTCCTCGGCGTACAGGCCGCCGTCAGGTCTGCGGAACTGGGTGTGGCGCTTGCGTGGGACATCGCCGACCGAGCGGTAGAACGGCATCGGACCTCCCCCTCCTCTGCGGTCGATCCTGGTCCGATGCGAGCTTACCCTTCGCCGCCCGATACGCGTCCCCCGGGATGCTCGCCAAGCTGGCGCCGCGGCGGCCCGGCTGGCGGCGCCATCTCTCGGCGATCGCGTTCGCGGCCGTGCTGGCGCTGCTGATCACCGCGTTCGCGCGGCCAGGGTCGGACGCGAGGGTGCCAAGGGAGCGGGCCACGATCATCGTCGCCATGGACAGCTCCGGGTCGATGGTGGCCAACGACATCAAGCCCAACCGCATCACGGTCGCCCGGAACGCCGCGCTCGAATTCGTGAAGCGGCTGCCCGCTCGCTTCAACGTCGGGCTGGTCACCTTCAGCAACAGCGCCTCGGTGGTGGTCCCGCCGACCACCGACCACCAGGCGGTCGCCGCGGGTCTCGGCCGTCTCCACCTCCGCCCCCACACGGCCATCGGCGAGGCGGTCTTCGCCTCGCTGGCCGCCATCGCCAACCTGGACCCGCAGGCCACGGACGATCCGCCGCCGGCGCACATCGTGCTGCTCTCCGACGGCGGCAACACCTCCGGCCGGCCGGTGGAGCAGGCCGCGCAGGCGGCCCACGACGCGCACGTGCCGGTCTCGACGATCGCCTACGGCACCGCCAACGGGCGCCTCGGCAACACGCCCGTGCCGGTGAACACCGAGCTGCTGCGCAACCTTGCCGAAACCACCGGTGGCACAGCCTACGAGGCCGCCAGCGGCGACGAGCTGAAGAAGGTCTACTCCGACGTCGGCAGCTCGATCGGCTTCCGCACCGAGCGCAAGGACATGTCGGTGTTCTTCGTGGGCCTGGCCCTGATCGCCGCCCTGGCCGTCGCGATTCCGTCCCTGCTCTGGTTCGCCCGCCTGGCCTGAGGTCGCCGCGGATGTGGTCGAGCGCGGATCGCAAACTCACCATACGGGCCTTCGGCGAGGAGGACCTGGAGTTCCTCGACCGGTTGTGCTCCGACCCGGAGGCGCTCGGCCCCTTCGAGTTCGCCGGCATCGGCGACCCGCTGGCCCGGCGGCGCCGCTGGGAGCGGGACGGGTTCATCAGCCAGGAGTCCACCGCGGTAGCGGTGGTCCTGGCCGACGGCACGCTGGCCGGGATCGCGAGCTGGCGGGCGAGGGACCGGGGCTCGCCGGGCGCCTGCCTGGAGATCGGCATGGCGCTGCTCCCGGAGCACCGCGGCCACGGGCTCGGGACGCTGGCGCACCGGCTGGTGGTCGACTACCTGTTCCGCTTCACGACCGTCCACCGGCTGGAGGCGCTCACCGAGCCGGAGAACCTCGCGGAGCAGAAGGCGCTGGAGCGCGCCGGCTTCGTGCGCGAGGGCGTGCTGCGCGAGGTGTTCTTCCGCGACGGCGCGTGGCGGGACTCGGTCGTCTACGCGCTGCTGCGCGACGGGCTCAGCGGCGGGTGAACTGGAAGTTCGCGCGGTGGACGCTGCCGTCGTCCAGCTTGACGATGAGCTGGCGGCAGGTGTTCGCCCAGGAGCGGTCGGTCTTCCAGACGTAGACGTAGGTGTCGGTGCGCGGGTCGTAGAGCAGCACGCTGAGCAGGGCGGGCAGGGTCGTCTCGACGGCGTCGGTCGGCGCGCTGGTGTCACAGGCGATCGGCTGGGACTTCGGGTAGCCCGAAGCCATGATGCCGAGCCCCTTGTAGCCGTCCAGGCTGAAGTTCACCGGCACCGCGAGACCCGCCCGCATGGTGTTGCGCACCGGCAGGTTGTCGACCGGCTGCAGGAACCCGGAGAAATTGAACAGCGGGCCCAGCGTGATCCGTACGACCTGCGGGTCGTGGTCGCTTGCCTGGGTGGCGAACTCCGAGTTCACGTGGACGGCGTCGTAGTCGAACGGCTCCGCGAACAGGGAGTCGCTCAACAGGATGTGGTCAAGCGCCTGCGAGTTCCCTTCGAAGTCGTAGGTGTAGCGCTCAGCCTGCGGCAGGGTCTCGATCAGGTCGTGCAGGACCCCGGCCTCGAGCGTGGCCAGCGGCGGCGAGAACTCGAAGTCGTTGAGGTCGCCGAGCACCACCACGGCGGCGTCCGGGTCGGCCGTCTCCAGGCTGGTCACGAAGTCGTGCACCACCGTGGCCTGGGCCTTGCGCTGGGCCTCGGACACCAACGTGGGCGGCTGCGAGTGCCCGAACAGCGGGTCGTCGTCGCCGCCCTTGGAGTTGAAGTGGTTGGCGATCACGAACAGGTGGTGGCCGTTGTAGGTGAACTCGCCGGCCAGCGGCTTGCGGCTCGCGTTGAAGGCGCTGTTGGCCGGGTCGATGCGGCCGGGGCTGAAGGACAGCCGCGTGTCGGCGCCGGCTCCGACCACCGTGGTGGCGGCCGTGGAGGTGCCGCCGGGCCGGTCGATGAACTGGAGCCCCCGGTCGGTGCGGAACAGGAAGCCGACGCGGATGTTGCCGCCCGGCTCGCCGCCGTCCTGGTCGTTGACCGGATCGATCTGGCGGAAGTCGTAGGTGGGCCCGCCGGCCGCCTGCACCGCCGCGATCAGCTCGGCGAAGGTGGTGTCGGCGGTCACCACCCCGTTGTCGGTCGGCCCGTTGTCGTCCTGGATCTCCTCGACCGCCACCAGGTCGGGCGCCCGCAGGTTGTCCACGATCAGGCCGGCGAGCTGGTCGAACTTGGTCTGCGGGTCGCCGGGGTCGAGGTTCTCGACGTTGAAGGTGGCCAGCGCGAGCTGGTTGGCCGCCGTCGGGGCGGTGACCTCGCGGGTCAGGCCGCCGCGGGTGACGGTGGGCGTGGCGGTGACCTCCAGCTTGAAGTTGCCGAAGGAGTAGTCCAGGACCCCGACGACCGCGCCGGGAAAGCTGTCGCCGACGTCGACCGTCGGGGTTGGGGCCAGCGAGTCGTCCAGGAGGACCCGCTCGGGGTTGAAGTCGCCGGGCCGGACCACGACCCCACCCCGAGCGGTCCGCACCGCGGCGTTGGCGCCGCCGTCCCCGACCACGGAGATCTCGCCGAAGGTGTTGCGCGGGCCGGTGGCGACCGCGTCGTCGAGCTCGACCCGCATGCCCTCCAGGCTCTCCCAGAAGTCGATGCCGTCGGTGGCCGGGTCGAAGGCGCCGTTGGTCTCGACGTCGCCGGTGGCGTCGTCCTCGATCACCTCGCCGGGCGGCACGCGCCCGCCGGTCCCCACCACGGTCGGCGCGGGCAGCGGGTTGCCGGACGACAGCGCGGTGACCGACGGCCCGGTGATCTCGGTGGTGGTGAGGTTGGTGGCGCCGTCGGCGCCGCCCGGCCGGAACTCGGACACGCGGCCGCCGACCACCACGGCGTCGCCCACCGCGACGGTGGGGGCCGAGGAGTTGAACACGAACAGTCCCTCGGAGGTGGCCGGGTCGGCGTCGGGGCTCGGGTCCTGGAACCAGAAGCCGTTGGTGGTGCGGGCCGTGACGATCCCGGAGACCCCGGCGACCACCTGGCCGTTGCGCGGCGAGACATGGCTGGCGCCCTGGATGTCGTGGATCGCGGTGGGGACCACCACGTTGACGGTGAGCGTACAGGTCGCCGTCTGCGGCGCCGGGTCGTCGTTGCTGGCGCTGACGGTCACCGCGTAGCTGCCCACCGGCGTGCTGGCGTCCACGGTGACGTTGGCGCTCGCCTGGCCGCCGGTCGCCGGGGCCGGGACGAGGTCGCCCAGCGCGATGGAGCCTGGCGCCGGCGAGGGCGTCACGCTGTCGATGGCGATCGAGGTCACCCGGCCGTCGGCGTCGGAGGCGGTCACCTTGGCGGTGGCGGCCGTGCCCACGATGGTGGACAGGGGGCCGCCGCAGCTCGCCACCACCGGCTGGTTGGCCGGGCACGGGTTGGGGGCGGTGGCGGTGTTGCGAGGTCCGGGGGCACCGGCGGAGAAGTCCGCCGCGTTGTCGTCGGTGTCCGTGCAGCCACCCGCACGGCGCAGCACCGCGGCCGTGTTGCTGCCGGCCGGCGCGGGGCCGGTGCCCTCGAAGAAGTTGGCGCCGTCGTAGCCGACCAGGTCCACGATCCGCTCGAGCGCGGTCGATGGACATGGCGTCGAGCTACCGTTGCATCCCAGCGTGGTGGTGCCCTCGACCAGGGCGACCTTGCCGCCGGTGGCGCTCATGCTGATCGGCGTGCCGTCGATGACGTCGGGAGCCGGCAGCGGGTCGCCCACCGCTGCGTTGGAGGCCTCCTGGACCAGCAGGTACTGGCCGGGGGCCAGCGAGACGTCGGGCAGCTCGGTGAGCTGGCTGGCGTTGGCGCCGAGGTTCCCGGTGCCGGTGGCGCTGGTGTACTGCAGCGACCAGCCCGCGACCGAGGCGCTGGTGGTGCCGCGGTTCAGCAGCTCGACGAAGTCGTTGGCCAACGGCGCGCCGGTGTTGCCGCCACCGCCGTAGACCTGGCTGATCGCCACGTTCGCGCCGGCGGCCCGCGCCGATCCTGGCAGGGTCACCAGCAGCGCGAGCGCGAGCGCCGCGGCCAGCGACAGCGCCTGCGCGCGACGACGGCTCGCGGATCGAACCACCATTGCGTCCTCCCTGTGGCCACCGGTCGCCTGCGCACCGGCCTGCGACTCCGCGAAGAGTATCCACACTGGAGAGGATTCCGTAAATTGCGGCACCTGCCTGACCCCGCGCATTCGCCCGGTCGCCATCCGCCGTTTCCGTGGGCGCTCGCCACGCCCCGTGGCCGATGGGCCGCTAGCATGGCCCGAGCGGTTCGCAACGATCGGGACACCAGTTGAAGGGGGGACGGATGCGGATCGGCATCATCGGCAGCGGCAACATCGGCTCCACCACCGCCAGGCTGTTCGTGGACGTGGGGCACGAGGTGGCGATCGCCAACTCGCACGGCCCGCAGACGCTCACCGGGCTGGTCGACTCGCTGGGCGGTCGGGCGCGGGCGGCCACCGCCGCGCAGGTCGCCGAGTTCGGCGAGGTGGTGGTGGTCGCGATCCCGTACGGGCACTACCGCGACCTGCCGGCAGAGGAGCTGGAAGGCAGGATCGTCGCCGACGCCACCAACTACTACCCGGCGCGCGACGGCAACATCCCGGCGCTGGACTCCGACCAGATGAGCTCGAGCCAGCTCCTGGCCAGCCGCCTGGACGGCGCCAGCGTGGTCAAGGCGTTCAACACCATGTACTTCCGCACGCTGGCCTCCGCCGGCCGCCCGGACGCTCCGATGGCCGAGCGGCTGGCGATCTATGTCGCCGCCGACGATCCCGACGCGAAGCGTGTTGTCAGCGGCCTGATCGAGCGGATCGGCTTCGCGCCGGTGGACGCGGGGTCGCTGGCCGACAGCCGCCGGCAGCAGCCGGGAGGCGCCGTCTCCGGCGCCGACCTGAAGCAGCCGGAGGCCGAGGCCGCGCTACACCGAAGCTGAGGCGGGCGGTTCCCATGGCACAGGCGCTCTTGGGGGGGTTTCGGGGGGAGCGAGCTCCCCCCCGAATTGGAACGGGGAACCGCGCCAAGATCACCCAACCGAATACGCAGTCACCGGGCTCTCCACCGGATCGGCAGGTGCTTGAGGCCGTTCTGGAAGTTCGACCGCAGCCGGGCGGGCTCGCCGGCCAGCTCCAGGTCGTCCATGCGCTCGAGCACCTCCGCGAACAGCGCGCGCATCTGCTCGCGCGCCAGGTGCGCGCCGAGGCAGAAATGCGGGCCGTGGCCGAAGGTCAGGTGCTCGCCGGGCCGCCGCCGCACATCGAAGCGGTCCGGGTCGTCGAAGACCCGCTCGTCCCGGTTGGCCGACGAGAACCACACCACCACCTTCTCGCCCGCGCGGATCGGCACGCCGGCCAGCTCGAGGTCGCGGGTGGCCGTGCGGCGGAAGTGCATCACCGGCGTCCACCAGCGCAGCATCTCCTCGACCGCGGTCCCCAGCAGGCCCGAGTCGTCCCGCAGCCGCCGGTACTGCTCGGGATGCTGGAGCAGCGCGAGCATCCCGCCGGGCAGGCCGTTGCGCAGTGTCTCGTTGCCGGCCACCGAGAACAGCCAGAAGAGGTTCTCGAACTCCTCGACGCTCACGCGCCCGCCGTCCGAGTCGACCTGCTGCATGAGGATCGACATCACGTCGTCGCCCGGGTTGCGGCGCTTGAACTCGCCGAGCTCGTGCGCGTAGGCGTAGAGGTCGGGCATGCCGGCGCGGGTGCGGGGGTCCGGCATCCGCCCGTCCGGCCCGAGCCGCGGCCGCAGGGCCGCGGCGCGGCGGCCCATCTCGGTCGCGCCGGCCGCGTCGAACGACGCGCTGACCGCGTACTCGGCGTCCTGGTAGCCGATCACCCGGTTGCTCCAGTCGAACATCAGCCAGCGGTCCGGCTCGGGGATGCCGAAGACGTCCGCCAGCGTCAGCAGCGGCAGGTCCGCGGCGATCTCCTTGGCGAAGTCGGCCTCGCCGCGCTCGACCACGGCGTCGACCAGGCCGCGGGCGCGCAGCCGGATGCGGTCGACCAGCCTGGCGACGGCTCGCGGCGTGAACGCCTTGGCCAGCAGCGCCCGCAGCCGCGAATGCTCCGGCGGGTCCATGTTGAGCATCATCCGGCGCACGTAGGCGAGGTCGGCCGGGCTGGCGGGGTCGCGGATCTGGGTGGCGCCGAGGTGGGACGAGAACAGCCGCGGGGAGCGCAGCACCTGCCGGACGTCGGCATGGCGCAGCACGGACCAGAAGCCCGGGCCGCCGGGCCACGGGTCGATCGGCGGCTCCGGCACCCAGACGACCGGCGAGTCGCGGCGCAGCCGCGCCAGGGCGTCGTGTGGCACGCCCCGGACATAGGTGTCGGGGCTGTAGACGACCTCGGTGTCCTCGGTTGCCACGATCAACATTCTCCCACGCGGTGGGCTAGGCTCAGCCGGTGCCAGCACAGCAGCCGGATCTGTGGCAGGAGCGGCGGGGGAGCGGAGCGCCGGTGCTGCTGTTCCTGCACGGGCTCGGAGCCACCGGGGAGGTCTGGCGCGGCGCGTTCGAGCTGGCGGCCGGCTGGCCCGGCACGCGCGTGCTGGTCGACCTGCCGGGCCACGGCCGCTCCGGCCAGCTCGACGACTACACCTACGAGGCGCACGCGCTGGCGCTGCGCGCGGCGCTCGGCGAGGGCGCCGGTCCGGTCATGGTCGCCGGCCACTCCATGGGCGGCTTCATCGGCATCCTGCTGAGCGCGGAGCGTTTCGGCCTGGAGGTTGCCGCCGTCCTCGGCCTCGGGATCAAGGTCCGCTGGAGCGACGAGGACGTCGAGGGCATGCGCCGGCGCGCCGGCCAACCTGTCCGCTGGTTGGACACGCGCGAGGAGGCTGCCGCGCGCTACCTGCGCTCGGTCGGACTCGACGGCGTCGCCGACCCGGCCGCTCCACTGGTCGCCTCGGGCATCGCCGAGGTCGACCGGCGCTGGCGGCTCGCCTTCGACCCTGCCGCCAACGGGGTCGGCCAGCCGGACATGGCGCGCTCCCTGGCGGACGCCCGAGCCGCCGTAACCCTCGCCAGGGGGTCCGGCGACCAGATGGTCAGCGCCGCCGACCTCCAGTCGCTGCCCTGCGAGGTCCACGAGCTGCCCGGCCTCGGCCACAACGCGCACGTCGAGGACCCCGCCGCCGTATGGGCATTGACCGAGGAGCTCGCGCGCCGGGCCGGCCTGCCCTGATCTCAGGGGATGAGGATGCCGCGGCCTTGGAGGCGGCCGGCGTCCAGGTCGTCCATCGCCTGGTTGACCGCCTCCAGCGGGTAGCTGCGGGTGTGCAGGGCGACCCTGCCCTGGGCCGCCAGCACCATCAGCTCC
>WNFY01001410.1_pt1 | contig 22607 bp, 21 predicted proteins | sample 5400091 | NCBI WGS metagenome assembly WNFY01 (sample SAMN13153364, study PRJNA577476) | soil metagenome | isolation source: 60 cm soil or saprolite under grassland replicate 1 | place: USA:California | collected 2016-06-15
TTGGCATTTGGTTCTTACTGCGCAGCAATCGGCAAGACGCGGGCAATCTGCCGCTGGCGACAATCTTTCCGGGCAAAAGCATCGCGGTGCTCCCGTTCAAGCCGCTCGTACCTAGCAGTCGCGACGAAGTCTTGGAAGCGGGCATGGCCGACACGCTGATCGCGAAGTTGAGCACCAGTCGCGAAATGATTGTGCCGTCGCTGACTTCAGTGCGGAAGTTCGATGATCAGAAGCACGATTCGGTCGCGACCGGGCGCGCGTTGCGCGTCAATTCGGTGCTCGAAGGCAATCTGCAAAAAGCCGGCGATCGCATTCGCGTCACCGCGCGCCTGATTAAAACCTCCGATGGGTCTTCGCTCTGGGCGGATACCTTCGACGAAAAATTCATCGACGTATTCGCGGTTGAAGACACAATTGCACAAAAGGTGGCGGCCGCTTTGCAACTTCGCTTAAGCGAAGACGAACAGAAACGTCTGACCAAGCGTTACACCGATAATACGGAGGCCTATCAGCTTTATCTGAAGGGGCGATTTTACTGGAACAAATACACTGACGAAGGCTGGCACAAGAGCATCGAGTTTTTTAAGCAGGCACTCGACAAAGATCCGGACTACGCGCTTGCTTATTCAGGCTTGGCCGATTCTTACAGCCTGTTGGGCGAAGTTTCGTACCTCACTACGAAAGAGGCTTTTGAGAACGCGCGAACAAACGCCCAGAAGGCGCTCAAGCTCGATGAAACCCTCTCCGAGGCGCACCTTTCTCTCGGAATCGTCAAGCTGTTCTACGACTGGGATGTTGCTGCGGCAGCGAAAGAGTTGCTGCGGGCCAAGGAACTCGATCCGCACAACGTCCAGGTTTATCACTTCAACGGCCACCGCCTCGAATTCGAATCGCGATTTGACGACGCCATCGCCGAGTTTAAGCGCGCAGTCGAGATCGATCCGACAAATCTCATTATCAATACCGAGCTCGCCAATGCCTATTACCTCGCGCGCCAATTTGATGCTGCCGTTACCCAATGCCGGAAGACGCTCGAACTCGATCCAACTTTCGAAATTGCGATAGTCTGGTTGGCGCAGGCTCTTGAGCAAAAGGGAATGTACCAGGAAGCTTTGAGCGAACTGAACAAGCTCCGGGCCAGCGCCGAAACATCACCTTTTTTTATCGCCGAAATTGGATGCAGTGAAGCGGGATTGGGCCACCGGGCCGAGGCCGAGAACATCATCAAGAAACTCGAAGGTCGAATGAAGCGGGAGTACGTTGATCCGAGTCTTATTGCCTATATTTACATTGTTCTTGGCGACAAGGATCAGGCTTTCGCGTGGCTTGAACGAGGATTTCAAGAGCGCGCCGGTAATATACCGTGGATGAAAATCGAACCGAAGTATGACCCGCTACGTCGGGACGCGCGCTTAGTCGATTTACAACGGCGGATCGGGATCGACTGACGATTACGATCACAGCAGCTTAGGCTGGGGGGTGTCGCCTGCGTCGGGTGTAGGATTTGCGTTGACATTTGCGGGGCATAATCAAAGGCTCGAATTTCGAGAATCGAGGTGATCTCGAATAACGATTAGCCAACTTCCTCGAAAACTGCATTGGTTAACGGTCTCGGCGGCGTCTCTCGCGTTTCTCATTTCTGCGCCGCGTCTTTTGTCGCAGGGGTGAGTGCCCGCGCGATTACTGGCGCCCAGTTTGGGCGCGATCAATAACTGTTGCACGATCGAAGCGGAAACGCCGTATCTTCAGCCGCACGAACTCGCTGCCGCAATTTCTTATCGCTGGCTGCATTCATTTCGCGAATTTCATGGTGACAAAGAATTGCCGTATCCGACTGATCCGTCACTTTACGCCAACACCCACGTTCACGGTTTTGATTTGAGCGCGACCTATCAGGCGACACCGCGACTCAGTTTCACGTTGGAGATTCCGATTCAGACGGCTGATCGCACGAGCTATTACGAGCACGACTTTGTCCATCGCTATACCATGCGCGCCAGTGGCGTTGGAGATATGAGACTCGTCGCCAACATGTGGTTGTTCGATTGCGAAAAATATCACGATGGAAACATCAGCCTTGGGCTCGGGGTGAAGATTCCCACCGGCAATGATGAGGCGACGGATTTTTCTCATAGGCCAACCGGACTTGTATTGCGACCAGTCGATCCGGCCATTCAACCGGGCGACGGCGGCTGGGGAATCGTGACTGAGCTTTCCGCATTTCAAAAGATCTACACCAACACGTTCGCTTACGCTCAGGGCATCTACCTCATCAATCCACGCGATAGCAATGGCGTGCAGCAGCCTACCGGCGACGAGACATTTTTTACGCTGGGCGAGTTCGGCTACACTTTTAATTCCGTCCCCGACCAATATTTGGCCCGAGCCGGGCTTGGTTATCTGGTCTGGCCGAAGTTTGGTTTATCGCTCAGTCTCGGCGGCCGGGTCGAAGGCGTGCCGGTGAAAGATTTAATCGGGGACAATCACGGCTGGCGAAACGCCGGCTACGCATTCGATATCGAACCGGGCATCGCCATTACAAAAGGCCGTTTCGCCTTTTCCGTTACCGGGCCAGTTGCTCTCAAACGTCACGCCGACAAGAATCTGACCGACATCAAAGTTTCGAAGGAGTTCGGGGCCGACATCGGCGGCAACGCTGCCTTTGCCGATTATCTGATTACCACGAGCTTTTCAGTTCGATTTTAGGCCGATTGCGGAATTTCATTTGGAAATCGGTGCACGCTTGGACAATTAAAGGTCCAAGAGCGACGCTGCCGCTTATTAGGGTTAGGGCGTTTCAACACCGCTGAGTATTCCACCGAGTTGACGGGTCAACGCGAAGCGCCGGCTGAGAAACAATCTCAAATGCCGGCGCTCGCGGATTTAGTGCGTGATCGTGAATCGTTACGACTTCTCCACGATGATCGTCCCGGTCATTTTGGGATGAACGGAGCAAAAGTAAGTGTAAGTGCCGGGCGCTCCCGCCGTGATCGTGAATTCTTGGTCCGTGTCGAGCGCGCTCGATTTCTTGAACTGCTTCTCGACGCTGACCACCGTGTGCGGTTCGTCGTCCCGATTGATCCAGGTGATCTTCTCCCCGGATTTCACAGTCAAGGTCTTGGGGCTAAAATCAAAGTCCTTGATTACAATCTGATTGTGCCCGGGGCTCGCGGCCGAGGCTTCTTTCTGATCCTGGCCGAGAGTAAAGTTGGTCAGGAACAGGAAGCTGATGGCAAAAACAATTGCTGAATACTTTTGTGTCTTAATAAGTGTAAACATAGATCTATTTCCTTAGCTGAGGTTTGAGTCGATGATGGCGAGAGAGGATTTGCCCTGACTGTACTGAACGTTTGCCAGGCCAAGCATGCTGCGCAGTTTTTCGGCCGGCACCTTCATTGGGCCCGGCGAGGGCGCGGTTCCAGGCGCGGGTTGCGGGAACGCGGTCGACATCGCGGTGTGGAAGGTGACGTTGCCTTCGACTTTTTGAAGGACCTGGTGGATGTGGCCGTTGAGCACAGTGACTGAGCCGAAACGTTTCAGATATCCGAGAGCCCGTTCGCTGTCGCTCGTGCCCCACCCCCATTGCGGATAAACCGCCCAAAGCGGGATGTGCGCGAAAACGACAATTGGTGTACTCGAGCCAAGACCCTTTACGTCATTCTCGAGCCATTCGAGTTGCTCGTCGCCCAACTGTCCCAGGCCGCCGGCCTGAAGATTCAAAACGTTGACCAGTCCGATGAAATGAACGCCGTTCTTGTTGAAGCTGTACCAGCCTGACCCCTTCGCTTCGACACTCTTCAGATAGCGCTCACGGTAGAGCTTGCCTCCGTCGTTGAGGACGTCATGTTCGCCCGGAACGAAGAACACGTCCTTGGTTCGGCAGCTCTTCAGCACCTCATCAAACGTGTCGAACTCCTCTGGTTTTGACAGTTGTGTGATGTCTCCGGTGTGAATGAGAAACGACGGCGGCGTCGGCATTGCGTTAATCCGGTCGAGAGCGACCTTGAACGTTTCGGTCACGTCTTTATTCGCATCCTTGGAAAAGCCGATGTGACTGTCGCTGATTTGCAGGAAGCTCAGGTCAGTGGCAGTCGGCAGCGAACCGCCGGCCTTGGCGATCTGCGCCAGGGTCTTCGATACGAGGACGCCCCCGCTGATTGTCCAAAGCACGCCGGTGCCGGCCCAGGCCATGCATTTTAGAAAGCCGCGGCGGTCAATCCCGTCGTGTTCGTGGTCGTGAGAAATGTAATCGGACATATGTTTGGTTCGTTTAGGTTGATTGGTTGATGTTGCTTCCACTTGTGCTTACCGATTCCGGGAAGTTTTATTCCCGAAATTAATTGGCACCGCTCTCAACTCCGCTGACAAACCCGCCCAGATGCCCGGCGATTGCGATCAACAGGACCGTGGCAAGCGCGAGAACGATGTAGAAAATGCCGGGTGTTCGTTGTGGAAATTTCCGCTGGCGAACACGCCAGCCACAAAGAAACCAAATCATTCCGCTCGCGGCCAAGGCGAAGAGCAGGTGCAGGAGTAGGTTTCCTTTAAGTTTCGCGCCTTCGAATTGCCATTGCCAGGCGGTCAATCCTGTCGCGATAGCCACCGGTGCTGTCAGCGCAGCCGCGAGAAGATTGTAGTATGCTGCCTTCGCCAGCGCGGGATTGCTTCTCCAAATCGCGAAGAGATCAAACGCTACACTGATGATGAACAGCGCGATCGGGAAATGAATGATCACCGGATGTTGTGCGTGTTTCGCGAGCAGCGCGGCTTTTAGGTCAAATGAGTTCATGTGCGGTAGAATTCGAAGCTTCTTCTTTCTTAGAGATCTAACGCGAGGACCGTTCGCCGCCCGTGCTTAATCATGACGGGGACACGGATGTATCCGTCTTTCTCCGATCGAGCTGCTACAGTGTAAGATCCAACCGGGAGCGAGACGGTCTCAGGAAGCTCGTCGCTGCGTGAAATATGATTCTCCACGTTCTTGAAGAGTTTTCCGTCAGGCGCATAGATCGAGTAGGAGCTGTGTGGGTAGTAGAGCGAGCCACCGTCGTTGAATTCATCGGTGGCTGAATAAACCTCGAGCAAGCCTTGGGATGACTGTGCCGCTTGCGCTTGGGCCGGCGCGGTCTTCCCTGTTTCATTGCCGCGCGTCGTGCCGAGAAGCGCCAGGGCAACGAACATGGCGACCGCCAAACTTCTTGTGTTCACATACCGGAGAAGGGGAGTAAGCATCGATCCGGAGCTGCGGGTCTCTTTATGATTTGTTTTCATTGTTTTAATTGCCTTCACCAAGTCATACCGATTTGCCGAGCGAATATTCCCGCTTGATGGGCTGGTCCTTGCGCGATGGAACTGCAGAACGGGCGCTCGGATCTCGCCGAAAGGGGTTACTCCGATGCGATGGAGCAGGGCGCGATTATTGCCGATGAACTAACGCCGGACCGTGTGACGAGCGACCGGGGTGTCGTTAATGATGCGGCGTCCGAACTTCGAACTGCTGCTTAAAAGTCTGCAAATCGTTAGGGTTGACGTCGGAAACAGCCCAGTAGTTAAAGTCCGAGTCAGCCCAATGCAGAAGCTGATAGCCTTGGCGTGTTATCGTTTTCGGAGCTTTTGCCGCGTCCGACGCCGCCGGCCAAACAAACAGGTTGATAAAGTGTTTGCGCCGTTCGTAAACCAACGCCGCCACTGACCGGTTATCCAAATAATCCAGGCGGCCGCCAATCAGCGGAAATCCCTCACTGGAAAGATCGACAACCGGAGGAGCAAAATCGAGCTTGGTGTCCAGCCACGGTTTGACCGTGTGCTGGTCGGAGGAAGCGACATCGGTGAGATGGTTTGCCATCAGCGAACGCGCGTGACTAGCGATGAGCTGCGTCGCGAGAAACTGATCATTGCCTGGCCGCTGCAGTCGGGACATCAAATTAAAAGCGATGACCGCGGCGAAAACGATTGCAGCCGCGAGAGCCAACCTGCTCCAGGGTGTTCCGAAAGAAACGGTCCGCGTCCAGCGCGGTCTCGCTGAAAACAGCGATGGAGAATCTTCCACAACATTTCGCACCGGCTCTTTGGCAATCTCTTGCCGCAGCGAGGATTGAATTCGCTCGCGCAGTGTCGCGGACGCCTTGTAATAAGGGGCTCCATCGCCAATCGCGCGCATGAGCGAGCCATGCGCTTTGTAGGCTTGATCGCAGTTGCGACAGTCCCGCAAGTGTTGTTCGATCTCCTGGTTAGTGATCGGATCCAGTTCGCGATCCAGATAACCATCCATCAGATTTTTACATTGTTCGCAGTTCATCTATTTCTCTTTACCTATCCGAGCCGCCAAATATTCCTTAAGTTTGGTGCGTGCACGGGCCAGCCGCGACATCACCGTGCCTGGCGGAATTTGCGCGATTTCGGCTATTTCCTTGTAAGACAAACCCTCCTGGTGGCGCAGCGTCAGGATTTCCCGAAATTCCGCAGGCAACTTATCCATCGCCGCTTTGATTAACTCCGCGTTGTCACTACGCTCGAGAATCGTTACCGGACTGACGACCTCGTCGCCGGACCCGTGTATTTCTTCATCAAAAGTTGTCGTGAGATCAACGGCACGGTTTTTCTTTAGCAGCGTGTAGGAAGTATTTCGGACAATCGTCAGTAACCAGGCCCGGCCGTTGGAACCGCGGAACCCTGCAAACGACTTGAACGCACGCAGATAGGCTTCTTGGACAACATCCTGCGCATCTTGTTCGTTGCGTAGCAGCCACCTGGCCAGGTTGTGGGCGGCATCAAGATGCGGCAGGATCGCGTCCTCAAAGGAAGCTAGTCCCACTTCCAGAGAGTGATCCTCTTGGCGTTTTTTAACGATTGCGAACTTCACAATCTTCGGATCCGAATCTTCGGATTCGCAAGCATGTTCTTGCTTCAATGCTAAAGCCATAACCTTTTTGACGAGATCACCTCGTTTCGGTCCCGACGCTCTGGTAAAGGATTTTTTCGTCAATTGTGTGCGGTCGCATTTGCCTAATACAACCGACGCTACCCCGTTTTTATTCCCGGTTTTTTAAAAAACCGGTGAATCGACACGTTCTCACTGGGGGTGCGCAAGAAAGAGCCAAGTTCGGGGAATATAAATCCGGCAAAATGGTTGAATGAGTGAAGAACAATCTGCCGTTTAACAAAAGATGCTTATGACTCCAACAATCGCTGGTCTCCTTAATTTTGCAGGCCCGGACATGATGATAATCTTGCTGATCGTCCTGTTAATGTTCGGGGCGAAGAAGTTGCCCGAACTTGCCCGAGGGATGGGCCGGGCGGTCAAAGAGTTTAGCGCAGCCCGAGATCAAATTGAGAAGGGCCTAGATCCGTCAGACGCCAGCGAAGTAGCGCAACGGAAGGAGCTCAATGATCGTCAACGTGACTCGTAAGCCGCAAAAAAAACGAATCGTCATTCTCGGCGGTGGTTTCGGTGGCGTTTACGCGGCGATCCATCTCGAGAAATTGATGGCGCGAGAGAGAACGGCGGAGATTTGTCTGGTCAGTCGCGATAACTTTTTCTTGTTCACACCTATGCTTCACGAGATTGCAGCGAGCGATCTCGAGATCACCAACATCGTCAATCCCCTGCGCAAGCTCCTCCGCAGGGTCGAGGTGTTGGTCGGCAGCGTTAACCAGATTGATCTGCCGAACCAGCGGGTCCTTATTTCGCGTGGTTACCGTAACCGCCCACAACAAATCGATTACGATCATCTGGTGATCGCATTGGGATCGATCACTAACTTTCACAACCTCCCCGGTTTTTCCGAGCTGGCGCTGACAATGAAGGCGCTGCCGGATGCAATTCGACTTCGCGCCCAGATTCTCCAGCGTTTGGAAGACGCAAATTCTGAGTCTGATCCGATCGATCGACAATCGTTGCTCACTTTTGTGGTGGCCGGTGGCGGCTTTGCCGGCGTGGAAACAGTTGCGGCGGTAAATGACTTTGTGCGGGACGCGCTACCGTTCTATCCAAACCTGGGTGAAAAAATGTTGCGGGTTATACTGGTGCATTCTGGTCCGGTGGTTTTACCGGAACTAGGCGAAAGCCTGGGACGATATACCGAGGAGATTCTGGCCCGACGCGGCGTGGAAGTTCGCCTTAATACCCGAGTTAAGAGCATGACGGAGAGCGAGGTTTTGCTAGCCGATGGTGTCTCAATTCCGTCGCGCACTTTGGTGTGGACTGCTGGAACCGTGCCCAGTCCCATCATCTCTTCGCTCCCGTGCGCAAAGGAACGAGGCCGATTACTGGTAAACCAATTCTTGCGAGTCACCGATTGGCCTAATGTCTGGGCGGTGGGGGACTGTGCATTTGTGCCGGACATCAGAAATCCTGGGAAATCTCATCCACCAACCGCGCAGCATGCCATTCGTGAGGGCAAAGTTGTGGCGCAGAATATCGCGGCTGTACTCTCGGGTCGTCCTTTAAAATTATTTTCATTCAGAACCATTGGGCTGCTGGCTTCGATCGGCCGCCGGATGGGTGTGGCGCGGATCCTTGGTTTCAATTTCTCGGGCTTCTTCGCATGGTGGATGTGGCGGACGGTTTACCTCAGCAAGTTGCCCGGCTTGGACAAGAAGGTCCGTGTGGCATTTGACTGGACCCTGGACCTCCTTTTCCCCAAAGACGTTTGCGCAGTCTACGACCTCGATACGCGTCGCGATTTCCATTGGCCGGACCACGCTGGGAATACGTCCGGCAATAATGGCCATCACGCATCCGCGGAGCGCTGGCTAATACCCACCCACGCGGGAAACGACGTGGCGCAAATCGCGCATCTGGCAATCAGGTAGATATGTGAGCAAATCCGAAGGTCGGAGTGCGGCGAATCTGTCGCATTAACATCTCTTGGTCCACTCGCTGCTCGGAGTGGAATCGCAGTAGTTCTCGCATCCGCTTGAATGTCGCGTTTAATTCCGGGGTCATGACCTCGGCCCAGATCCGGCAATCGTTTCTCGATTTCTTCCGCGAGAAGAAGCACACCATCGTGCCATCGCCGCCGCTTTTGCCGGACGCGCCCAATCTTCTTTTCACCAACGCCGGCATGAACCAATTCGTCCCGATTTTTCTTGGCCAACAGAAACCGTCTTGGAATCCGCCGCGTGTGGCCGACACCCAAAAGTGCATTCGCGCCGGAGGGAAACATAACGATCTCGAAGATGTCGGACTGGACACTTATCACCACACCTTTTTCGAGATGCTCGGCAACTGGAGCTTCGGCGATTACTTCAAGAAGGAAGCGATCGAATGGGCGTGGGAATTAATTGTCGACCGCTGGAAATTTCCGGCGCAACGACTTTACGCCACCGTTTACAAACCGCGGCCGGGCGAACCAAGCGAATTCGATCAGGAAGCGCATGACCACTGGGCTCGATTGTTTCAGGAAGCGGATCTCGATCCGAAGATTCACGTCGTCAGCTCTGGCAAAGCCGACAATTTTTGGATGATGGGCGATACCGGTCCATGCGGACCGTGTTCCGAGTTGCATGTCGATCTTACGCCGGATGGCGACACGCGCGGAACTCTCGTGAACCAGAATAATCCGCGGTGCTTCGAGATTTGGAACCTGGTTTTCATTCAGTTCAATGCGAACGCGGATGGAACTTTCTCGACTTTGCCAGAGCGGCATGTCGACACGGGAATGGGATTTGAGCGCGTGACCGCAATCATTCAGGGCACCAAAAACCTCACCGATTTTTCAGGCACGAGTTCCAATTACGACACCGACATCTTCCGCCCGATTTTCGATGACATCGAGAAACTGAGTGACAAAAAATACGCAAGCAGTTTGCCGGATTCCTCTCAACCCTCAACTCTCAACCCTCAACTTTCGGTGGATATCGCATTCCGCGTGATCGCCGACCACATCCGCGCGCTTAGTTTCGCGATCGCCGACGGAATCATTCCGTCGAATGAAGGTCGCAGTTACGTTTTGCGCCGCGTCTTACGGCGCGCAGTTCGTTACGGCCGCGCGCTCGGATTTCACGAGCCATTCTTCTTCAAACTGGTCGATGTCGTCGCGAAAACGATGGGCGACGTCTTTCCCGAGGTTCGCGCGAAGAAGAAAGCGATTGAAGACACAATTCGCCGCGAAGAGGAATCGTTTAACAAGACCCTCGACAAAGGAATCGAGCTCTTTGAATCGGAGATCGCGCGCGGTGTTTCGGCAATCTCCGGCGCATTCGCGTTTCGACTTTATGACGAACAAGGTTTTCCGCTCGATTTAACGGAGCTGATGGCGCGGGAGCGCCGGCTCACTGTCGATGTTGCCGGGTTCGAGAAATTGATGGAGCAGCAGCGCGCCCGCGCGCGGAAAGCTCAGAAGAAAGAAACGATTGCGGTTGAAGGAGAGATCGCGGCCACTCCGACAAAATTTCTCGGCTACGACTTTTTAGAAACGGAAGCAGTGGTCGAGACAGTGCTGCCCGGACAAAAAGCAGAAGAACTAGCGGTTGTTCTCGACCAGACGCCTTGTTACGCCGAAATGGGCGGACAAGTCGGAGACCGCGGATTGCTGCACGTGCCGGGACATGATCGAACGGAAGTTGGGCAGTTGCGCGTAACCGACACGCAAAAGCGCGGCGAAGTTTTTGTTCATCGCGCGAAACTCGTTCAAGGGCGCGCGCCGGAACCGGGCGAAGCTGTTCGGATCTCAGTGGATGCCGATCGACGGAAATTGATTCAGGGCCATCACACTGTAACGCATCTCTTGCACTGGGCGCTGCACGAAGTGGTGTCGCGCGATGCTGCGCAGAAAGGCAGTTATGTCGGGCCGGACAAATTGACGTTCGACTTCTCGAGCGCGGCACTGACGTCGGAGCAAAAGCGCGATGTGGAAAAACTCGTGAACGAAAAGATCGCCGAAAACGCTCCGGTGTCGTGGACGGAAATTCCCTACGCAGAAGCCAAGAAGCGCAAAGACATCCAGCAATTCTTTGGTGAGAAATACGGCGACAAGGTCCGCATTCTACAAATCGGCGGTGAGCCGAAAAAATTGAACGGTTACTCTATGGAGCTTTGCGGCGGCACCCATGTAAGATCGACAAGCGAGATCGGCGCGTTTCGGATCGTGAAAGAGGAAGCGATCGCCGCGGGCACGCGACGAATTGAAGCCGTCGTCGGCGATGCGGCGCGCGTGTGGGCGCAGGAAGAAGCGGCGCGTCAGCAAGAAAAATTCGCAACGTTGTTGCGCAAGAAATCTGGCCTGTCGCCATTGCCTGTTTTCACGGACACCGTGCAAACAGACGAGATGTTAAAGCAGATCGATGCGCGCGCGGCGCATCTGGAAAAGCTCGATGTCGATGTTCGCGAGCGGGAAAAGAAACACGCGAAGGAAGCCGAGGCCGATTTGCGCAGCCGAGGAGCGCAGATTGCGACCCAGTTATCCTTGTCCAAAATCGGTCAGAAAATCTGTGTCGCCAGGATTCCGGACGCTGATGGGAAATTGTTGCAGGCAATTGCTGACGCGCTGAAACAAAAGTTTGATGGTCCGATCGTTCTTGCCGGCGCGAAGGATAACAATGTTGCCCTCTTGGCCGTTGTTCCGAAATCGCTGACTTCGAAATTTCAGGCAAACAAAATTATTCAGCAGATCGCGCCGATTGTCGGCGGCAAAGGTGGCGGACGTCCGGAAAATGCGCAGGGCGGTGGAACTGATGTCGCCAAGATCGAAGCCGCGCTGGAGAAGGCCAGGCAACTGCTGCAGTAGGAGTGTGAATTATGGCGCGCTCACGGATGGAAACCGCCCATTCTTGATCAGGCGTTTTAAATTCTTTCCATCGGTGGACATTCGATAGATCGAATCTTCCCTTTCGCCGGGCGCACGGCTGAGAAAGAGAATATTATCGTTATCGAGCCAAACGCCGTCCCAGCCGAAGAGTTTTTTTGGAGTAAGCCTGGTCGCGAGTTGTGATTCGAGATCGAACGCCCACAACGCTGGCAGCGGACCGTCCCAATCTTTGCGGTTAGCTTCTTCGCCCATTTCGATGCTCAAAAGCAGTCGCCGGCCGTCCGGCGAGACATCAATGCGGCCGTCGCCGCTCATGTCACCCTTGGGCACGATCTTGTCGATCTTCCATTGCCCGCGGACTGCGCCGTCGAGACCGAGCTGATAAATATTTGCCATGTCCTCGCAAAAAGCCGATTGCCCGTCGCGCGCCCAAACCGGCGAATAACGTGTCACTTCATTTTGCGCGCCGCTTTTCAGAACGCGGAAATCGGTGCCGTCGGCGTTGATGACGACAAGATCCCAGACCTCATGTGGTCGCGTGGTGAAGAGGATGCGTTTCCCGTCAGCCGACCAACTTGGATAATAGGAATTCTCGCTCGGCACGTCATTAAAGACGTGCAACTTTCCGGTCGCGACTTCGACCACGGCCATGTGGCGCACGTACGTCGTCGCGCTGGTTTTTTCGATGGTGTTGAATGCGACCCGGGTTCCATCGGGCGAGATTGCGGGAAAAATTCCGTCGGCGATTTTTTTCTCGCCGGTTCCATCCAGGTTTGCGATCCAGACAGCCTGGTTTCGCTCAAAAGCGATCAAGCGGGGCGCGCCAAAAGCTGCGGCCGTTCCGAACACGGCAAAAAACATCGCGAACAGGATTTTCTTATTCATGGTAGGGCGAGGGTGACGAAGAAAGTCGCGGCGAGCGCAACGAACAACACAAACAGATAAATCAGACCGCCGAGGAAAAACTTGAACGTGCTAATGAACCAGCCCTGACGGTAAACCCGCCGGATCGACAGGAAAATCTGAACAACGAACGCGATCCAGAGGAGCGCGATCACCCAGCCTGCGAACGCTCCTGGGATTGCGCGATTCAATCCGATTGTTGCCAGCACGATCAGCATTACTCCGGTGTAAGCAAAGGTGTGGATGTGCAGCGCGTAAATCAGATGATCGATATAAAAAATGTGGCGACGGATATAGAGAACTTTCAGGACAAAGGCGAAGAGCGGAATGCAGCAGAGCATCATGTAAGGCAGATTGCTGAAGAGTGTGCTGATAAAAAGCCCCATTTTTGTTCCGTGTTCGCCCATTTTTTCTTTGGCCCGTGCCTCCAACCAGCGTTCGAACGGGGTTGACGATTTCGTTTCCGGATCAAAAATCACAAAGGGTCGATCTGTTACCGGCCCGTAAGACCGAACAGTTTGTTTAGACCCTGGCGTATCCGCCGCTGGCGCGGCCGGAGCGGAAGGCCCAATTAGTGGCGAAGGCGCTGTCGCTGGCGTGGCCAGAGGTGAAGGCGCGAGCTGAAGCGAAGGTGCACCAGAAGGAAGAGGCGGAGCTGGAGACGGCGGCGGGGAAGGCTCGTGTAACAACGTCTCCAACTCCTCTCGCGCCGCCGGCGGCAAATCTTCTTTCTTCAAATCGGCTTCGAGTTCCGCACGATCTTTTGGACTGAGTTTGCCTCGATCGAGATGGAGTCCTCGAGTTCCGTAATTCACCGCAAAGAAAAACAAAATGCTGGCCAGGAGGTAGAGACGGAGTGGATGCAAATAGCGAACTCGTCGGCCAGCGAGAAATTCGTTGGTCAGACGCCACGGCTTCACGATAAGGAGGACGATCGTGGCGAAAAATTTCGAGTCCCAATTCAGAAATGAATCGAGAACATCTACAATGACGTGTCGGAAGGAGCGACGGTAATCGATTGCTGCCTGGCCGCATTGCGCGCAATGCGGGCCAATCAATTCTGCGCCGCAATTTTCGCAATGCGTGAACGGCAGTGGCTGTCGATCTTTGCCTCGCCCGAACCAACGTCGACGTGCAGTTCGCTCGACTGCGGAAATCGCGGTGTCGCCGAGAATAATTTTAGCCGGTTCATCGGCCATGCGGCCGAGATTACAAAAAAAACGCGCTGTGCGTCTATCGCAGAAAGAACAAGCCGACTGTCCCAATGACACCGATGGCTATCATGGTCATATCGTCGCTAATGAAGTACGGGTAAACCATCAATGCGAGGCCGAGCAGCATCGGCTTCCAAAGGTTCATTCGCTTTCCGTAGATGAAGGCGACGAACCCGATCGACCCAAAGAGAAGACCGCCGATCAGGTTTGCCGCGCTTAAATTGAACATACTGATCTTGTGCAGCTAGAGGCGGGCCAAGATCAATCCGCCTTCGCCGAGCTCCGGCGCGACAGGCATCGGAAAGTTGTGGTTGACCGCCAGTCCTGCGCGGTGACACGATTCCTAAAGGAAACGATGGCACTTCGACTTTTTCGAAAGAAAAGCCCGGACCATTTGATCGCCGAAGCCGCCGCGCCCGAGCGGCAAATGAAGCGGGCCCTGGGTCCTTTCGCTCTCACCTGTATTGGCATTGGCGCGATCATCGGGACCGGAATTTTCGCGCTGGCGGGGACGGCTGCGGCCGGTGAGCAACTGGCGGCATCAATCTGGAAGACTCCGATACTGAATTTCATCCAATCCTGGATGAGTCATGCGCCCCTTGTTTTTGGCCGGCCCGGAGCAGGACCGGCGGTGATGGTTTCATTTGTGGTGGCAGGCGTCGCGTGCGGATTTGCCGCGCTTTGCTATGCCGAGCTCGCTTCAATGATTCCGGTCTCGGGTTCTGCTTACACTTACTCTTACGCGACACTCGGTGAGCTCATCGCCTGGATCATCGGCTGGGACCTCATTCTCGAATACGCCGTCGGCAACATGGCCGTAGCGGTCGGCTGGTCGGGTTATTTCGTCAGGCTGTTCGGGAGTCTTTTTGGATTAAAATTTCCGGTCTGGGCAGTGAACGATTACGCGACTGCAAAAACGATTGTCGATCAAGGCGGCGAAGCGCTCTCGAATTTTTCCTCGGCGACAATTCCCACAATCGCCGGCTATCCCATCGCACTCAATCTTCCGGCACTCCTGGTGGTCGCTGCCGTGACGGCGCTTTTGATTTACGGAATTCGTGAGAGCGCGCGGACGAACAACACCATCGTCATCACTAAACTCGCAGTGGTCGTTTTCGTGATTGCGTTCGGCGCCTTCATGATTCAGCCGACCAATTGGCATCCCTTTGTTCCGACCGGTATCGGTGGAGTCATGAGCGGCGCCGCCATAGTCTTCTTCGCGTTCATCGGATTTGACGCCGTTTCGACGACAGCGGAGGAAACAAAAAATCCACAGCGCGACATGCCGATTGGCATTATCGCCAGTCTCATCATCTGCACGGTGCTTTATGTGTTGATGGCGGCGGTGATCACTGGCGCGCGCAAGTACACAACTTACTTCGGCGATCCGGCAGCGGTCGCGACTGCCTTCGCCGGTTATCCCTGGGCGCAAGCGCTGATCAGCGCGGGCGCGCTCGCGGGGATCACTTCAGTCCTGCTCGTGTTTCAACTTGGCCAGCCGCGCATTTTCATGGCAATGGCGCGAGATGGTTTGCTTCCGCAATATTTCGCCAAGATTCATCCAAAGTTTAGGACGCCGCATATTACCACGATTTGGACTGGCGTTTTCGTCGGCGGCATTGCTGCCGTGGTCGATATCGGTTCGCTCGCCGACCTCACTAACATCGGGACGCTCTTCGCGTTCATTCTCGTTTGCATCGGCGTAGTCATCTTGCGACGCACTGATGCAAACCGACCGCGACCGTTCCGGGTTCCGATGGTCCCGTTGTTTCCAATTCTCGGTGTGGTCTTTTGCTTTGTCCTGATGCTCAGTCTGCCGCTCGAGACTTGGATCCGTTTCTTTGTCTGGCTCGCGATCGGTCTCACGATTTACTTCCTTTACGGAGTTGGCCACAGCAAACTGCGCAGCGGCGTCGACACCGGTATCACCGAAGATCAGCCGCCGCCGCTGATTAAGACGTAAGGTTGTCTACGCTGCTTTCTGCTCGTGGCAGGCTTTGTCGTCGATCTCGAGCCATTCGAATAACGTCGTTTTGGCTGGATCAAGCCCGAGCGGTTTTAGTTGTTCTACAAACCATTCGCGTCGGTCGGGATCGTTGTATGGATCTAGCGCTGTGACTTCGTCGCCCCAGCGCTTAATCTCGTCCGGTGTTTTCTTTTGGCCGTTGCGATTGAGCCATTCCACCATCTCCTGATCGCTCGCGCGGTTTTCGATTTGCGCTTTGAAGTCGTCACCCTTCACACCTTTGAAGCCGAAGAGCATGTTATCGACCGGGCAATCGAAATGGTATTCGCCAATGTTACCGCCAACGAGCGCGCGACATTTGTCGAGTGTTCGTCCAAGAATTGCGTAACCGCCAACCCGGATGCGAGGACTGCGCGGTGATTCCTTTGTCAGATCTTTCCCTATCACCTTCGTGTTCATATTTCACGCTAACGGCAAAGGAGAGTGCTGCAACCGGGCAACGGTACTCGTTGCCGATTTGGCAGGCGGAGCGCCTGCCCTACAATTGCCTGGTGAAAACAGCTGTCGCGGTGCTTTTCGCTTGCTTCGCAAGCTTGCACGCTGAACCGCCGCGCGTTTTGCCACCGCTCGTTGGAAAACTTTATCATGGGTTTTATTGGGGCGGAGTCGGCACCGACACGCACGATCCGACGGAGCACGACGTCGCGCCTGCGGATGTTGCGCGTTACGAGCAAGCGGTCGGCGCAAAAACAGCGTGGATTTATTTTTCGAACAACTGGTTTGAGTCGCGAGAATTTCCAACTGAGATGTGCAATTGGATTCGCGATCTCGGCAAAATTCCGTACGTGCGGTTGATGCTGCGGTCCGATGTTGATCAACGTCATGGCGAGAAAACGTTTTCGCTCCAGAAAATCATCGCCGGCAAGTTCGATGTCGATCTTCGCGCCTGGGCGGGTAATGCCAAAACGTTTGGATCGCCAATTTTAATTGAGTGGGGGACCGAACCGAACGGGAATTGGTTTAGTTGGAATGGCAAATGGAATGGGGGCGCCGGCGAAGGACCGGAGCGCTATGTCGCGGCTTATCGCCACATCGTCGATCTAATGCGCGGGGAAGGCGCGGACAATTTGACCTGGGTCTGGCACGTGAACTGGCTCGATGAGCCCAAACGGAAATGGAACGCGTTTGAAAATTATTTTCCGGGCAAGAATTATTGCGATTGGGTCGCGCTCAGCGCCTACGGACCAACCACTCCGCTCACGCGCGACGGCACGGAAAGTTTTGAATTCAAAATGCGCGACGCGTATCCGCGTCTGACGAAGCTCGCGCCGGGAAAACCGGTCATCATCGCCGAATTCGGATGCGATTTGCACAATCGCCATGTCGATGTCGTGCGCTGGACGCGGATAGCTCTCGAAGATCTTTTTTCAAATCGCTGGCCAGCGATCGCCGGTTTCTGCTGGTGGAACGAAGGCTGGCAGAACGACGACCACAAAAAGCACGACACCGACATGATCATTCTGCACGATGCCGATCTTGCGCGCGTTTTTCGCGACGAGTTTGCTCGGCACGCCGACAAAATTCAGGCGACGCCGGTGATTTCGCCTTAATTGCGCGGCATTCAAACCCGCCGCATAATTGTTTCATGGTCAACGTTTCAATCAAATACACGGGCGATCTCCATTGCGACGCGACACACGGGCCGTCGCACGCGAAACTCGCAACGGATGCGCCGACCGATAACAAAGGCAAAGGCGAAGCATTTTCACCGACCGATCTGGTCGCGACCGCACTTGGAACCTGCATCAGCACGACCATGGGGATCAAAGCCAAAGAGCTCGGGGTGAGCCTGAAAGGCATGACCGTGGACGTGAAGAAGGAAATGTCGAAAGACGGGCCGCGCCGGATTGTCGCGCTGCCGTCAGAAGTTCATATTCCACTTCCGGCAACTTCGCCGCACCGCGAAGTGCTGGAGCAGACAGCCCTCAATTGTCCAGTCCACAAGAGTCTTCCGACGGAGATCAATCGACCGACGAAATTTTTCTGGGAAGGGTAATTTGTCGTCCCGAATCCGCCTATGGACGGATGAGGGATCTCACAGTCGAAGCTCAGATCACACAGATTAACTTGTGTGACCCACCGTCGAGCGGGAGATCCTTCGCTCCGCTCAGGATGACAGTGCCGCTCCTATTTTTCCTCCCGGATATAACCACTGGACGTAATCCGCCACCCCGCGTTCGAGCGAGAACTGCGGCTGATAGCCGAGCGCGCTACGAACCTTCTCCAGGTCCGCTTCGGTGAAGTTTTGATAGTGCGCGTGGGGATTGTCGATGTAATCGGGCTGAAATTTTGTGCCGAGACATTCGTTGAGCACGTCGACGAGCTCGTTGAATGAACGGGCCTGACCGGAGCCGAGGTTGTAAATCCCGCTCTCCCGGGCTTCGAGCGCGAGAATGCTTCCGTCCACCACATCCTTCACATAAACGAAATCGCGCTTTTGTTCGCCCTGTTTGAAAATGCGCGGCCGCTGACCGGCCTTCATTTGCTGGGCGAGATGGTAAATCATGCTGGCCGGCACGCCTTTGTGCGCCTCACGCGGACCGTAAACATTGAAGTAACGCAGCCCAATAATGATCCAGGCTGCGTCCTCCTTCGCTTCACGCATCGCGATGTTGTCCATGATCGTTTTCGAAAATGCGTAGACGTTCGCCGGCGCGGCGCCGTTTGATTCAACACTCGTCGCGGTAGCTGGTCCGTAAGTCGACGCTGAGGACGCGTAAACGATGCGCGTTTTGTTCGGCCGTGCGAACTCTAGGAGCCGCCGGAAACTTTCAACGTTGTCGTGCACCTGCACGAATTGATCGTGCAGTGTTGTGTCGGTGATTGACGCCAAATGAAAAATCGCGTCGAACTTTTCGTCGCTGAACTGTTCGCGCCAATCGAGCGTCGCCAGGTTCTGCGCGACAAAATCGCCGCGATAGCCGCGCAAATTCTTAAAATCGCCGGAGCGGAAATCATCGATCACCGTCAGGCGCGCGTCCGGGAATTTCTGTTGCAACGCGAGGGTGAGGTTGGAGCCGATAAAGCCAGCGCCCCCGGTGACGAGAAAGCTGGGCGACGAATTCGACGCAGTCACGGCGGCAATTATAGCGCGGCTAAGCAAATTTGTCTTGAGCGCGCAAAGGCAAGGGAGTAATTCTCGATCCAGTTCTTTGCGACCTTGAAAAAGTGGATCGGCGCGAGAAATCCCGTGCAAACCGGGAGCAGTTGCGCTGCTGTAACTGGATACGACTTCCCAAGGCCAATCCCCGAAAGCGTTCGGGGGTGAAGGCGGGAAGGAGGGGCGTTCCGCGAATGCGGAACCACAAGCCAGGAGCCAGAATATTCGACCGCTCCACCTCATTCGTGCGTTTTTTCTGCAGCGGCCCCGAAAGCGTTCGGGGCCGAATTTCTGCGGGGGCGCGAAAAAACTTCTTCGCAAAAAGAAGAATGAGAGCTGGGCGATGCGCTCTTCGCGGCAGCGGAGGACAAACAAGTTCGACTCTCGAGTTGGAGGAAACTTGTTATGCGAAATCACCCGTTATGTTTTGTGTTAGTGAGTTTGATGAGCGCGGCATTTTCGGTCCGCGCCCAGGACGCCGTAAGATCGACATCTTCGGATCAACCGGAAAACGAAGCTGAGCCGGTCGTGGTTTCGGCGACGCGATTCGACATTCCGCTCGATCAATCGCCGGCCAGCGTGAGCGTGATCGATTCGCAGGATCTCGAAAATCGGCAAATCGAGCGCGTTGCGGACGCGCTTCGAGCAGTTCCAGGATTGTCGGTCGTTCAAACTGGGACACCGGGCCAGCTAACTTCGGTCTTCATGCGCGGGCTGCCGAGCGAAGATATGCAGGTGTTACTCGATGGAATTCCGATCAATCAGGGACTCGCCGGTCTTTTCAATTTCTCTGACCTAACAATTGATGACCTCGGGAGAGTGGAAATCGTGCGCGGTCCGCAAAGCACGCTCTACGGACCGCGTGCGCTCGCGGGCGCGATTCAGCTTTTCACCAAGCAAGGAAGTGGACCGCCTGGAATTAGTCTAAGCAGTGAAGGCGGATCGTACGGCACCTTCCGCGAGTCTCTCCAGAGCGACGGTAAGATCGACATCTTCGATTACTCGATCGGCGCGAGTCGGATGGACACTGATAACGCGCGCCCGAACAATCAATACCGAAACAGCGCGGTGACTGCCGACATTGGCCTGTCATCGAGTGACGAATTCCGTGCCGGCGCTTTATTGCTTTACTCGCTGAGTGACACCGGAAATCCGAACACAATTTTCCATCCGCGAGCGTTGGACAATCTCCTGACCGAACGTTGGTTGATTGGACCGCACTTCGACTGGAAGCCGACCGATTGGTGGGAACAAAAATTGATTTTCGATTACGACCACGAGCGGCAGGTTAACAACCCAAACCAGGACGGATTCGTCGGACCGACCCGTGCGTTGTTCGCGCGAACAACGGTTGATTATCAAAACAACCTGCGACCGATCTCGTGGTTAACGTTGACCAACGGCTTTTTTTATAACCGTGTCAGCTCAGACCAGGAGCGGCCGTTCGTTCTGTTCGGTCCGACGTTTATCAGCGATTTCACCACAGAGATTGGCGGATTTCTGCAAGCGACGGCAAACATCGATAATTTCGTTTTCGTCGCCGGCGGACGGATCGATAGCTTCAATCAGTTCGGCGACATTTGGACGTATCGCATCGCAACTAGTTACAAGATCGACAAGACCGACACGACACTGCATTCGAGCGTTGCGACCGGATTCAGTCCCCCGAGCAGTCAGGACAAAATTTTCGGAATGAATTTCGGATTGCGTCCTGAGAAGGATTTCGGGTGGGACGCTGGGATTGAACAACGGCTATGGGATAGACGTGTGATCATAGGCGCGACTTATTTTCATAACGACTTGTCGAATGTGATTGGATTTAATGGGCAGTTCCGGACGCTCAATCTCGGCGCGGCCGAAACACAGGGAGTTGAAACAGAATTGCACGCGACGCCGATCACGGATCTGACGTTCACCGCAAGTTATACCTATCTCGAAGCGGAAAAGACTGACGCGGCAAATATTGCGCAGCTGCAAGGCGCGCGATTGCCGCGACGGCCACGGAACGAAGTTTACGTTTCCGGTTCGTATCTATGGTGCAAAAAATTGCGCACGACAATCGAAGCGAAGTTTGTCAACGCGCGCGAAGAGTTGAATTTCGGCGGTCCGAATTTTGACATCGAAGATTACAGCTTCGTAAATGTTGCGGGCGAATATGAGATCAATCCGCACATGTCGATCTTCGGCCGCGTCGATAATCTCACTGGCGAACATTACGCGGAGGTGGTCGGCTTTCCCGCGCTTGGGACTGCGGCTTACGCCGGGATGAAAGTGCGGTTTTAATTCGGTAGGGCGCCCCTCTCGCCGAGTTCTTGGTTCCCGAGCGAGACGCCCGAGACGGCGCACGAGACGTGCGCCCTACCCTTGAAATCCGCGCGTCATCGTTTAATCAGCGTTAGTGACCCCGCTGCTTTATCTGTTTCTCGGTGGCACCTTGCTGGGCGTGCTCGCGGTTCTTTTCGTTCTGATGCGAGAGCGGGGTAAAATGCAGCAACCCGATCAAAGCGCGTTGATGCTGCAACAGCAGCTAAACTCGCTTCAGGAACGATTGGACAGCTTTGGACAGTCGGTCACCCAAAATCTGCAGCAATCGACCGCCTCAATGAATACACGACTAGATAAAGCTGCAGGCGTGATTGGGGACTTGCGAGAGAAAGTTGGTCAGATTCATGAAGTGGGCAAAGCCGCGCAGGAATTGGTGAATATTATGCGGGCTCCAAAGCTGCGTGGCGGAATGGGGGAATTATTTCTCGGTGATTTGCTGGCGCAACTTTTGCCACAAGAGCATTACACAATGCCGTATCGATTTAAAAGTGGCGACGTAGTTGATGCAGTGATCCGCATCGGTCCGAGATTGGTTCCGGCGGACGCCAAATTTCCCTACGAAAATTTCAAGCGCGTTGTTGAGGCGCCAGCGGAGACGGAACGTGTTGCCGCGCGCAAACAGTTTCTACGCGATGTTAAAAAGCACGTGGACGCGATCGCGGCGAAGTACATTCTCCCAGACGAGGGCACTTACGACTTCGCGCTAATGTACGTCCCAGCCGAGAACGTTTACTACGAGACAATCATCAAAGAGGATGTCGGAGAGGATCGGCAGCTTTTCAGCTATGCGCTGGCCAAGCGAGTAATTCCTGTTTCGCCGAATAGCTTTTACGCTTACATCCAAACGATTTTGTTGGGTCTGCGCGGAATGAAAGTTGAAGAGCGCGCACAGGAAATTTTGGGTGAGTTGTCACGACTGCGCGGTGATTTCCAGAAAATCCAGGAGAACTTCCGTGTTCTTGGTCGTCATTTGAACAATGCCGCCGGCAGTTACTCGGAAACAGACAAAACAATGACAAAGCTTGATGCCAAGCTTAGCCAAATTGAGCAGCCGGTTCTGCGAACGGAGACAACCGAGGCACCTACCCTGCCACTTTGAGAGTGACGGGATCAAAGAAAAGGTTACAACACTTCGTCCCACTTGCTCTTGTCCTTCAGCATCAGCTCGCGCAGAAGACGAATCGGCGGCATGCCGTGGTTGAGCAGCTCGTTGTGAAATTTCTGGGCTGAAAAATTCGCGCCTTCCTGCGCTTTGTAATCGTCGCGTAGTTTTAGGATCTGCAATTTGC
>WNFY01001412.1_pt1 | contig 22587 bp, 22 predicted proteins | sample 5400091 | NCBI WGS metagenome assembly WNFY01 (sample SAMN13153364, study PRJNA577476) | soil metagenome | isolation source: 60 cm soil or saprolite under grassland replicate 1 | place: USA:California | collected 2016-06-15
ACGGTAATGCCGAGCCTGCGCCTGTCGCCCGAGGATGCCCAGGACATTGCCAGCTTTCTGTCCACGCAGAAGAAGAAAGATCCGTCGGATTATCCGGATGCAGCATTCATGGATGATCCCGCCTTGAAAGCGGAAGGCGCGAAGTGGATCCGCCACTTCGGCTGCGCCGGCTGTCACGAAATTTCCGGCATGGAAGACGAAGGCCGCATCGGAACCGAGTTGACCTACGAAGGCAGCAAGCCGATCGAGCGACTGGACTTCGCGCTGTTCACGGAGATTGCCAAGCGTGGCGGCAAGGGCTCTGAACCCATCAGCGATGGAGAAGACCTAGCGCGGCTGCCCGGAGGGCCTGCAACCACGTCGTGGTACGACCACAAGGGATTCTTTGAGCACAAACTGGCCGAGCCTAATGTGTACGATCGTGGCAAGGTCAAGGATGAGACCGAAGCTCTGCGCATGCCGAATCTGCACCTGACCAAGGAGCAGATAAGAGCCATATCAACTTTCTTGCTAGGCAGTCAGGAAAGCCCGCTCCCCGCCAGCTACCAGTACAAGCCGCTCGACTATCGCCGCGACATTCAGGAAGGCTGGTGGGTAGTGCGCAAGTACAACTGCATGGGATGCCATCAATTCATTCCTGGGCAGAAGACGGCTCTCATGGGCCAACAGCGCTTTATCGACAATCCGGAATTCATGCCGCCGAAGTTGCTGACCGAAGGGGCGCGCGTCGATCCGGAATGGATGCTGCATTTCCTGGGAAATCCGGCGATGAACACGGCCGACACGAACCGCAACGGCGTGCGCTCGTACTTGCAGGTGCGCATGCCGACGTTCTCGTTCTCGGAAAATGAACTGGGCAAGCTGGTGCGCTTCTTCCAGGCACTTTCGCGGCAACCGTTCCCCTATATTCCTGAACCGTTGCCAACGCTGACGGCGCAGGAAACCGACATGGCACGCAGCCTGTTCTCCAGCACTGCGGCGCCTTGCTTGAAATGCCATGCCACGGGTGACGCGCAGCATGATAAAACTGCGACTGCACCCAACTTCCTGCTGGCCAAAACGCGTCTAAAGCCGGACTGGGTGGAGCGGTGGCTCATCGATCCGCAAGCCATTGCGCCGGGAACGGCCATGCCTTCAGGCTTGTTCAAGAAAGATGGCGACCAGTGGGTGTTTTCCGGACCAACGCCGCCTGCATTCCACGGCTATGAGAAAGATCACACCAAACTGCTGGTGGACTATATTTTCCAGCTCACGCCGGAGGAACAGCGCCGGGTGTCTAGCATGATGGGGCGAAGCCGGGCGGCGGTACAACCTGTCACCAAGAAGAGGCAGGCCAGGTTGGTTGGCGGCCAAACCGGGAACGGTGGATCGCAGTAGAATGTGCGAGGTTAGAAAGTCGCGCCGCCGTTCCGGCGGAGCTACAAATCCAGAAAGGGCGAAATCATGAACCGGAAAATGTGGTTGGCACTTTTCAGCCTGTGCCTGTTGGGGTTAATGCTCCTGGCAGGCTGTAGCAAGAAGGAAGAAGCACCCAGCTCAGAATCAGCGGCGCCGGCTGCTGGGCCGTCGGCAGCGCCGATCGATCCCGCAACCGCAGCTTCGGTCAGCGGCACGGTTAAGTTCGATGGTACCGCGCCAAAACCTACCAAGATTGACATGAGCCAGGATCCCGCCTGCAAAGGCGCAAACCAGGCCGAAACGCTGGTAGCGGACGGCGGGAATCTGGCCAATGTTTTTGTGTATGTGAAAGAAGGCCTGGGCGACCGCACCTTCGCCGCACCCTCCGAAGCGGTAACCCTCGATCAGCAGGGCTGCCGTTATCATCCGCATGTGTTGGGTGTAATGGTCGGGCAGAAGGTTGAAATCAAGAACGACGATCCAACCACCCACAACATTCACCCCACCCCGGCCAACAATCGTGAGTGGAACGAGTCGCAACCGCCGAAGGCATCGCCCATTGAAAAGGACTTTGCCCGCGAAGAAATCATGTTGCCGGTAAAGTGCAACCAGCATCCCTGGATGAAAATGTATGTCAACGTGGTGAAGAGCCCGTTCTTTGCGGTCACCGGGCCGGATGGCAAGTATGAGATCAAGGGCCTGCCCCCGGGAGATTACACGCTAGCGTTTGTTCAGGAAAAGCTCGGCGAGCAAACCCAGAAAGTCACGCTCGCGGCCAAAGACAGCAAGACCGTAGACGCCAGCTTTAAGCAGTAATGCTTTGCTAAGATTGTAGCCTCGGGCTGCCCTGAGCGAAGTCGATGGGCAGCCCGGCGCGTATTGGAGATCTCTCTGAAGCCTCTGGGTACACCTTACAACCGCGGTCTGCATGCCTTCGCCACGTTTACGGCGTGGGCTACGTTTCTTTTGATTATTGCGGGTGCGCTGGTCACCAGCAACGATGCCGGCCTTTCTGTCCCCGACTGGCCGACTTCGTTTGGTTCGTTGTACAAAATTCCGCGCATGGTGGGCGGGGTCCGGTTCGAGCACTCCCACCGCATGGTGGCGGAGTTCATTGGGCTGCTGACCATCATCATTGCGATTTGGACCTGGCGTTCCGACCGCCGCCGCTGGATGAAGAACCTGGGAATTGCGGCGCTGGGAACGGTGGTTGTGCAGGGAATTCTGGGTGGCATCACGGTGCTCAAGTTCCTTCCGCCGGCGGTTTCGACTGCTCACGCCACGGTGGGGCAGACGTTTTTCTGTATTGCGGTATGCATCGCGCTGTTTACCGGCCGGCAATGGGTGGAGGAAGTGCCACGTGTCGAATTTGATACGCACCGCCCCAGCTTGCAGGCCCTCACCTGGCTGTCGGTTCTTGTCTTATATATCCAGCTGGTGCTGGGTGGAATGTTCCGCCATCACGGCATAAGTTGGTGGCCACACCTGTTGAATGCAGTCGTTGTGGCCGCGATATTAGCCTGGACTTCGATCCGCGCTCTATCGCTCTACGCGAAGATGGATGCCGTCCGGGTCCCTGCGATCTTCATGCTGTCATTGTTGATTGCCCAGCTTTGCCTCGGGTTCCTGGCATTCCTTACGCGGGTAGCCTGGGGACATGATGCTGTGCAGCCGGAGCTTCCTATGGTAGTCTCAACGGTCGCGCACGTTGCCGTGGGGGCATTGTTGCTGGCGACCGCTGTTGTGCTCGCTATACAAGTCTGGCGTCACGTCCCGATTGCGCTTAGAGAACGTGTTCCCCAAGGAGAACGGAAGCCCGTCGCCGCATGAGTACTGCCACACAAACTCTTGCCGTCCCGCGCTACAGCGCGCTTAGTTTGGCGCGTGACTACGCCCAACTGATCAAGTTGCGGGTGACCACGCTGATCATCATGACGGCGTGGTGCGGATATTACTTTGGCGCGGCAAAGTCGGGCGTCTCTTCAGTTTCCTGGGGACTGTTTCATGCTTTGTTTGGCATCGGACTGGTGGCTGCCGGAACCGCTGCCCTGAATGAAGTCATGGAACATAAGATTGACCGACAGATGCGGCGTACCGCCGACCGTCCCATGCCATCGGGACGCATGAGCGTGTTGCACGGCACGATTGCCGGCCTGCTGATGACGCTGGGCGGAGCGCTCTATCTGGGATTTGCGCTGAATCCCTTAACTGGATGGCTGGGGCTGGCAACGTCGGTCGTGTATCTTGCCGCCTACACACCGCTGAAAAGAGTTCATCCCATTTGCACTTTTGTCGGGGCAATACCCGGCGCCATGCCCGGAGTTCTAGGCTGGGCAGCCGCCCGTGGACAACTGGAATGGGGAGCGCTGGTGATGTTTGCCATCGTGTTTTTCTGGCAGTTCCCGCATTTCTTTTCCATTGCGTGGCTTTATCGCGAAGACTATGCCAGCGGCGGAATTCGCATGTTGCCGGTGGTAGAGGCAGATGGCCGGTCCACGGCCCGGCAAATCGTCATCTATTCGATCCTCCTGATTCCTGTGAGCGTGCTGCCCACTGTCCTCGGAATGTCTGGGAGAGTCTACTCGGTCGGCGCGATTGTTTTGACGATTGTGTTGTTCTACTTTGGATGGAGACTAGCGAATTTCAAATTGGCACCCAGTACGGCCCAATCGAAACAACGAGCCCGCCATCTGTTGCAAGCGACGGTGTTTTACCTGCCCTTGTTGTTCATCCTCATGATGCTGAACACGGCTTCAGCGTAGAATAGCTCGTGGCCCTTAACGCTCCGGTTTACGTTCCCCAGGTCTCTGAGGAAGCAACTGTTTCTCCTGGTGTAATTTCGGTTCAAAACATCGTTCATCGTTACGACCAGCGTACTGCGTTGAATGGCGTATCTTTTGAAGTACAGCCTGCGGAGTTGTTTGGCTTGCTGGGCCCGAATGGTAGCGGTAAGACCACGCTGTTTCGAATCCTTTCTACCTTGATGGTGCCGGTAGGTGGTCGAGCCATGATTTTGGGGCATGACGTGGCCCTGGATCCGAATGGCCTGCGGCACGAGATTGGGGTTGTCTTTCAGGCGCAGAGCATTGATCTAAAGCTCACGGCCGGGGAAAATCTGATGCATCAGGGACATCTCTACGGTCTACGCGGTTCCCTGCTCAAACGGCGGATTGAGGAGATGCTGGGCCGAGTGGGATTAAGCGACCGGACAAAAGAGAAGGCGGAGACTTTCTCCGGCGGAATGCAGCGCCGCCTTGAGCTGGCCAAGGGTTTGTTGCATCATCCCCAGGTTCTGTTGCTGGACGAGCCAACGACCGGGCTTGATCCCGGCGCGCGGCGGGATGTCTGGCAATACCTCCGCATGCTGCGCGATGAAGAACATGTGACCGTAATTGTCACGACCCACCTCATGGAAGAAGCCGAACGCTGTGACCGCCTTGCCATCTTGAACGAAGGGAAACTCGTGGCTCTGGGGACGCCAGCGGAACTGAAGCAGGAAATCGGTGGCGATGTGATTCTTTTGGATGCGCATCACGCGGAACCTTTGGCTGAGCGGATCGGTACGCGCTTTCATGTGGATGCCAAGGTGCTGGGCGGCCAGGTGCGGATCGAACGCGAAAACGGGCACCGCTTTATCGCCGATTTGGTAGAGGCTTTCCCCGGGGAAATCGAGGCCGTTTCGGTGAGCAAGCCGTCGCTGGAGGATGTATTCATCCGGCGCACGGGACATAAATTCTGGACGGAGGAGAATCCGTAGCGCCGCTGTCCCGGCGGCTGTCGCGGGGGTACCTCACCCGCGACCAAGTCAAAAAGACCACACGCGAGCCACAGGCTCACGCGACCGCCGGCGGGAAGCCGGTGCTACTTAACTTCATGGCCACACAGATAGCAACTTCTCCGCTGCGGGCGGTTCCAAGCTCTGGGATCTTTCTCCCTGCTTTCACGTTGTGGTGGCGCGAATGCGTGCGCTTTTACCGGCAGCGCAGCCGCGTAGTCGGCGTGATTGCTTCTCCTTTGGTGTTTTGGCTGGTGATCGGCTCGGGCTTCGGCTCTTCGTTCCGCTCCGGCGAGGGTGCCGGCCAGCAGCACTATCTCGACTACTTTTATCCGGGCGCGCTGATCATGATCGTGCTGTTCACTTCGATCTTCACCATGATGTCGGTGATCGAAGACCGCAAGGAAGGGTTCCTGCTCTCGGTGCTGGTTGCGCCTGTGCCCCGCTCCGCCATCGTCTTGGGCAAGGTCCTGGGAGGAACGACGCTGTCTGCGATCCAGGGGCTGATCTTTCTCGCCTTCGCGCCCTTCGTTGGGGTGCACCTGGGCGTCGTGCAATTTCTATTGGTGGTGCTGACGGTGTTTCTGGTATCGTTCGCTCTGACCGCTTTGGGCTTTGCCATCGCCTGGCCCATGGACTCGAACCAGGCGTTTCATGCCATCATTAACCTCTTCTTAATTCCATTGTGGCTGCTTTCCGGCGCGCTCTTCCCGGTTGGAAACGCTTCCAGCTGGATTCGTGCCTTGATGCTGGTCAACCCATTGACCTATGGGCTAGAGGCGCTGCGGCAACTTTTGTATCCCGGCAATTCGAGCGTGGCGTCACTGGCGGAGTCGCTGGCGACCTTGTTGTTGTTCTCCCTATTCATGTTCGGATTGGCCTTCCTGATGGTCAACCGCAGGTCCACCAAGCCCGCTGCATGATGCAGGTTCCCGAACAGTACGCGATCTTTCCCGTGGTCAACGCCACATTGAATGGCTCGAGCGCGGTGCTGCTGTTTGTGGGGCACGGATTCATCAAACGTGGTCGCATGGGGGCGCACCGGGCATTCATGATCGCGGCGGTAGTGACCTCATCGCTGTTTCTTGCGTCCTATTTGTATTATCACTACCATGTCGGGTCGGTGCGATTTCAGGGCCAGGGTTGGTCGCGGCCGGTCTACTATACGATCCTGACCTCTCACACCATTCTCGCCGCGACAATCGTCCCGCTGGTAATCGTTACTCTGAGTCGCGCCTTGCGCGAGCGCTTCGACCGGCATCGCGCCATTGCTCGCTGGACCTACCCACTGTGGATGTATGTTTCGATGACCGGCGTGGTGATCTACTTCATGCTCTACCAACCGTTCGCAAAATAGAACAGCCAACCGCAGAGGCCGTGCAGTTGCACAGAGGAAAGGCCACAGCGCGTTTCCCTTGTATGAGTCTGTACCCTCCGTGGTGAAAGGTTTTGCGTTTGTCCCTGCCCGCCGCTTGACATCTGGCAACACTGCACGCATGATGCAGGGCATGAATTCCAAACACCGTTGGGGTACCGCCCTCGCAGCGGCTCTGCTTATATTGCCTTGCGTCTCACAAGCGAACAACTCACCCGTGGCCTCGCCCACGGTGCAAAGGCCGCCCATCGTCGGCGTCGCCTGGATTTCCCTGCGCACCGCGGATCTGGAAGCGACTCGAAAGTTCTATACCGGCTACCTCGGGCTGGAGGAAATGCCTGGAGTGAAATACGAAACCGATGGAGGACTGACCCGCGCCGTATTCAAGATTAACGATCATCAGTTCGTGCAGGTGTTGCCAGAACTCAAGGACCCGAAACAGAACCGGCTGATTGATATCGCTTTCGAAACCACCAGCGCCGAGCAACTGCGTGCCTATCTGGCGGCAAAAGACGTGAAGGTGCCAGATCAAATTGAATCGTCGTCGAGCCGAATCGGTGGCTTGTCCACGCGCAGCTTCACCATCACCGACGCGGAAGGCCACTTGATCAAGTTCGTGGAATTTGCGTCAGGCAAGGCGAAGGTGCGGGCAGCGGACCAGTCCACTCCCGACAATCGCGTTTCCATTCATATGATCCACACGGGATTCATCGTGCACGACCGTCCGGCTGAGGACCATTTATTCAAAGATGTCCTCGGCTTCACCGAAACCTGGCACGGAGGCATGACTGACGACAAGGTTTCCTGGATCGATATGCGTCTCCCAAACGGCAAAGACTGGCTGGAGTACATGATGGATTACGACGATTCCGACGTGCGCATCTCGGGCATCATGAATCATCTGGCCCTGGGCGTGCCCAGCGTCAAAGATGGCTATGACACGGTGGTGAAGCGCGGCATGAACCCGGAAAAACCTAAGATTGGCCGGGATGGGAAATGGCAGCTCAATCTTTACAGTCCTGATCTGACACGGGTGGAATTGATGGAACCGAAGCCGGTGGAGACGCCGTGCTGTTCGCCCATGCTCCAATAGGATGCTCTTCCCAGGGGGAATTCACATGAGAGCACTAGGATTTGTTACCGTGCGAATGGCCTTGTTATTTGCTTTGACCGCATCTTTTGCAGTAAGTGCCGAGCATGCGCCCGCGCATCCCATTCTGACGATCGGCTCGCCGGCTCCCGATTTCTGCCTGCCGGGCATCGACGACAAGACTCATTGCCTGAAGGACTACGCTTCCGCCAAGGTCCTGGTGATCGCTTTCACCTGCAATCATTGCCCGACCGCCCAGCTTTATGAACAGCGCATCATGAAGCTGGTGGAGGACTATCAGGACAAGGGTGTAACCATGGTTGCGATTGAGCCGAATAACCCCAATGCGGTCCGTCTCGACGAATTGGGATACACCGATGTGGGCGACTCCCTGGAAGACATGAAGGTCCGCGCAGCCTACCGCCACTTTAATTTCACCTACCTGTATGACGGAGAGACCCAAAAGACGGCTACTGCCTATGGGCCTTCTGCCACTCCGCATTTATTCATCTTTGATGCGGAACGGAAACTGCGCTACCAGGGCCGCGTGGACAACAATACCCGCGAACCGCTGGTCACGACCAAGGATGCACGGAATGCGATTGACGCTCTGCTGGCGGGAAAACCCGTTCCCGTGGAAAACACTCCTTCGGTAGGCTGCTCGACCAAGTGGATGTACAAAGAGGCCAGTCGGCAGAAAGAACTGGAAAAATTTGAGAAGATGCCGGTGAACCTTAAGCCTGCGAGCCAGGACGATCTCAAGGCACTGCGCAAGAACTCCACTGGAAAACTGTTACTGGTGGATTTCTGGGCCACTTGGTGCCAGCCCTGCCGCGAAGAGTTCCCTGAATTCGAAACCATGTATCGAATGTACGGAAAGCGCGGATTTGACCTGGTCACGGTCAGCATCAACTATCCGGATGAGCAACCCGGAGTATTAAAAGCCTTGAATAGCGAACATGCTACCAGCACAAACTTCATCCTGGGCTCCACCGACATCTATGCCAACCTGGCTGCCTTTGATCCCAAGTGGAACGCTGCGGTTCCCTACACTTTACTGATTCGCCCCGATGGTGAAGTCGTCTACAAGAGCCAGGGGACGGTGGATGTGGTCAAGCTCAGGCGCTTGATCATCGCCAATCTCGCGGATGACGATTACATTGGCCACCAGGCTTACTGGAAAGCTTCCTTCGAGGGTACGAAGTAGCGTCTGCGCAGTTACACTAGTCAAAGGATGCCTGCTTCCAATACGCCTTCCATCTCTCCATCTGCCACAGAGTTTGTGGAGTCAGTTCTTCGCCTTGAGCCGCGGCTCGCCGCCTTCGATTGTGACGGCACACTGTGGCCGGGAGACGCCGGCGAGGGCTTCTTCACCTGGGAAATGAAGCGCGGCATGGTATCCGATGAAATCGTCCGCTGGGCCCGCGCGCGCTATGCCGGCTATGTCGCGGGCACCGTTAGCGAAGACGAAATGGTCTCCGAGATGACCACTATGAATGCCGGCCTCGACGAGAACGAAATCCGCCGGGCTTCGCGGCAGTATTTTGAAGAAAACGTGGCGGCGCACATTTTTCCTGAAATGCGGCAACTGGTCAGGCAACTGCACGATTCGGGGTGCGAGGTGTGGGCCGTCTCCTCGACCAGCGAATGGGTGATTCGCGAGGCGATGAAGGATTTTGACATTCCCGTTAGCCGCATCCTGGCCTGTGAGGTTGAAATCGAAAATGGCCGCATCACGGACCGCCTAGTGCGCGTGCCCTCGGGCGAGGGCAAAGCAGTGGCCATTCGCGAGGTCGTCCGCCGCCAGCCCGACGCAGCCTTTGGCAATTCCCGATGGGATGTGGAAATGCTCGCCCTCTGCAAAACTCCCTTTGCGGTAAATCCCAGTCCTGAACTTAGGGAGATCGCCAGACAGCACGGATGGCAAGTCTACTTGCCTGAATCTGTCCGCTAAACGAATACCGTTTTTCTCCCGTTCTCGGCGAATCTTCGGCGGAGAGAACGCTGAGAAAGGCCATCCATGGATCGATTCTGTACCATAGCGATACCAATGCCCACTGACTACACTCCACGGCGCGTGGTCTCGCTCCAGCCTAGCGCCACTGTGATCATGGCCTCGATCGGGAAACTGGATCGCCTGGTGGCCTGTACCAAGTACTGTGCAGAGGTCTGTCCTGACGTCATCGGGCAGGGATGCTCCATCATCTCCGATTCTTGGACCGCCAAGACCAGCGAGATTAGCTCCGCCCACCCTGACCTGGTTCTTGCCTCCGTTCCCTATCAAGAAAAGGCTGTCATCGAGATCCTGAAATCAGGGACTTCGTTTCTGGGCTTGGCCCCTCACAATTTGGCAGATATTTACAAAGACATCGCCGCGATTGCCGGGATCATGGGCGCGGCCGAGCGCGGAGAAAGTGTGATAGCGCAAATGCAATCGGAAATCGCAAGCATTCGTGAGCAGGCAGCGGGCCTCCCGCGGCGGCGAGTTTTCTGTGAGGAGTGGGGCAAACCCATCATCACTTCGCAAGGCTGGGTCGCCGAACTAGTCGAGGCAGCGGGCGGAGAGTTCGTATCCACTCCCGGCTCAACCACTACAGCGGAGGCCGTGGTTGCCTCGGATCCGGAAGTCTTCGTTGCCGCATGGTGTGGGGCAGGTAATCGGGTGCCTTTAGAAAAAATCTTTCGTGATCGCGGTTGGACAAAGATGAGCGCGTTCGTGGCTGGACGTGTATTCTGCATGAACGATGAGTACCTTAATACTCCTGCGCCTACGCTGATCAAGGGATTGAAGGCATTAGCAGGGGCGATACATCCGGAGATTTTTCCGCAGGTTTCCGGACTTCGATGTGTCCGCAATATGAAAGAATGACTCGCTGTTAAAACTCGATGGCGTTTACAGGAGACCGCATGTCCACAGCCCCCACTTTGGACGAGGTTAAGCAGGAACTTCTCCATCTCGCGGACGCAGTGGTTGCGCCTACGGTTTTCATGAAGGAAGTCGTGCGGCTACTGCACGCTCGCATGACCAAGTACAACTGGGTCGGCTTCTACATGATGGAGCAAGAGGCGTCCGGTGACCCAATTCTGATCCTCGGCCCATTTCAGGGAGCTATGACAGCGCATACACGCATCCGGCTGGACCAGGGAATTTGCGGAGCGGCAGCCTCGACCGGCAAAACGGTCGTAGTGGATGATGTAAGCCAGGACCAGCGTTACCTCGCCTGTTCAATTGAGACCAAGTCCGAAATTGTTGTTCCCATCTTCGCCAAAGGTAGAGTGGTTGGCGAGCTTGACATTGATAGCCACTTCCCTGCCGCCTTCAAAAAGGAAGACCAGGAGTTGGTCGAGTTCTGCGCAAAGCTGGTGGGCAAGTTTCTGGATGCGCTCCCGGCATGAGAGTCGAGAAAGGGCAAGTTCGGGCGCCGGAAATCGGCCGCGTCTGGCTCAATTCGCCGCCTCTGGGTTTTCATCAGCTCCGCGGGCGAGTGGTGCTGGTGGATTTCTGGGACTATACCTGCGTCAACTGCATCCGTACGCTCCCCTATGTAAAAGCGTGGTACGAGCGCTATAAAGATGTCGGCCTTACCGTGATTGGGGTCCATACCCCCGAATTCACTTTTGCCCAATATGAATCCAACGTGGAGCGCGGTGTACGCGAGTTTGGACTCACCTATCCCATCGTGATCGACGGCAATTACGAAATCTGGAAAGCATTTGCCAATCGGTGCTGGCCCAGCAAATATGTGTTAGATAAAGATGGATATCTGCGCTTCGCCCACCCCGGCGAGGGCGCCTACCGGGAATGCGAAGGGGTCATCCATGAATTGCTACGTGAAATCGATCCGGGAGTGATGCTGCCCGAACCGTTGGCGCCGATCCGCCCGGAAGATGGACCTGGCGCTGTCTGCTATCCCGCGAGTCCGGAGTTATACCTGGGATATCGCCGTGGCCGCATCGGCAACGCCGGCGGTTTCAAGGAAGATCAGGTTGCCGGCTATGAATTCGCCGGCGAACTGGCGGAGAATTGTTTTTACGCCAGCGGCATGTGGGCTTCGACCGCGGAATACCTCGAGTCGGCCGGCGAAGGTGCGCATCATCTGATCCTCCGCTACTCGGCCGCCGGAGTAAATCTGGTGATGGCTTCGCCACGCGGGCCTTCGTGCGAAGTGATCATCCGGCAGGATGGCAAGCCACTCTCTCATGAAGAGGCAACCACCGACACTCAGTTTCAAGACATCTCCGGACAGGAAGAGAGCGTGATCGTGGTCCAGCAAGCCAGAATGTACCCGTTGGTGGACAATCACAGTTTCGGCGAGCACACCCTGGAACTGATCTGTCCAGCAGGATTGGCAGCCTTCGCCTTTACCTTCACCAGTTGCGTTGAGGGGAAGGCAGGAACGACTGCCCGGGGAGAGAGACCAGTATGAAACGCGTCGTAGCTGGATTGATTGTGAAAGATGGCAAATTCCTGGTCTGCCAGCGGACTCGCCATCAAACCATGCCCATGAAGTGGGAGTTCCCCGGCGGCAAAATAGAAGACGGGGAACAGCCTCGCGACGCCATGCGCCGTGAACTGGAAGAGGAACTGGGCATTGAGGCCGTGGTGGGCGACGAAGTGGCGCGCATCCGCCATGAATATCCCAACCGCAGTTCGGTGGAGTTGCGCTTCTTCGTGATACGGGAATACGCGGGAGAATTGGAAAACCGTATCTTTAACGATATGCAGTGGGCGGAAAGAACGAAGTTGCCCTCTTTCGACTTTTTGGAGGCAGACCTGGAACTGGTTCAGCAACTGGCGGCGGGGAAGATTGTGGAGTAGCTGGAGCTACAGCTTCGCCCGGAGCAGGCTGATGATGTCGTCCGAAGTAATCACGCCTACGAGTTTCCGGTCCTCATCCACCACGGGCAGAGTAAAGAGATTGTATTTATCGAAAAGCTCGACAAATTCCTTGTCCCTGGTATTTACGGCGCTGAAAATCAAGGGCTCCTGCGCCAGCGAGAGCAGCGGTTCGGTCGAGGATGCCAAAACCAACTTGGACAACGGGACAGCTCCGGCCAGAGTTCCATGCGAGTCGACCAGATAAATGGTGCTTACGCTCTCGACGCCGCCCTCAAAGCCGCGTAGCGCGGCAATTGCATCGCCTACGTTGGCGGTCACCGCCACTGCCAGGAACTCTGTATTCATGCGGCCGGCAGCCGTGTTTTCTCCAAACTCGAGGAGTTCGACAATTTCCTGCCGCCCCTCCGGCTCCATCTCGTCGAGAATTTCTTCTGTGCGAGCTTCCGGCAGCTCGGCCAGGAGATCGGCGGCTGCGTCAGGGTTCATCTCCTCGACAATCTCTGCCAGACGCTCGGAATCAAGCGATTCGACAATCGATTTCTGCACCTTGGGCTTCACTTCCTCCAAGGCTCCCGCCGCGGTTTCTTCGTCCAAGGTCTCGAACACGGCTTCGCGCTCGATGGGGGTCAGTTTTTCGATAATGTCGGCGATATCGGCGGGGTGGAGCGTGGCCAGCCGCTCGTGAGAAATTTTAAGTTTCACCCGGCGCGCCGGGTCGGTCTCGATCAGATCCACAAAATCCCAGGGGATGGGACGCGGCGGAAGCTGCGTGAGCAGCGTACGCAACGCCAGCATGGGCACCACACCTTTTAGCAAGCGCCGCACGGCGCCCCGCACGCCAACGTCCACTGAGTTCACTCTCAGCAGGGGCCGGTTGTTGCTGGTCTCCTGCTGCAAATCCACATCGTTGACGCGGACGACCTTGCGGCCGTGGACGTCAATGATCTGCTGGTCGAGCAAGTCGCGCTCCAGCAGGAACAGTCCTTCCGCGCCGTCCGCCGGAACCCACTCAGCGGATGCGGTCGTGGCATAGACGCCGCCATTGATCGAGCCAATCGCGGCAAAAGGGAGGATACGGTTCCCTTTTTTGGTCTTCACGATAAAAATGGAAACTCGAGAGCGGTCTTCTTGCGGGGTCAGGGCCACTTCCCGCACCCGCCCGGCCTGAGTTCCGGCAGAATCGAAAACCGGAGTGCCGAGGAGTTCGGTGAGTGCGACCGTGCCCATGGCCCGAGAATACCGGAGTGTGCCAGAAGAAATCTATAGAGAAGAAACAGAATGCCGGGAGAGTCGATCCCCGAAAGCACAATGAAGAACGCAGACTAAGATTCCCGCGCGGCCTTCTGCTGGGCTTTCTTGGCCCGGACCCAGCCTTCTTTATTAACCTGGCGCGCGCGGCCCAGCGCTAGCGATTCCGGGGGAACGTCTTCTGTCACACAGGTCGCCGCGCCGATGTATGCGCCCTTCCCAATTTTGACCGGCGCAACGAGCGTGGAATCGCTACCTACGAACACTCCATCTTCGATGATGGTTTTGTGTTTGCGCACACCATCGTAGTTGCAGGTGATCGTGCCGGCCCCGATGTTGACGCCTTCACCTATGTCAGCGTCGCCCAAATAAGTCAGGTGCGGGACCTTCGATCCCTTGCCGAGATTAACTTTCTTGGTCTCGACGAAACTCCCCACCTTGGCGCCTTCCCCGATGTTGCTTCCCGGGCGTAGTTTCGCGTATGGGCCTATCATGGCGTGATTCTGCACCCGTGAGCCATCGATTACACAGCCTGGAAACACCACCACCCCATCGCCGATCTCAGTGTTGCGGATCACGCAATAGGAGTGAACCCGTGTTTCGCTGCCGATTTTCGTCTTGCCCAGCAGCTGAACGAATGGCTCGATAACAGTGTCTGACCCAACTTCCACATCGCAATCAATGACGCAACTCTGCGGGTAAAAAATCGTCACGCCGTCATTCATCAATTGTTTGCACTTCGCCATGCGGATTTGCTGGTCAATCTCCGCAATCTCCGCCCTGGTGTTTCCTCCCAGGACTTCGTTAACATTTTCGGCCTTGATCGCAACTACGCGTTTCTTCATTCTTGTAAAGATTGCCGCCATGTCGGTCAGGTAGTACTCACCGTGGGCATTGTTGGTGCTGAGCTTGTCGATATTGTCGTATAGCACTGGCACATCGAAGGCGTAGAACCCAGCATTGATTTCGCAAAGCTTTTGCTGGGCATGACTTAAAGCCCTAAATTCAACAATCGCCTTAACCTCATCACTTTTCGGCCCCTTGCGGATGATTCTTCCGTAGGCCAGCGGGATTTCCATCACTGCGGTGAGCAAAGTCATCGCAGCCTTTTTCGCGATGTGAAAGTTGCGCAGCTTCTCGATGGTCTGGCTCTGGATCAGTGGCGCATCGCCGGAGAGCACGATGACCTGACTGTATCCAGACAGAGCTTCTCGGGCCATCATCAAGGCGTGGCCCGTGCCTCGTTGTTCTCTTTGGAGAACAAACCCCACACCGGTGTGGGCCAGCGCCTCGCGTACGCGGTCCGCCTCGTGGCCGATGATGACGTAGATGTCCGACACTGGTACGATCTTGGCGGCTGCCGCGATCACGTGGGCGAGCAGCGGCTTACCGCCCACTTCATGTAACACTTTAGGAAGTTTGGATTTGAGGCGAGTTCCCTTTCCCGCAGCCATAATCGCGATGGCTGTCCGGGGAGCGGCAGAGGTCATTGTTTTCATTGGCCTCAATATACCGCGAGAGAGCCAATTTTGCGTAGGGCGGACCCTTCTGTCCGCCCTGCACGACTAAGGCGTCACATCCTGGATGTGGGTGGCAATGTACCACTGATTGCCGAAAGCATCCTTTACGCCGCCGCTGCGGTCGCCATAGGGTTGATCTTTTGGCTCTGAGATGGAGGTCGCTCCCGCCGCCAGGGCGCGTCGATAAAGCGAGTCGCAATCGAGAACGTACAAATAGAACATGGATTTCATCGGTTGATACGGACCTTGCGCCTCACCCAGTTCCAGGTACGAGTCACCGATTTTCAAGGCGGCATGGTGGATCACTCCCTCCGGCGAAGCGGCCCGGCCCAGATCCTCTGCGTCAAAAGCCTTCTTCAGGAAAGCAATCACCGGTTCGCCACGCAATGGATGCAGGTATGGCTGTAAGTCCGGCGCACCCTGCCCCTTGTAATTCCCTTCCAATCGCGTTGCGATATACCAGAAGTTCCCGGCTTTGTCTTTCACCGCGGACGAGCGCTCTCCATAGGGTTGATCCATCGGGGCATGAATGACCTCAGCTCCCGCCTCGACGGCCCGCCTGTGAATCACGTCACACTCGGGCACGTAAACATGAAATGCTCCCGGACTCGACTCGCCCCGCCACTTCAGCCCGGGCCCTCCACCACCGATCATCAACATTGAATCGCCCAGTCGGACCTCGGCCTGAAGTCCACCAGCGCCACCAACTGAGCGGAATGTCCCCTCCGCGCCAAAGGTGGCCTTTACAAAGTCAATCAATTCATCGGCATTCTGGGCCACGATATAGGGCGTGAGCGTGCGATAGCCTTTGGGGACAGGGGACACCTTATACGTCTTCGGCGGAGGCATCGCCTCGCGTCCGCGCCGTTGCATCTCCTCGACTGACATCTCTTCTTTTACCGTATAAATGGTCCAGGAATATCCGAACGGATCAAGCAGAACTCCATCGCGGTATCCATAGAATTGATCCGAGACTGGGGTCTTTAATGTCGCGCCGGCAGCGACCGCGTGCTCAACAAAAGCATCCACATCCGGCACCTGGATTGACATGCTGACGGGCGACTGTCCCAGGGTCTCGGCGCTATAGCGCCCGCCTTCGGCCCACTCTTCGGCAAACATGACCACCGAGTCGCCAATGGTCACCTCTCCATGGCCAAAGCCATATTCGTTCTCAAAGCGGAAGGTTTCTTTCGCGCCGAATGCTTTCTTGTAGAACTCCATTGCTTTCGGAGCATTCTTAAAAGCGAGTCTGGGTGAAGCAAAGGTACGAACCGTTGGGGTAGCTTCGATCATGGCCATAGATGCACTCCTCTGCAAATTCTTTCTTAGACTCTCCCGGAAATCTTCGCGCGGCAAATCGCTCAACATGGTAGCTATCTTCAACAAAGGTGCATCGCCGGAGCGACCCGAGGCCATGTGGTGGCGGCCGCCTCCGCCGCCAGCTTTCAATATCTTCTCCACCGCCTGATTCAGCCGGTTGAATTCCTTCTGACCCGGAAGAGAGCGCTTAGGCATTGGCACCCTCCATCTGCGCCCGCAGCTTCTCCAGGGCACGGAATTGTAATTGCTTCACTGCGCCCTCCGAGCGGCGAAGCTCCGACGCAATCTCCTTGATACTCCTCTGCTCGACAAAGCGTAGAACGATGACCTGCTTCTGATCGGCCGGCAGATTCTGCACAAGTTGTGAAAGCGCTGCGCATTGCTCGATGTCTTCCGCGTTTGTATCGGTTATGTCGTCTGGCAGGGGGACATCGCTCTCGCGAGAAGTCCGTCTCCAGCGGTCTGTAATGGCATTCGCGGCGATGCGGATCAGCCATGCCGAAAAAGGCCCGCCTCTCCATTCAAAGCTGTTGATTGCAGCCAGCGCGGAGTGAAAGACTTCGGAGGTCACATCCTCCGCTTCCTCTCGCCGCTCCACCCGCCGCAGTACATACGCGTACACACGATGGAAGTGGAGCTCGTAGAGCTCTGCAAAGCGGCGCGGATCATGCTGCGCCGCATCCACCAGGAGCCGCTCGTCAGTTTCCTGCTTACCGGCCGTCAACCATTTCTCCGCGGATCAGGCTGTCATCAAGGATAACGGGGGAGAAGGACAAAAGGTTACGCAGAAAGGCGAAATTGAGCTGTTAATTAATCAACGGTATACCGGATTGAGCCAGAGCGGGCAACCTCTACCCGCAAACATACCTCTCAATTCACCGTCCACTCAAATCTAATCCTGGAGACCGAGCCAATGTATCGTCTGTTGGTCCTTGCCTTCATTGTAGCCATCCTGCCGCTTACGGCGCGTGCCCAAGGCGGCAATGTGTTCTTTGGGTATTCCTATTTGAACGCGGAGTCTCCGCTCAGCAGCTTTGGGTCAAATCGCTCCAGCATTCATGGCTGGGATGCCTCGCTGGAAGGAAAGCTACTGCCATTCGTAGGCATCGTTGCAGATCTCAGCGGACACTATGGAGATGAGGATGTTAACGTGTTATGTCCTGGGGTCTCGTGTGCGTCGGGCACGACCAGCGCGCGGCAGTACAACTTTGTTTTTGGACCGCGAGCCTCGGTCTCGGTGGGAAAGCTAGTACCTTTCGCCCACTACTTGGTTGGAGCATCGCACATCAGCACCAGCGGGCCGAACAACATCGGTTCGGACACTTCATTCTCGCAAGCCGTCGGAGGAGGAATTGACTACAAGCTGCTTCCGCTGATTGGCTGGCGCTTTCAGGGAGACTTCCTGCAAACGCGATTTTTCAGCAATACACAAAACAACTTCCGCTTGTCCACGGGGATTGTGGTGCGCTTTTAGCCTCGGATTGACCTGGAGGTTTGATGACCAGGCGGCTTTGGGCGATCATCACTCCATCCTTCACTTCACATTTGGAGTGATATTCGCCGAACTCCTGTACCACATTCCCCCGGGCAAACCCCGGATCCACACGACTAACGCCAACCGTAATGCGGAGGCGGGATGGTCTGGCCCGGCGCACCAGTCGTAGGATCGATCGCCGGACCGCTGGGATTGCCGCTGTCGCCCGAATGCGAGTTTGGATCGGCCTCTTCCCCCGGACGCCGCAAGGTGGGAGCATTCGCGGGGCGCACCTCGGGTTCGTCTTTGTTGGCGTTGGTCTTGGCCAACGTAGGCTCGTTGCCCAGATCCACTTCCTTCTCAGTACGCACAATTTTCTCGCCGTTCACTTTCATGAGTTCCACTCGGACCACTTCATCTCCGACCAGGCGCACAAAGTGAACATCCTTGGGCGGCTCACCGTAGATCCATTCCTCGTACTCAAGTTCGCCATCTTTCTCGCGGATCTTTCTTGGCGGGCGACCCAATGAGTAAGTCACCATCTCGCGATTCATTCCCACCAATACATCATGGTTCTGAATGGCGGCCTTCACCTTGGGAGGAACCGTTTCCAGATACGCCTCCACTTTGGATTTGGCGTCGAAGTCGAACACAGGATGCAGAATTGCTTTGAGGTCTTGTGGCGTCATTTCCGGAATGTACTTGTCAAAAACCAGCTCCACCGATGAGCCCCGGGGATTGACCTTCGAGTCCTCAGGAGTTTCCATGGTGTTGTTGTTCATGCCAACCTGTATATGCTGGTACCACTTCTTCTTCTTGATCGACCCGCCATTTACGTCGAAGCGTATGCGGTTGTCTTTGATGCGTATGTTGGTGATCAACATCTGCTCGCCGGGCTTTACCGCCGGACCCCACATGGCCAGAAGTTGCTCCAGGTCCTTGCCGGCAGGCGTGACTTGGCCATTCTTCAGCGTCAGGCCCTTCTTCCCGATCGGGAACGTGGTGTGGGCATAGACCAACTCTGAAGTGAACGCGCGCACCAGCGCCAGCCTGGTTTGCTGAGACATGGGAGGCTGTTTGGCTTGATCGTCCGAGAAGCCACAAGGGGACAGCAACGCTAGACCCAAAAGGAAAGCCGGAACCAACCGAGGCCGCATGAGAAACGCTCCACGCAATTGCTTCGATTATAGTCCCCCTCCCCGCAACTCCTGCAAACAGGAAATTGCTGTAGGAAGCCATGGGTTACAACCGGAGGAGAACGCGAATGCCTGCCTTTGCGGAATGATCGGGAACAGGCTAGGAGAGATTCAGAGCCCTGCGGATCGTGCCCTTTTCCTTCTGGATCTTTTCCTGAAGCAGGGTGATGGCATAGATCAACTGCTCCGGCCGGGGTGGACAGCCGGGGACGTACACATCTACCGGGATGACTTGGTTCACGCTCTGGACCAGTGCGTAGTTGTTAAAAACGCCGCCGGAGGTGGCGCATGCTCCCATGGAGATCACCCATTTCGGCTCTGGCATCTGCTCCCAAAGCTGACGGATCACCGGCGCCATCTTATTCGAAACTCGGCCCGCAATGATCATCAGATCGGACTGCCGGGGAGACGGCCGAAATACTTCCGCGCCAAAGCGCGCAATATCAAAGCGCGAAGCGCCCATGGACATCATTTCGATGGCGCAGCAAGCCAGCCCGAACGTCATGGGCCAGATGGAGTTCTTCCGCATCCACTTCACGGCATTGTCGAGGGTGGTGAGAACCACTCCCTCGGGCGTGGGATTGCCGTAGGTTAGGTCTTTGACGACGCGTTTGCCGCCCTCGACGGTGACATAGGGGCCGAAATTGAGATCCGTTGCCATCACCATTGATTAAACCACAAAGCGAATGCCTCGACCACGACCTGGATGGACGACACTAAACATTAGCTTCCGAGTGCGGTAAACTATAGAAAGCTGTTTTGTTCTTTGCATGGCCATCCCACCAGTGGGGGCGTCACGGCTTCGACGGAGATGCTTGCGGCCAAGAGGCATGCCGGGGTGCACACACCCGTAATCGTGGGCACAATGATAATTGCCAATCAACCAATGGCATACGCAGCCTAATTAGTTAGGCAGCCGCTCTCCACCGCTTCGCCCTTGGGCGGTGAGCGAGCGTCACACAGAGGGCTGCTCTTCTCTTCTACGTCTGGGGAGAGAGGTTAAGACTTCAGGCTAGCGGCACCCGTTTCTTGTCCGTTCTGAGCGGAGGCCGCGAACGTCCTGGGGGAATCGCCGCAAGGCGACAAACGCCCGGGGCATGAACGTGAATAAGCATGTAGTCTCTTGACCAGTAACATTTTCGGACGCGGGTTCGACTCCCGCCGCCTCCACCACTGTATCTTATACAATATAAAGTAGTTACAAAAGCATAGGAAAAAGCGTACAATAAACGTACAATGGATTCGGCAAAGAGGCCGAATTCATGCTCTCCGTTTACTCTCGCCACTACCCTCCCTGCACATCTGACGACCTCAATTACAAGCGTTGCCGCTGCCCGAAGTGGATCAACGGGGTCTTGGGAGCGGACGGTCCATTCATTCGCCGGAGCGCGAAAACTCGGAGTTGGGAGAAGGCAGAAGAGTTCAAACGAGAGTTGGAAGCGGAGTACGGGGTCAAGCAAAACGGTGACCGCGAATCAGTGGCTGTTACGCCCGAAAAAATTAGCGTGAAAGACGCGGTGACGCGCTTCCTGAATAGCAAGCGCAATGAGAACTTGGCAGAGTCCACCGTCGAAAAATTGAAGACGATTTTCGAAAAGCAGTTTTTGTCATGGGTTACTGCGTCGCGATTGAACCATCTTGAAGACATCAGAACAGCGGATCTGGAAGCATTTCGGGATACGTGGGAGGACGGACCTCTCGCGAAGAAGAAAAAACAAGAGCGTTTGGTTGGCTTTTTTTATTATGGCCTGCGCCTCGGCTGGATCAAATCGAATCCCGCTGTTTCATTAGGTCGTATCAGAGCGGATGGTCCTCCGACCGACTACTTTCCGAAACACGAATTTAACCAGATCATTGACGCCACGTACATCTATCAACCCAAAGGCTGGGTCGAGTGCAGAAATCAAGCTACGCGGCTCCGGATTTTGATCCTTTTGATGCGTTGGAGTGGGCTTGCCATTCGTGATGCTGTAACGCTGGAGAGACGGCGCTTGAACGAAAAAGACGAACTGTTCTTGTATCGCGCGAAAACCGGTAATCCCGTTTATGTCCCGCTTCCGTCAGAGCTTGCGGAATTGTTGCGCACGATTCCACCTGGCCCGTGTCCGAATCCTCGATATTTCTTCTGGTCTGGTAATGGTTCCGCCAAGTCCGTGGTTGGCAATTGGCAGCGGAGTTTTCGCAGGCTCTTCAAAATCGCCAATCTTCAACGCGAGGACGGAACAGCAAAACGGTGCCATCCGCATATGCTCCGTGACACATTTGCGGTCGAGATGCTGCTCGCGGGAGTACCTCTCGAACAGGTCTCGATTCTGCTTGGTCACAAGAGTGTAAAGATCACGGAGAAACATTACGCGCCGTGGGTTAAGGCTCGGCAAGAGCTGTTGGCGGCCAACGTTCGCAAGGCCTGGACCGTCCTTCAAAGCGGTGCCAAGAAGTCGCGCAGGAAGCAACCGCAGCGGGTGAAGACTGCCTGAAAGCATGAACGTACCGGTTTTAACTTGCTCGTCGTAGCTTTCGATGCACGCGCAGCAAGACGGTCTCAGGTACACGTAAAGTTCGATAACCACGCTTGTGGCAAGATTCTTCTGATCCCCAATGAATCACACCCGGTTCCGTTTCGAAGATCCTGCGCACTGTCTTCTGACTGAGAGCCCAGAGTTTCGAGATCTCGATGACGGAGTAATGTTTTTCGTTCGCGAGGTCAACAGGACCTACGGAAAGGCCGGTGAGGTGAGACGACTGTGGCATTTTGCGAGCAAGGTCCGCCATTGGATGCCTCTGTTATTGGAATGCGATCTTTCAATAGGCTGCTGCCAGGTGGAAATCGCTAGCCAGCGCCGATCTCGGCTGCAATCGCAGAATGTTAACCAATTTGAGTCCTCGATCCAGATCTTGTCCAATAACTTTTCGTACCGAGATCATTCCCCACGGTTATACCGGGGCATGGGTAAGCTGTTTTTCTAAACTCGATTAATGACTGAGAGTAAGTCAGTGGAGGATACCGGATCTACAATTCCAATAGTGCGAGTAGTCCGGGCATGTGGGAGAGCACGGTGTGGCAGTCTTTTAGAGCACGAGATGTTCGCGCTGCGACGTCGAAGTCGTCCTATAGAACACAACTCGTGCGGAATCGAAAGGCACGTACCAAAACTGGCTCTCGAAATCTGCGTGTCAGTGATCGACTGACTTGGCCCGTTCCGGTGTCCGTTTGAAGTGCCCCCGTTTACTGTACCAATTCCAATGTAAGTTCTCGATTGATGGTTCAGCGGGGATGAGGTCTGGAGCAGGGGACGGCGTTTGAGTCCCTTGCTCCAGCAGCGCTGTACTAGCTTTCCTCATGCCCTCATC
>WNFY01001413.1_pt1 | contig 22585 bp, 20 predicted proteins | sample 5400091 | NCBI WGS metagenome assembly WNFY01 (sample SAMN13153364, study PRJNA577476) | soil metagenome | isolation source: 60 cm soil or saprolite under grassland replicate 1 | place: USA:California | collected 2016-06-15
CTCGGGCGACAGGCGCAGGCTCGGCATTACCGTCATGTTCTGGACCTGCAACTCGTGACCGTCATTGGGGCAGCGCGTGTGATCAAGATCGAACACGTAAGGCTTGCCATGCTTGGCGTAATCTTCCGGGCCAATGTCCTTCTTTTCGTAGATGCAGTAAGGACGCGTGCGCTGCCGCGCATTATGCACCCAGCGCACCAGGTAATCGTAATTCGCCTTCTCGCCGACGCGTGTGAGGTTGGCGGCAAACGTCCCACCGCGCATTTCACTGCCTTCTCCGATGGCGTGGCAGGCGAGACAGCCTCGGGTCTCAAATAGTTCCTGCCCGTGGGTGGCATTGCCTGGCTTCTGCTTCGGCAAAGGATCGGTAAGCCCCGTCTGCCACAAATACGCGGAGATCGCGCGGATCTGATGATCGTTCAAGCGGAAGTTCGGCATCTTGGTGGTAGGCCGGAAATCGGTTGGCTTGTTCAGCCACACCGGAATCCAGTTCTTATTGAGCTTAAGACGCGCATCCTTCAGATTGGGGCCAATTTTCTTAACGTCTTGCAGCAGGCTTTTCGTGGTGTGGTCGAGCTGGGTAATGCGCAAATCCAACTTGCTGTTGCTGACCCGCAACGCCACCGCCTGGTCGTTCAAATGATTGGCTTCATCGTTGCTGGCGGCGGAGTCCGCTTGCTTCATCAGATAGGCAGCTTGTTTGAAGTTGTCGCGCTTCTCCTGCTCCATCTGCTTGATCTGCTGGGCATCCGAGGCCAACTCTTCCGGCTCGCGGTCGTATCCTTCATAACGGTGACAACCGTTGCAACCCTTCTGCCGAAACAGATCCTTGCCCTCGCTCAGCGTCCACCCGGCATCGCCGCTGACTAACACCATGTCGGCAGCATGACAAGTTTGGCATCCAGCTTCGACATTGCTCTTGGGGAACAATGGCCACAACCAGTGCTCATAGGTGCCATGTGCTTTCTCGATGCTGGTCGTGGCGCGTCCATTCCCTTGATGGCAAGGAGAACAGCCAAACTTTTCCGGATCGTGAATCTTCAATAGCTCTGGTTCCGGATGGCTGCTGAACGCGTGGTCGTACTCATCCGGTTTCTTTTGTCCCGAAGCCCCGGCCATCGAGGCCGCCGTGATCTTCAGCGGCTCGCGCGTTCCCAGGTGGCAAGACTCGCAGCGGTCCACGATGTTCGCTTCCGCCACATTGATCTGCTTGATTTCCGGCTTCAACTCAGCCGTCTTGTTGCGTAAGCCATCGATCTGCTGCGGAGTGAGGTCGACCATGTGGTCGGTGAGATACGCATCCCGCTTGGATCGCGCTTCCAGCACCGGTTTGAGTACGTCGCCCAGTTCGGCGCTCAACTTCGTGCGTTGATCTTTGAGATCGGTATAGGCCTGGGCGAGTTCGTCATAAGCGAACTGGGTTTTGCCGGAGACGACGTCCGTAACTTCCGACTTTTTGGCTTTTTCTTCCTCGATATCTTTTTGCCTGCCGGCCTTGGCTGACTTGCTGTCGGTTTCCCACTCGTAAGTGAGGGCGTTGATTTTGGCGCGGCGGTCGGTGAAAACGTCCTGCACCTTCTGGATCTTGGTGCTCAGCACACTGATCTGTTTTTGGATCTCACTGCGCCGCGCGGCGGTGTCTTTGTCGGCTTGATCGGCGGCCCGGGCGAGTTGCTGATATTCCGCGCTCTGCTCCACTTCCTTTTCGGATTTCGCCGAGGCCGACTTCATGGTCTTCAGGAAAGCTACATAGCGCTCTTTCCAGGCATGCTGATAAGACTTCCACGGACGCTGTCCAAATCCCTCGTCCCATAGCGCCCACAGTAGCGTTGCCATAAGAATGGCGATCGCCACCACGTAGTACAGGGCATAGGATTTGGTGACTACCGGATCCTGTTCGGGGATAGGTTGTTCAGACAAGCAGCCTCCGGAACCACTTTTGGTCTTGGCTCGTTCGTCCTGGGTCAACGACCCAGGACCAAGGACCAACCACTAAACATTGAACCACGGCGTAATCCAGACGTATTTGATATGCCACAACAATCGCAACGCCATCTTCAGCGGCAAGGCCACCATAGTCAGCATGAAAAACTGCATGATGGAATACTGAAGCAGACTCATACGCTTAAAGTCTTTCGGGTTTTTCCGCCGGAACCACCCATGCAGCAGGAACCCGCCCGCCGCGTAGTAGCCTCCTACCACGATGGCCCCAAAAATCGCCTTGACCAGGTTCGAGGTGATGCCAAAAATGTCCGGCAAATCCTTGTTGACTTCGTAAATCAAGCGATTATGGTCCCAGGTCTGCCCCGGCCAGAACCACTGCCACCCCGGACCGCGAATGAAAGTTCCGATGATGATCATCGCTACCCACAGCACGATGAAGCCAAACAGAAATGATCCAATCGAGAATTTGCGTTGCTTCCAGGTGTAATAGCCGCTGCCCAGCGGGTTGGTATCGATGTAAGGAATCACCATCAGGCCGACGATGATCAGCGTAGGCATGACCACCCCCGCAATCCACGGATCGAAGTAGACCAGCATTTCCTGCAACCCGAGAAAATACCAGGGCGCTTTCGCCGGATTCATCGTCAGGTTGGGATTCGCGGGTTCCTCCATGGGAGCATTGAGGGTGATGGACCAGATCATCAGGATGATGGTGACGATGATTGCCGCAAGAAATTCAACCCGCAGCAGGAAGGGCCAAACGTGGATCTCTTTTTGCCAGCCGGGGCGGAACGGCCAGGTTTTGCGATGGTGGGTCTTCGCCATCGCCGGATCGCCTTCCAGTTGTTCAATCAACTGATCGTTGGCGTGCGCCTGCTTCCATCCCAGATAGCAATAGAAGATGAGCAACGGGATCAGAGCCACGATGGGCACGTTGTCCGGCGTGGATGAAATCTCCCAAAGTTGTCGCCAATCCATAAGTTCTCCCGTAGCCCCCGCGACCGCCGCCGAGACGGCGGCGCTCCATTATCTCCGCGCTTTGTCGGCTTCCGCTTCCAGCATCACCGGCGCCGGCCCGGAAATCCCGCCATCTTTCCTGACTCGCCAGAAATGCACGATCATCAGCACCGAAGCCACAATCGGAATCCCAATGCAATGCCAAATGTAAGATCGCAACAACGCATTCGCATCCACGATCGACCCGCCCAGTAATCCGAAGCGCACATCGTTGTAAGGCGTCATTCCCAGCTGCGCTCCAAACGGCCCTTCATGCCCCAGTAGAGGAGTAGCTCGCGCCATGTTGGTTCCTACAGTGACTGCCCAGAAACCAAGTTGATCGTCGGGCAGAAGATATCCGGTGAACGAAAGCAGCAAGGTGAACACCAGCAACAGCACGCCGATATTCCAGTTGAACTCGCGCGGTTTCTTATAGGAACCGGTGAGGAACACCCGGAACATGTGCAACCAAACCGCAATCACCATCAAGTGGGCGGCCCAACGGTGCATGTTGCGAAGCACCTTGCCGAAGGGAACGTCGTGCTCCAGATAGAGCACGTCGCGAAACGCCTGCACTTTGCTTGGATGGTAGTAGAACATCAGCAATACGCCGGTAAAAGTCAGAACGATAAACAAATAGAACGTGATTCCGCCCATGCCCCAGGTGTAGCTGTAGCGGACCGCATCGCGATTGATCTTGGCGGGATGCAGGTGCAGGAACACGTTGGACAGAACGCCCAGCGCGCGATTCCGCGGTGTGTCATCGTGCTTGTGGCGGAAGATCGAAGTGTAAACCTGGGTCTTGGTAGGATCCTTCAGGCTTTCAATCTGCTCTTTCGCTTTGACTGGGAGGTCGGTCTTGAGAGACTGAAGGTCCTCTTTGATTCCTGAGGTGACCTTCTCTACCAGGCCCACCTGACTGCCATTGCTACCGTTTTGTTTCTCTTCCGCCATTCCATTCCCCTTCCGCAGACGCAAATCATCAAATTCTCAAGTACGCTCCGTCTTCGTTAAATTGTGTCGGTTGTCCCTTGGGCTGCTGGTAAAGTTTGGCCACGTTCACCACGATCTGACCGTCAGGCGCGAGTTCAATTGCTGCCCGATCCATGGGGCGCGGCGCGGGCCCTTCAAAATTGATTCCTTCGCTGTCGTATCCGCTGCCGTGGCATGGGCACTTGAATTTGTTCTCCGCAGGTTTCCAATCCGGTGTGCAGCCGAGATGCGTGCAGCGCGCGTAGATCACAAACAGCCGATCCGGAGAGCGGTCCACCCAGATGCGATACTTTTGCTGCCACTTGGTATCGACCCCAAGTCCGTAGTCAGACGGATACCCGATCTTGAATGTGGTTGCAGGCTCGAACAGCGTGTTGGGCAGAAAGAAGCGAAAGAACTCGATGAACCAGGCGGCCAGGAAGGCGGTCACCAGGGCCCAGGTCAATCGCCTTCGGGTTTGATTGACCTGGTTGTCCTCGGGACCAATCGACGCTACGCCACCCGCCTTCGCGGCCTTCGAAGTACCGACGGCCGGCGTTCCCACATAACGCACCGAATCTCCAGCCCGCGCAACCGATGTTCCAGTGGAAACCGCGATCGGCGCGGCCCCCGCCGGACGTGCCACCGGAGCCGCAGCCGCTGCGGCAGGCGCTGCAGCTGGCGCAGCAGGAGCCGCAGGCTCTCCCAGCAGGGCTGTGATCTCGGCATCATTCAGCGGCGGCAGACTATTGCGTTTGCGCTTGGCCTGTTCCGCAGCGATGGATGACTTGCTCCATTTTTTCCCGGCGGCGACCTGTTTCGCTACCTCAGGGCTAAGGTTTGCAGAGACGGCGGCAGGAGCAGGCGCGGCAGGGGGTGGGGCAGAAGCAACGGGTGCGGCTGGAGCTGCAGGAACCGGAGCGCCATCGCCACTTTCCCAAGACATGGGTACGCCAGTCTTGAGCGCCTCGATTTCGGCGTCGCTCAATAGCGGCAGGCCGGAACGCTTGCGATACGCTTGCTCGGCCGAGATCACCGAGTTATTAAGCGCATTGCGCGGCCAGGCGGGAAGACGCCCGCGGACTCCACTGGCTGAATCTGCCATCAGTCCTCACCCCTTGCGATGTCAAAACTAACCCCGAATGCCTACGCATCCTACGAAACAGATCACGTGGGGGACGGACGTCTCGTCCACCCGGATCGAGAAGCGCTCAACTGACGCGCACGGCCTAGATCAGAAAGCGCACACGAATCACGCTGCGCCATCCCCCAGACTAAAGTCTAGCTGGCTACCAGCACGTCGTTTTCTTTCCCCACACTGATCCCCAAGGTTCCTATCACCAAATCCCCAAGAGCGGCGATAAAAGTAGGAGAATCATTTAACCCAGCGGTCATCCCAAACCGCTCAATTCCCAGTGAGCTTGCCAGCTCCCGGGCCTCATGATCAATTTCACCCAAGGTCTCCACATGATCGGAGACAAAAGAAATCGGCACCACGCAAACGTCCCGAACACCCTGGCTGGCCAAATCGCGAATCGTCGTGCGCAACGAGGGCTGCAACCACTTACTCGCTCCTACCTTGCTCTGGTAGCAAAGGCGATGCCGGTTACGCCACCCGCCGTGATGCATCACCAACTCCACGGTCTCCTCAATCTGCCGCTGATAAGGATCTCCCTTGGCAATCACGGCAAGGGGCACGCTGTGGGCGCTAAAAACCAGTTCTGCGGTCTCCCGATGTGGGAACCGCGCCAGGGCTTCCTCGATCTTTTCCGCTAGTGCATCGAGGTAGAGTTCGTGCTTGTAAAAGCCTTCGACGACCCGCACTGGAATCTTATCGCTGAAGCGTCGCCACCATTCGTTCAGGCTGCTGCCGGTGGTGGTGTGCGAGTACTGCGGATACAAGGGGAGCAGGACTAGTTCGTCGCAACCCGCCGCCCGTACTTGCTCAATCGCCTCCAGCGTAAACGGATGCCAATATCGCATGGCGACAAAGCAACGGGCATCCAGGCCTAATTCCTGGAGATGGGCTTCCAGCGCTCGAGCCTGGTGCTCGGTATGCCGCCTGATCGGCGAACCCCCGCCGATGGCGGAGTAATGATGCTGTACTTTCTTGGCGCGGGTAACCGATATCAGTTTGGCAAGAGGTTTACGGCCAATGCGGGCAAAAGGGAAGTCAATGATGTCAGGATCGCAAAATAGATTAAATAGGAAAGGCTCAATCGCTGCCAGCGTGTCCGGACCACCCAGCTGGAACAGCACCACCCCCACCCGCCCCGTTCTTGTAGACATTCCCCCCACGTCCCTGTTTGAAAGCGGGAATGTTACTCCGCGTGAGGCGAGTTCGTCAATCGGAAGAACATCGGAAGAACAACCACTGTCGTTAACCATGGCAGATCACAGAGTCCATCGAGAAAAGCCATGGATTTCCTCGCGGCTGCCTGCCTTTGTGGTTGAAATTCTGGCTTAAGTCTGCGCAACCGCAGATGCAGACTGCATCTCTTCAATCACCGAGTCCGCAAATTGAGAGGTCCCAGCCTGTCCACCTACATCTTTGGTGAGTTTCTCGCGGGTACGGTAGACATTTTCCAAAGCTTTGTGGATCTTATGTTCGGCTTCATGCTCACCCAGGTGCTTCAGCATCAGCAGGGAAGATCTCAAGACAGCCGTCGGATTCGCAATGTTTTTTCCTGCGATGTCCGGCGCCGAGCCATGCACCGCCTCAAAGATGGCGCAGCCATCTCCGAGGTTGGCGCTGGGTACCAGCCCCAACCCGCCCACAAATGCGGCGCACAGGTCGGAAATGATGTCGCCGTAGAGATTTTCCATGACCAGCACATCGTATTGATAGGGATTCATCACAAGTTGCATGCAGGTGTTGTCCACGATGTGCTCGCCGTAAGTGATCTCGGGAAACTCTTTGGAAACATTCCGGCAGCAACGCAGGAATAGCCCATCCGACAATTTCATGATGTTGGCTTTGTGGATGGCGTGAATTTTCTTGCGCTGGTTCTTGCGGGAATATTCAAAAGCGAAGCGGGCAATCCGTGTGGAAGCTTTTTCGGTGATGATTTTCAGGCTTTCCACCACTCCCGGCACGACTTCGTGTTCGATCCCGGAATAGAGACTCTCGGTGTTCTCTCGGACAATAATCAGATCGACGTTCGGATAGCGGGTAGGGATGTGCGGGAGATTGTAAATGGGGCGGAAATTGGCATAAAGTTCGAACTTCTTGCGCAGTTGCACATTGATGCTGGCAAAGCCGCCGCCGATGGGGGTGGTAATGGGTCCCTTCAATCCAACCCGCGTGCGCTCGATCGATTCGGTGAGTTCCTTGGGGATGTATTCCTTGTATTTTTCAAAGGCATCCGCGCCTGCCTGGACAGTTTCCCATTCGAACTTGACACCGCTGGCTTCGAGGATGCGGACGGCCGCGCCCATGACCTCGGGGCCGATGCCATCGCCGGGGATGAGGGTTACTTTGTGTGCCATCGCAGGTTTAAGATTCGACGAAAGACAAATCTCTAAACCGCAGAATTCGCTGAGAAAAGCCGCAGAGAGCGCCGGGAATTTCTTCTCCGCGGCCTCTGCGAAATCTCCGCGCCCTCGGCGGTTTAGGGCTCTTCTAAAGTTTCACCGCTCCCTTGGTGCGTGGTTCCGGTGCGTCTTTAGTTTTGAGCAGGTCCTTCAACTCGGTCATGAATTCCTGTACATCTTTAAAGTCCAGATAGACCGAGGCAAACCGCACGTAAGCCACTTTGTCATAGCGCCGCAGGCGGTTCATGATCAGCTCGCCTAACTCGCTGGTTTTACGCTCGCGCTCGGGCGAGTCAATGATGAAGCTCTCCGCTTCGTTGACAATCTGCTCCAGGCGACCGATCGGAACGGGCCGTTTTTCACAGGCCCGCAGTAACCCATTCAAAACTTTTTGCCGGTCAAACTTCTCCCGCCGGCCGTCTTTCTTCACCACCATGTAGGGAATCTCGTCGATCCGCTCGTAGGTGGTAAATCGCTTTTCGCACTTCAAACATTCGCGGCGGCGGCGGATGGAATCGGCTTCTTTGCTCTCGCGCGAATCCACCACCTTGTCATTCGCAAATCCGCAGAAAGGACACTTCATGGCTTTGGGTTAATTCATTGTAACAGTTGGGTTTGTTCGATTACCGTTCCGGTGGAGAGGCTTCAACATCCAATTCCTGCTGTCGGCTTTCCTGGGAAAGTTTGCGAAGAGAAAGCCTCTCCCGATGAGCAAAACCCAGACCCAAGGGAACCACAGACACAAATGTCACCAGCCACAATGTAATCCCACAACTAGCCGCCATTTCCCTGGGAACTCCGAAAAGGTGTTCAAGCGCCGCAATCGTCGCCAGCTGCGATCCACCGCCCACTCCCGGCAGTTGGATAAGCGAACCCACCATGCTCGATCCCATCAACAGCAAAACCTGCGTCTGGGGAATCTCCAGCGCCGCCTGACCATAGGCATGCGTAACCTCTTTGTAGCTGACCGCAATCATGCACCACATCACAACCGATACCGCGACGATTTGCAGGAACGAACCAAGACCGTGAATGGTATTGAGGCCATCGCGGAATTCGCGAATGCGGGCGGCGATCTTATGTCCGATGCCCGACGCCAAGTGAGCCAGCCGCCGGTCCACCCACTGGGCCAGCGCTTCACCGCTTCTGTGGACGACAAAAGCCCCCAAAGCCAATGCCGCGACCATGCCCGTGAGAAATAATCCCGCTTCGCGAAAACTTCCATAGTAAGCAAGGCGTTTGGGAGCAGTTGCCAGAAATGCAGCCGCAATCAGCAGGATGGTGAAGGCCCCGATATCGAATATGCGTTCAATGGCCCACACTGCCACCTGTGAAGAAAACGGGAGGTTTTCTCGACGGGCGATCAGGTAGGGGCGGATCATCTCGCCAGGCCGTCCAAACAGGGCCAATCCGGTAAAGCCGACCACCGTCGGAGAAATCAGCTTCCATGACGAGGACTTTGGGCGTACCGGGCGAAGGAAAATTTTCCAGCGTATCGCCCGCATCCCATAGGCGAGGTAAATCAAAACAATCGCATGGATGATATGGAAAATGCCGGGAGCCTGGCCCAGCCGGCGTCCTTCTTTCCAGAAAGTCGGCCAGTCAAATTCACTCCAGTGGCGGAACTGGATGAAGACCAGAACGGCAAGGATCGCCAGCCCAACTCCATAGAGCAGAATCTTTTTCTTGTTCATGGAAGGAATGAATGTGGACTGGCCGAAGACCAAGACGCGCGGCGCAACCAACTCATGCCAAGGTATACGAGGTGGGCCCAAGGGTCAAACGTTACCGGCAAAACTAGTTGTCCTTCTTTGCGATCTTCGTTTTCTAGAACTAGTTCGAACCTTTGGGCTGCGCAGCTGTCTTCGAGGCAGTTTGAGCTGGCGATGTTTTGTTCGTCACGGGCTGTGCTGTTGGTTTAGCTGTAGCAGTTTTGGTCAACGCCGATCTCTGAGCCAGCTTCTGTTGCGCCAGTTTCTTCTTGTTGAAGTCCCGCACGATGCGAGCCACATAAGCCCGCGTCTCACGATACGGTGGCACGCCACCATACTGTTCCACGCGCTGCGGTCCCGCATTGTAAGCAGCCAGGGCTTTTACGAGATCAAAGTTGTAGCGTTCAATCAATTCCCGCAGATACTTTGTGCCACCGTCCACGTTCGCCTTCGGATCAAACGGGTTGGCGATGCCGAGCTGAAATGCAGTTTTAGGCATCAGCTGCATCAAACCCTGCGCGCCCTTCGGCGAAACCGCGTGCGCATTAAAGTTGCTCTCTGCGCGGATCACACTCGAAATCAGATCGGGATCAATACGATATCGCTGACTGCCGGCGGCGATGGCCTGGTCCAAGGTGACCGCTGGCGCCGGTATAGACATTGCTGCCGGTGCAGCTTGGACTGTTGGGGCCGGCAAGGTTGGTGGACCTGTTTCAAAACGATCAATCTGTTCGGTAGGGACGTCCGCGTAGTTGGTTCCATCCACGCTCAGATACAACCGTGTGACCTTCCCAATCTGTTCGCGACGTTCATGGGGGATGGAAAAGCCATTTCGCAGCACGGCCAAATCCGCAGCAAAAGATGTTGTGGCCAACATCAATACCCAGACATACCCGATTTGTTTGCGGAAACCCATGCTACGAATTCAACACTTGCTCAACCGCCGCCGCCACCCCATTCTGGTCGTTGGGTAAGGTTACGCGCCAGCCGTTACGGCGCAACTCCTCGACAGCATTCCCCATGATAAACGGCACCCCGGCAAAGGCAAGCATTTCCACGTCGTTATGATTGTCACCGACGGCCATGACCTGTTCCCGGGCAATCCCACGAAATGTAGCCCAGCGCTCCAACGCGTGCCCCTTGGAGCAGTCGCGATTCAATATATCGACCAGGGAAAGATCCCGCGCCAGATATTCCGTGCGAAGAACCGTGATCTCACCTTCCAGATCGCTGGCCGAGAGTGTCGCCAAAACCTGCCGCATACGCTCCATCCTCCCGCAGAACATGGCCTGTACAGGATCGGCAGTCAGCGAATCCTCAAGCGGAATGACAAACTCAATGAACTCCATGTTCTTCTCCAGCCATTTCTGGATGCTGGCCCCCAATTCGTCCATGTGCTCCAGAACGATGGCTCCTTTGCTTTCCTTATCAAAGGTGAGAACCGTGTTTCCCCGGAATTCCTTCATGAGGATGCAGAGTTTGCGGCAAGTGGACGCCGGCAACAAGTCACGATGGAACGTCTCGCCCTGCATCGAGCGAGTCACCGCGCCATTGGAGCTGATCAGATGCAGGTCAAATCCCAACTCTCTCGCTATAGGCATGGCAAAACTGTGCCGCCGTCCCGTCACCAGGACCACTTCCACGCCAAGCTCATTGGCCCGGCGCAGCGCGGCTCGATCGACGGGCGAAATTTTGAATTGGGGATTCAGCAGGGTACCGTCGATATCAACGGCCAGCATGCCGATGGGAGGGCGAGTCACATCCGATTTTAGCACTCAGACCTACGGCCTTCTCTATGCTATATTGCGCCGAACGCCATGGAATCCTTACTTTTCTATGCTTTCTCCTGGTGGTCGATTGCGCTGCGCGCGGTCGCGATCATCCACTTCATCCGCCGCCGCCCCGACTTCTATTGGCTGTGGATCATCCTGTTCCACTGGGTTGGGGCGCTGGTCTACATCGCGGTTGAAGTGGTCCCGGATGTCGGCCTGCTGCGGGATTCCTTCAAGGTGTTTCCCCGCCGCAAGCGCATAAGCGAGTTGGAAGCCGCCATTCTCGACAATCCTTCGGCCGGCAACTACGAAGAATTGGGCGACCTGTATTTGGAAGAGAAGAAGTACGCCCGCGCCCGCGAATGCTTCGACAAATCGATTTCCTCTCGTACAGATTCGCTCGACCCGTTCTATCGCCGCGGTCTTGCTGCTCTGTGGATGCGGGACTTCGCCGCCGCCCTTCCCGATTTTGAGCGCGTGATTGCCAAAGACCCCAAGTACGATTTCCAGAGAGCGGCAGGACTGCTGGCGCACATCTACGCCAACACCGGCCAACCCGGGAAATCGGATTCGTTGTTCAAGGAAGTGTTGAAGACCTCGACCCTTTCGGAGACCTACTACAACTACGCCACCTTCTTGCTGGCGCAAAACCGGAAAGAAGAAGCCCGCACTTACGCTCGAAACATCCTGGGCAAGAAGCCGACCATGCCTCGATACCTGCGCCGCCGCGAACGTCCGTGGTTTCGCCGCGCCAACTCCTTACTGAAGCAGGCCACCTGAAGACCGGGGGGATGGAGCTCGGCCACATTCCTCCTGCTAGACTCTGTACCATGGCGCAGATCGCTTATCTGGAATGCACTAAGTGCGGTGCACGCCTTTCCCCTGACAGGCCTCAGACCATATGTCCTCAGGATGGCGGAATTCTTTACGCTCGGTATGATCTGGATAAGTTAAAGCAACAGTTTAGGTCGTCCCGCTTAGCCGGTCGAACGCCAAGCATGTGGCGCTATGCCGAAGTGATGCCGGAAGCCGACCCGGTCACGCTCGGGGAAGGATTCACTCCGATTCTTCCCAGCCGTGAATTTGCCAATGTCTACATTAAGGATGAAGGGCTGAACCCGACGGGATCATTCAAGGCCAGGGGCCTCTCCGCCGCCGTCACCATGGCAAAGGCTTATGGCTTGAAAAAGCTGGCGATCCCTTCGGCGGGAAATGCAGCCAGCGCGCTGGCTGCCTACGCCGCTACTGCCGGAATGGAAGCTCACATCTTCATGCCCAAGGATGTTCCTCTCGCCAACCGCGTCGAATGCGAGAGCTATGGAGCACGGGTCACTCTCGTCAATGGCTTGATCGGCGACTGCGCGCGCCTGGTAGCGGAACACAAAGAGAGCGAAGGCTGGTTTGATGTATCCACTTTGAAAGAGCCCTTCCGCGTCGAAGGTAAAAAGACTATGGGCTACGAAGTGGTGGAACAACTAGGTTGGCGTGTGCCCCAGGGCATTATTTATCCCACCGGCGGAGGAGTAGGCCTCTTGGGGATGTGGAAAGCCTTCGAAGAGATGGAGAAACTGGGTTGGATTGGCGCTGAGCGTCCCAAGATGGTCTGCGTACAATCAGCAGGATGCGCGCCTATAGTTAAAGCATGGGATCATCATGATAAGACTGCCGAAGCCTGGTCCAATGCTTCCACCGTAGCTGCCGGGCTGCGTGTTCCCAAACCCTATGGCGACTACCTGATCCTGGAAATATTGCGCGAGAGTTCCGGTGCCGCAGTAGCGGTGACCGATGCCGAAATCATGAGCTCTCTCCGGCACTGGTCAGAGGTGGAAGGCGTATTTGCCGCGCCCGAGGGCGCAGCCTCGCTCACTGCCTACTGCAAGCTGCGGGCCACGGGTTTCTTCAAAGCCGATGACACGGTAGTCTTGTTCAACACCGGTTCCGGGCTGAAGTACCTCGACGTAATCGAGCGGTACAAGAAAAATTCATCTAGATCGGCCCGCCACATTGGAGGAATCATCGGCCCCTACTGAGAACCGAGAACTGACCACCGGGAACTGCTCATTCCCGCCGTACTTTCATTTTCAAGCAAAAGCGGGAAAATACTCAGTTCTCAGTTCCCAGATGTCGCTTCCCGGTTCTCAGATCGGAATATGGGGCGATGCCGCGCGGGCGTGCTACATTTTCCACAACGGCCATGGAACAACGACTGATTCTCATCAACCTTCTGATCAAGCTGGGCGTAGCTGCTGCTGCAGCCAGCGTATTGGTCCGGTCAGTCGAGTTCAAATCGCTGTTGTTCCGAGAGCAGCGAACCCTGAAGCAGACCATCTACCTGATGCTCTGGATCACTGTGCCCATGACTCTCGGTGTTTGGGCTCGCTTCAGCGCTCCAAAATCATTTGCCGGTGGAGACCTCTCGCTTGAGACCACGATCTTGCTTGGGGTCATCGTGGGGCGGCTGGCGGGTGCGATCGGTGGAACCATGCTGGCCATACCAGCCCTGTTTTATGGCCAGTGGGCAGTTTTGCCCTTCAACGTGCTGTGCGGAGTAGTGGCCGGACAGCTCCGTCGCGTGGTGCCCGACCGCGAGGAAATCTGGTCGTTCTCACCCTTCATCGATCTCAGCATCTATCGCTGGCTCCGCCGCAATCTCCCCACCCCGCGCCTGCTTGACTGGCAGACCATGTTTTTCCTCACGATTATGGTCCTGCGTTTTCTCCAGACCCAGCTCGATCTCCATTTATCCAATCCCTCCTTCCTGTGGCTGGAGAGTCCCAAGCTGTGGGTCAAAGTCTTGATCTACGCGACCTCCGCGACGGTGATCGGAATCGAACTCAAAATCTGGAACAGTGTACGCATACAGATCAAGCTGGAAGAGCAGGAACGGCTGCTGCTCAACGCTCGTATGGAGGCGTTGCAGAACCAGATCAATCCACATTTTTTATTCAACACTCTGAACTCGGTTTCTTCCCTGGTCCGGATTGATCCCGACACCGCGCGGGAAATGATCAGCAAACTGGCCAACATCCTCCGCCGTTTGCTGAACAGCACGGATGCCTTCGTGCCGCTGCGCGACGAACGGGAATTCATCGACAACTATCTCGATATCGAGGTGGTGCGCTTCGGGCGCGACAAACTGCGTGTGGTCGAGGAGATGGACGAATCAACCCTGAATGTCATGGTGCCTAGCATGTTGATTCAGCCGTTGGTGGAAAATTCCATCAAACATGGCTTGTCGTCCAAGATTAACGGTGGCAGCATCTTTCTGCGCAGCCGCATGGAGGACTCCAAGCTGGTCATCGAGGTGGAAGATGACGGCGTGGGTATGCGACCCGCAAAAATAGCAGACCGTCCGGGAAGCACCGGCATCGGGATGGCCAACGTTGCCGAACGCTTGAAAGTCCTTTACGGAGAGGCGGCCAGCCTGGCCATTCAAAGCCATCCGGGGAAGGGAACGCTGGTGCGGATTACCATGCCTGTTCTGGAAAGTGAAGGATCGATTCCGGATGAGCTTTACGCCGAACGCTCCAGCACGCGACGGTAGAAGTCTTCGTAGTGGGCCACGATCTTGGCGGCGCTGAATTGCGATTCCGCTTTCTCGCGGCACACCTTGCCCATGGCCCGCAGCCGGGTCTCGTCATTCAGCAGCTCAACTGCATACCTTGCCATGGTATCCACATCGCCCACATCAGCCATGTATCCCGTGGTTCCATGTTCAATCACCTCAGGAACTCCGCCCACTCGCGTAGAGATGGGCACGACTTCGCAGGCCATGGCTTCCAGCGCGGCCAGGCCGAATGACTCCAATTCGCTCGGCACTATCATCAGATCCGCCACCCCAAGCTTGTCGTGAATCTGGTCCTGCTTGCCTAAGAACAAAACGTCGTCGTGAATGCCTTTTTGCACCGCCAGCCACTCCGCCCGGGAACGGTCCGGGCCATCCCCAATGAGTAGCAGTTTGGAGGGAACCTGCTTGCGTACCCGGTCAAATATCTCGATAGTGTCGGTCACGCGTTTTACCGGGCGGAAGTTGGAAAGATGCACCAGCACGCGTTCTCCTTTGGGCGCATATTCGGCCCGCTGCTGTTGCCAATCAGGATGGCGGCGGTAGACATTACTGTTCACGAAGTTGTAGATGACTTCAATCTTGTTGCGAATGTCGAACTCCCGCCGGGTGCGTTCCTGGAGATAGCGTGAGATTGCCGTTACTCCGTCGCTTTGCTCAATTGAAAATCTGGTGATGGGCAAGTAGGAGCGGTCCAGTCCCACCAGCGTGATATCGGTTCCATGAAGAGTCGTAACAAAGGGAAGCTTCTGTCCCCGTGGTTTTGCCGCCAGCATCTGCCGCGCCAGCAGCGCGCTTACGGAATGCGGGATCGCATAGTGCACATGCAGCAAATCAAGGGCGTAAAGCTCCGACACTTCTGCCATCCGCGTGGCCAGCGCCAGGTCATAGGGCGGATAGTCAAACAACGGATAACGGGATACGTCGACTTCGTGGTAATGAATGTTGGGGTGGGGTTCGGTCAGCCGGATGGGCTGGGCATAAGAAATGAAGTGGATCTCGTGCCCGCGCTCGGCCAGCTCCAGGCCCAGCTCGGTTGCCACCACACCGCTGCCACCGTAGGTGGGGTAACAGGTAATGCCGATCTTGAGTGACATAGGTTGGGCAGCGCCTCTTCCATTCGATGGGCTGAAAGGCGCATCGATTCAGATTCTGCCTGAAGTTGGTGCAAGAAGGAAATCCTGAACCCAAGACGCTAGAAAGTTGGCGCGGGGCGCGGCGGGTCAATCTGATCCAGGTGGGCTTGAAAGCGCAGCTGTTTGTCTTCGGAGAGTCCTATGAATTCGATGCCCATACCGACTCCGGGATCGCTGGCGCGGACCATCGCCGCCGTTGAAATCTTCTCCTCCCCGATCCAAAACGTGATGTGCATGGGAGTGCCAAGTGGGAATGGAACCAGAGTTTCAACATAACAGCCGCGGCCACCAATATCGGACGCGTTAGTCTGCATGGGGACGCCACCGCCCCGGTCATCCCGTAACTCAATCGGATATGCGATCCGGTGCCGTGCGTACCGGCGTTTATTCGCGTGCGGAGAAACCCTCGGGCTCCCCTCCGCGGGAGTGACTAGCTTGTCTTTCCACGGACACTGCTGTCCTTCCACCAATTCAACGTCAACTTTGAATTTCAGATGCAGCCCCGCATCCACGGATTGCAGCACCTTGCAGCGGGCTTTCTTGTCGCCCAACTGGACCCCAATCACATCGCCCACACTTAGTTCTTGATCGACTCCGGCAAGTTGGGCTCCGGTGGGAGTCAGATTCTGGGCGTTAACATTCTGAAAAAATGCCTGCCCTTGCGCACCCATTCCCCAAATCCGCACCAATACCGCTTCGAAACCAGATTGCGTGGCAAACTGCATAAAATCCCACTCCGTAGCCGCGACTTAGCCACATCATAACTCTCTAATGTGCCTTTCTCGCCAGTAACCTGGGGCATTACTACACTAAAGTACCCGGAATGAGTTTCTCGCAGGGATCAGCTTAGGTCGCGGTATGAGATCAATTCAACCCCGGCCCGTTCTAATTCCTGGCGAATTACGGCGGATTTGAGCAGTTCCAATTCCCGCACCCGAGATGCCCGCAGGCGGGTGCCGGCCCGCGCCAAATCGGCATCGTCATATCCAGGGTGGCAGACCAGTTCCCAGGTCCCGTCCGGAATGTTTGCGAGCATGGCGCGCAGGAGCTTTTCATCCATCACCCCGGTGGCGACAATGCCAAGCGTGCCTTCCGGTGTGACCATGCCTGCGTCCCGGACAGCCGATCTGAATTCCCGAGCCATCCGGCTGAGCACTTTGACCTGGCCCCAACGTTTCCAGAGGCGAGGGTTCGCGGCAACTTGCCCCAAAGAGATCGGCTCGACCGGGTTTCTGACTGCGCGCACGCCGCAGCGCGTAGCTGCCTGCAATAACGGGCGCAGTATCTGCGGAAACAGATGCGTATGTTTGTGCGTGTCCAGGTGGGAGACAGAGATGCCTGCGGCTTGCAGTTTGCCGATCTGCGCGGTGGCTTCGGCTACGACTTCGTGTGGGGTGATCTTTCCTTGCAGGCTGTGCCTTGCGAAGTCGAAAAGGGAAGTTCGAAATCGGGGAACAGCGCCCTGAACCAGGCTCGGGATCTGCGAGGCGTCAGAAACCGGGCAACCATCCACCAGGACCAGGTGGCATCCCACGCTCAACCTCGGCACCGTAGCGGCGATTTGAACCGCCTGCGAGAACGCCATGCCATTTGCCATGAGCGTCGCCGACGTGACCAGGCCGCTCTGATGCGCTTCCACGATGGCGCGATTGACTCCCGAGGTCAGGCCAAAGTCATCCGCATTTACGATCAGCCGGCGCACGCGGCCAGTCTAGCAGGAGGTAAAGCTGAATCATTGAAAGAGTGCGATCACGATTCCCCCGCTCACGATGAGAGCGCCTCCGCACATTACGCCGAGTGAGGGACGCTGTCCAAATCCGATCCAGGAAACTGCCTGGGCAACCACAAAGAACAACACCACGTAGAGGCCAAGCAGCCGCCCAAAGTCCCATGGCGGAGCATTCACCGTGTACCCATAAGCGAACAGGATGACCGCACCCGCAACAAAAATCAGTATGCGGGCAATACCGCTCGGCCGATGCAGGGCCATGCGGACCACGGCATCCCCGCCCACTTCCAGAATTGCCGCGAGGAGGAGAAGCAAGAGCGCAGTGCCACGATTCATGCAAGGCAATTGTCTCATTTGTCATCCCGGCGCGGAGCAAAGCGACAAGGAGAAGTCTGCCATTTGCTGCCTTCGTCCGTAGTGCTGTCCGGGAGTAGCAGATTCTCCTAGGAGTGTCTCGCGCCGGAATGACAATGCTTGTGTTTGACCGCACTTTTCCTCCTCACGTAAACTCAATCATGCCCACCGTAAAGCGCGCGCAAAGATCATTCTCTGCGGGCCCGGGCGGTTAGCTCAGCTGGTTAGAGCGCCTGCCTTACAAGCAGGAGGTCGCAGGTTCGAGCCCTGCACTGCCCACCAAACTTTCCCGTAAATACTTGACAACATTCAGTGAAGTTCATCGCTGCTGGGGACACTTTCCACAACCGTCGCGCTCTGGGCGTCCATTTCCGCTGCCGCTTGTTTGACTGCTCTGCGCCTTTTCCTAGATGATTGGGACGAATGGACGTTGAACGCATCATTGACGAGATCGAACAGCTACAGGAAATGTTCGAGGCACCGGACATACGGCCGCTCAGCGCCAGCGACATCTCTGCTGCCAATCGAAGGCATGATGAAATGCTCGCGCATAGTCCGTGGTTTAAGCTCTGGCAGAGCTACGGCGTATGTTGCCGGCGCGAGTCCCCAGCACTACGGCTGGGCGAGACCGAAGCCTAAGGCCGCCGGCGACTCTCCTCAGGGCAACCCGTTTGGCAACCGCAGGCAAACATGGACCACGCAAAGATTAAAGATTGAAGATGTTTCCTGCCTCTCTAGAGTCGTGCTGCCGGCGAGACTTGGGCTAAGCGCTAATCTTTTCTCGCCCGAATGCCTGCCTGTTTTTTTTGTTACGATAGATTGCCAACGCAATTTGGCACTCGGGATCGAAGATTCCTGCCCGGAGGACTTCATCAATGGTGGGTGCATTTGCGTGCCCTGTGCGAAACAGCTTGTTCATCGCGTCCGTATTCCTGCTAAGCCTTTCGTTCGCGGAGGCGCAGGCTCCCAAACCAGCCGGCAAAGGAATTGCCCCGCAAGCCATTCAGGCCGCGCCCGTGCGCGGCAAAGCTCTGTTTTCGCGGGATTGCGCCTTCTGTCATGGACGCGATGCTGCCGGCGGCGAAACCGGCCCGGATCTCACGCGTTCCCGCCTGGTAAAGAGAGATCCACGCGGCGACCAGATCCGGGCGTTGCTTCAGAATGGACGCGTTGAGAAAGGCATGCCAGCTTTTCCTAAGCTCCTCCCCACGCAGGTCAGCGATCTGATCGCCTTCATCCGCGACCAAACCAACAAAGCCAACGCCAAGCCGGGCGACCGCCGGGGCGTGGATGTCGCCGACCTGCAAACCGGCGATGCCGAGGCCGGGAAGGCGTACTTCAATGGGCCGGGTAAGTGTTCGACCTGCCATTCGCCGACCGGCGACCTGGCTGGGATTGCGACTCGACACCTGGGCCTGGAGCTCGAGATGCGCATGCTGAATCCGGAGTACGCAAAGCCCAAGCTCACGGTGAAGACTGCCAGGGGAGATACATTCACCGGTACGCTTGTCCACCAGGACGAATTTGCGCTGGCGCTAATCGATGGCGACGGATGGTACCGGTCATGGCCAATCCATGACGTGCAGTACCAGATTGATATGCCGATGAAGGCGCATGTTGAGCAGTTGGAAAAGTACAGCGACCAAGACATCCACAATCTCATGGCTTATTTGCAGACGCTGCAATAGCGGCTGATATGGACCTTATGCAAAAAAGAGTTTTGGCATTGAGCATGGCTGCGCTTTTGTTGTCGGCTATTCAACTCAAGGGGCAGGGCCTCGATCCGGCAATCATTGCCAATCCGCCAGCGGACTCGTGGCCGAGCTATCACGGCGATTATTCCGGCAGACGCCACAGCAACCTGACCCAGATCACGCCCCAGAACGTGGGCTCGCTCACCCTTGCGTGGGCGTTCCAGACTGGGCAATCGTCGACCATCAAATCGTCGCCTCTGCTCGTGAATGGCGTGCTGTATTTCACTCTGCCGGATCACGTATGGGCAGTGGACGCGCGTACCGGCCGCCCGATCTGGCATTACACCTACAAGCCGAACAATGGTTTGCATCTGGGCCAGCGCGGAGCCGCCATTTACAAGGACACGGTCTACACCATGACTCCCGATGCGCACCTGGTGGCTCTTGATGCGCGAAATGGCAAACAGCGCTGGGATGTGGTAGTGGGTGATATCGAAAAGGGATACTGGTCGTCGATGGCGCCGCTGGTGATTCGCAATCATGTGATCGTCGGGGTCGGCGGCGATATGGACAACTTAACCGGGTACCTGCGGGCGGTGGACGCGGAAACCGGCAAGACGCAATGGCAATTTGACACCTCGCCTCCCGCGGGCACGCCCAACACGACCACCGGCGGCATGATCTGGATGACGGGCACCTATGACCCGGACCTCAACTTGCTCTACATGGGTACCGGCAATCCCACGCCTGTGCTGAATGGGCGGGCGCGTCCTGGGGACAACCTTTACACCTGCACGATCGTTGCCCTCAATCCGGACACCGGGAAGCTGGCGTGGGCTTTTCAGCCGTCACCACACGACACCCACGATTGGGACGCAGTGGAAGTTCCGGCGCTGGTGGATGCCGATTTTCACGGCGAGCCGCGGAAGATGTTGATGCAGGCCTCACGCAACGGATACTTCTTCGTGCTCGACCGGATCAGCGGCAAGAGTCTTCTCACCGTTCCTTTTGGGCCTGTGAACTGGAGCCTCGGAGTGGATCAAATCGGCCGCCCGATCCCGAATCCAGACAAAGAACCTGCTCCCGATGGGCGCCTCATCGCTCCCGACGAAGGCGGTATGACCAACTATCGCTCTCCCAGTTTCGATCCCAAGAGCGGACTGTTCATCGTTTCTGCGCGCCACAGTTATTCCGTGTACTTCTCCAAGCCGGCTGATGGCGCTTATGGCTGGGCGGGCGCAGACTACACCGTCTGGGCCGAAGGCTTGATCAAAGCCATTGATTATCAAACTGGAAAGGTTCGCTGGACCCACGACATCGGGAGAGGCGCGCTCGCCGGAGTGCTGACCACCGACTCCGGGCTCGCCTTTACCGGAGACTACACAGGGAACGTTTTGGCCCTCGATAGCTCGGATGGCAAGACTCTTTGGCATGCGGGCGCAGGCGGAGAGATTGCCAGTTCACCAATCACCTACGAACTCGACCACAAGCAGTACGTACTGACCAGCGCCGGTGGAGTGCTGTTTGCCTGGAAGCTTCCAGACGGCAAATAAATATGAAAATTCGCTTCCGTCCGTAGGTTTCGCGGAGCAGAACAGCGGCAGGCGAAGGATCTATGCACCCAGGCCCGCTGAGGCGCTTGGGATTTCTTCCAGTAAAAAACCTAGCCGGGAAGAGCCCTCCCGATTGACCCGGCTAGGTTCCAAGGGAGAGAGTTACTCGTTGTTCCCTCGTTGCTCTGTCGCGACTGGGGCGAGCTTGCCAAACAAGCCGTCATTCTCATCATTCGGACCAGCCGTGAAGTAGAGTTCAGTGGCCAACCCCGAGGCGGCTCCGTTGCTGCCAAAGCTGAGAGCCCACAGGCCGTCAATCCACACCGGCGCGCCGGCGCTGTCCAGAAGCTTGCCTTCAAATTCACCCGATATCGGATTGAAAGCGTTGATGGTTCCATCGCCAAAGTTGCCAATCAACAGGCGGTGACTGAAGACTCCGAAGTCAGACGGCGCTTCGGCCACTCCCCACGGTGCATTCAGGAAGGGACCACGATCCAACCGCTGAATCAGTCTTCCGAAGGGATTGAAGATGGCGACAAATCCGAGCCCGGGGCCGTGAGCTTCTTCATCGCTTCCCCGTTCCTTCTTGGCATAGGTGACGACCAGGCTGCCGCCGACATTCTGGATGTTGAAGGGAACGAATCCATGAGGAGCGTGCTCGTCGCGGAATCCAAATCCAAAACCGAAGACCCGTTGAAACGTTGAGTCATAGACTTCGATCTTGCCGGTCTGGAAATTCACGACATATAGGAACGTTCCGAACTTGGTGGTGGCCAAGGTGCAGCCTTTATAATTGGCCTTTCCCGCGCGATTGACCACGATCACAGATTCGGTCGGCTTCACACCGGGGTTCCATCCCGAGATAGTTCCATCCTCGGTCACGAACAGGAAGATGGCTTTCTTGCCCGGGGCGACTTCAAATCCGCTGGTGTAATTGAAAACGGTTCCGGTTGGAGTGGAAGTGTCGCCCTCCTTGGGTGCCGGGATGGTTACAACCAACGGTGGGGCTGGCTGGGCTACGCCGGCTGCGTTGTATAGAGTCGAAACACCCGTGCCATTGTCGGAAATCCACCAGGGACTTCCCGAGGACCGGGACAATCCCCAGGCGTTGTGCAAGTGGTCATCCGTATTGGGTGCGGTAATAGCGGAACCTGGGTTAACGGTAAGATCGGTACGCGTGAAATGCTGTGCGTAGGTGGGCAGACTGATCAGAGCTAGCAACAACAGATTGCTGGCCCACACAGAAAGCCGTGGGGAGATAGCCTTCAACATAACTTGTCCTCGCTTCTGAAACAGGGCACAGCACAAGCCGCCCTGGGATCCATGCGCATCGCGGCGCAGGTGTAGTACTGTTGACCCTAAGCGCGGACTGTTAAGCATTTGTCAAAAGATTGTCAGCAACTCGTAATTTTTTAGACTCGCGGAGATGACGCTAGCGGCTAGCCAGGGCGATGCGCGAGTTGCCGATAGTCAGCGACTTTGCGTAGTCTGGATCGGTGGGCGCCGTGGAGGCATTTGAGGCCCGGACCACAGAGCTGCGTGCAGAGGAGACAACAGAACTGTGTCACCGCTGGCGGATGCACAATGGTACAAAGACGCGATCATCTATCAGGTACATGTCCGC